>ERZ795057.2549-NODE-2549-length-13494-cov-4.882060_pt1 | contig 13494 bp, 9 predicted proteins | sample MGYA00375141_ERZ795057 | MGnify/ENA primary metagenome ERZ795057 (study PRJEB30186, sample SAMN05720163) | activated sludge metagenome | isolation source: Anaerobic digester | place: Hong Kong | collected 2015-01-26 ... | reverse complement strand
CATATCGAGGATGGTTTGGGACTCCTGAATCGATTCATGGTGTTTCCAGCCGGCCATTTCACCCACGCCGGGCACTTTGGCGTAGGCATAGAAATCGTCCAGATCCGTCGGCTGAATCGGCCGCAGAAGAAGCCTGTCTGTCTCAATATGAATCCCTGAGATATCGATGGGTACGTTCATGCTGTTCACTCCTCTTGTGATCACAATCGGCAGATATGGTTTCCCGATATTATGCACGGTTTGCTGTGTTTGTCAAGCGGCGGAAACTAGGGAATGCGTTTTTCCCTGTAAGCACACCCATATCTAGCGCTTGCGAAACAGAACATATGTTTGTATACTATAAGGGAACGTTTGTTCCCTTATATCGTTTTTGCGCAACTGCCGCAGAGAGGGTTATTCCATGAGCCGTGTGGTACTGCATGCCGACCTGAACAACTTCTACGCCTCGGTGGCGTGCCTGGAGCGCCCGGAGCTGCGGGAGGTTCCCGTGGCCGTTTGCGGCGATCCGGAGCTGCGGCACGGCATTGTGCTGGCCAAGAACATGGTCGCCAAGCGGCAGGGGGTCATCACCGGGCAGGCTGTGTGGCAGGCCAGGCAAAGCTGCCCCGGGCTTCAGGCCATCAGCCCGGACTTTGAAACGGTGCTCAAATACAGCCAGACGGTGCGGGGTATTTTTTCCCGCTACACCAACCGCGTGCAGCCCTTCGGCGTGGACGAGGCTTGGCTGGACGTAAGCGGCCCGCGTGTGGAGATTCCCGACGGCCTTCGCATTGCCAACCACCTGCGCCATGCCGTGCGGGAGGAAACGGGCCTGACGGTAAGCGTGGGTGTGGGCGACAACCGCATCTTTGCCAAGCTCGGCAGCGACCTGAAAAAGCCGGACGGCGTCACCGTGGTGTGTGAGGAAAACCGCGCCACGGTGCTCGACCCCCTGCCGGTGGATGAGCTTTTATTCATCGGGCGCGCCACCTCCCGCAAGCTCAATAATATCGGCATCTACACCATCGGGCAGCTGGCCGCGGTGGACCCCGCCGCCCTGAAGGCCATGTTCGGCAAGCCGGGGTTGATGCTGTCCGGCTTTGCCCGCGGGGATGACGCCGCCGCGGTAATCGCCGAAGATACGCCCGTGAAGATGAAAAGCGTGGGTAACTCCATCACCACCGCGCACGACGTGGTGACCGCCTATGATGTGCGCATCACCCTCTACGGCCTGTGCGAAAGCGTAGCCTCGCGCATGCGCAAGCACGAGGTTACCGGTCGCGTGGTGCAGGTTTCCGTGCGCAGCGCCAAAACGCTGGAATGGTTCCAGCGCCAGCAGACACTTAGCTTTGAAACCGATTGCAGCTTTGATATTTTCGAGGCCGCCTATGCGCTGGTGCTGGAAAACTGGCGGGAGGGCACGGCGCTGCGCTCGCTTGGCGTCAGCGTCAGCCGCCTGTCCCCCGCCGGAAAGCTTTTGCAGCTTTCCTTTCTGCCCGAGGACGCCGCGCGCCAGAAACGCCAGATCCTCGAATACACCATCGACGGCATCCGCAAAAAATACGGTTATTTCGCCATCCAGCGCGCCATCATGCACTACGACCGGGCGCTTGGCCGCATCAACCCCGAGGATGAACACCTGATTCATCCCGAACCGTATTTCAAATAGCGCGCGGGGTTGTGTAACCCGGCCCCGCCCTGTATAATAATTCCAACAATAGCTTCGGAGGCCGTTCATGAAACGATTGCTGATCATGCTTGTCGCTTTGGCGCTTATTTTGGGCCTCACCCCCGCGTCCGCACAGGTGCAGTGGCGGCTGGAGCTGAACGCCGCGTTTTCCATGCTGGAGGATGGCAATCCGTTTCTTTTACGCTATAACGAAATCACAGGCGCGGGCATTCAACCGCGTTTCCCGCTTGGCCTGCCCTATATGTTCGGCGGCAGGGATGAAACAAAGCTTCTGACGGTCGCCTATGCGCTGGAAACCACAAAGAATTTTTCCAAGGGGCAAAAATACCTCTACGGGTTTGACTGCAACGGCTTCACCAACTGGATTAACTTCCAAACGGGCAAGCCCCAGCATGACACGCTTGATCAGATGATTGAAAACAGGGGCCTGTACAAGCGCAATCAGCTGAAGCTCAACAATATCCCATACGGCGAGCTCTATAAATCGCTGGAGATCGGGGACTATCTAGTGACCAGCTCCGGAGGCCGCCATATCATGATGTATATCGGCACCCTGCTGGATTACGGCTTTACAGCGGAGACTGCGCCGCAGCTTGCCGCGTACCTGACCTATCCTCTGGTGGTACACTGCGGCCTGTGCCCGCCCTACGCGGAGCGCTACCAGGCCTATATCGACCAAAACGGCTTGAACTGCAACACGACCGACGGGGGCGTAGCCGTCGCCATCGTGGGCGTCCCTGTGGATCAGGCGCCAGAGTATTTGTATACGCAGAACTACGACCATTATTATTTCGAGCTGGACGGATATTTCCTCCGGATTCACGATATGGACGCGGTTACAGCGTATGTCTGGTTTCGGATGGACTAGCTACGGCGGCTCTTGTTCCTATCCCCCCGGCTCAGGGCTTCGCCAAAAACAATCCCGTCAAAAAAACCGCCAATGCGCGGTCCTTTTGACACCTTGATAAGGATGCGCATCCTGCCTGCCCTGAATGCCTGAGATATGTGAAAGGTAAAGCGGCAAAGGGACTGAGCTGAGTCGCTCGTAAGTGACGCCCTTCCCGCATACGACTAATAAATAAGGGAGAGCGAATGCCCGGCTAACGTCCGAAATTTGCGAAACAAATGAAGCAAGCAGCCCCGCCGGGCAAATGCTGTCCGGCGGGGCCGTAATTGTTGATCAGGTATTATCAAGCCGACTGCTTATTCAACGTCCTGCAGGGCCGCGTATCCTTCTTCACCGGTACGGACCTTGATCACATTCTCCACGTCATACACGAAGATCTTGCCATCGCCGATGTGGCCGGTGTACAGGGCGGTTTTTGCCGCTTCGATCACGGTGCGCACGGGGATTTTGCAAACCACGAGCTCAACCTGAATCTTGGGCAGGAGGTTGGTTTCCATCTCAACGCCACGGTAGTACTCAGGACGTCCCTTCTGCATGCCGCAGCCAAGCACCTGGGTAACCGTCATGCCGGTGACGCCGATGCCGTCCATCGCCGCTTTGAGGGCTTCAAACTTGGACTGCTTGGTGATGATGACAACGTTGGTCATCTTCGTGCCGTCCGCAACTGCATCGTTGGTAACTTTCTTTTCCTTGGAAACCATGACGGGGATGGCTTTCTCCACGGGAGCGGCCTCCTGGGGAAGATCCACTTCGTCGCCCAGGGGGATTTCGCCGCGGCTCATGGGAAGCATGAAGTCCGCATATGCGCTGGCCAGACCATGCTCTTCGATATCCAGACCGCGAATTTCCTCTGCGGCGGAAACGCGAAGGCCGATGGTGTATTTGATGATCAGGAACGCGATAGTCATGGTCACGACGACCCAAGCCGCGATGGCACCAACGCCAAGGGCCTGCACGCCGAACAAATGCCAGCCGCCGCCGTAGAACACGCCGCCGTCAACCGCGAAGAAGCCGACCAACAGGGTACCCAGCGCGCCGTTAATGGCGTGAACGGCAACCGCACCGACAGGATCGTCGATCTTGAGGACTTTGTCCAGCAATTCCACGCCCAGTACTACGGCGATACCTGCGATGATGCCGATGATGAACGCGCCGAAGGGATTGACCGCCGCACAGCCCGCGGTGATAGCCACAAGGCCGGCCAGCGCGCCGTTGAGGGTCATGGATACGTCGGGCTTCTTATAGCGGAACCAGGTGAACAGCATGGTGGTACAAGCAGCCGCCGCACCTGCAATGTTGGTGGTCATAAAGATGTTGCCGATGGCAACCGTGTTGGCACCTGTGGCCGACAGGGTGGAGCCGGGGTTGAACCCGAACCAGCCGAACCAGAGCAGGAACACGCCCAGAGCGCCCAGCGTAACGCTGTGGCCGAGGATCGCGCGGGGCTTGCCATCTTTGCTGTACTTGCCGATGCGGGGCCCAAGGATGATCGCGCCGACCAGACCGGCAATACCGCCGACCATGTGCACGACGGAAGAACCTGCGAAGTCGATGTAGCCCTTCTGGAAGAGCCAGCCATCGGCGTTCCATACCCAGCCGCCGGAGATCGGGTAGATCACTGCGCTGATGACCAGCGAGTAAATGCAGTAGCTGACGAACTTGGTACGTTCCGCCATGGCGCCGCTGACAATGGTCGCTGCCGTTGCCGCGAACACGGTCTGGAACATCAGGAAAGTAAACATGCTGGGGTCGGCAGAGGATGCGCCTGCCACAAACAGGTCAACCGCACCGATGAACCCGTTGCTTTGGCCAAACATCAACGAGTAACCGATGATCCAGTAAACGACTGCGCCGATGGAGAAGTCCATAAGATTTTTCATGATGATATTGCCGGCGTTCTTGGCGCGGGTAAAGCCTGCCTCTACCATGGCAAAGCCTGCCTGCATTAAGAATACCAACGCGGTGGCGAACAACACCCATACGGTATCGACCGCTGAAACCAGAGATGCGATATTCGTTGCCTGGGTCGCGACTTCGGCTGCTACATCTGTAGCCATTGTTACGAGCAAATGCATTGTCTCTCCTCCTTGATTTTGAATATAAAAAACCAAGCCTACCATGCGCTCGTCTTTGAGCGATGACCGGTTTTGAGGGGGTCTTCCCCCACAGCCGAACGCATGATGGCTTGTTTCTTATCGGGTAGGATTGAGCATCCACTTCCTTGTGGGCTCAATGCGGGCAAGCCCGCCGGGTACGGTTCTTAGTAGAACAGCATATCCTGGTAGGTGGGCACCGGCCAGTACTTCTTGGCTACGATGGCCTCCAGGGCATCGCCGTGAGCGCGAACTTCGTTCATGGCGGCGATCATGGTATCATGCGAGTAGGTTGCCTGGCCAAGCACATCAAGCTTCTCATTCTGGCCTGCAATCGCCTTGTCCAGCACGTCCAGCGCATCGGACAGCGCATTGGTCTGCGCGGAAAGCTTTTCAAGCAGTGCGGTCTCGGCTTTCAGTGCCATGCCGGGCGCAACGCTATTCTTGGCTTCCAGGCCCAGGGCAACTTCCTTGCCGAATTCCAGCGCCGCCGGAAGGATGAGCGTATGGGCCATATTGGACATACACAAGGCTTCGATGTTGATGACCTTGATGTACTTCTCAAGCTTCACTTCGTAACGGCTGTGTACCTCGGTCGCGGAGAAAATACCGTGCTTGACATACAGCGCAACGTTTTTCTCGGCAATATAGTACGGAGCGGCGTCTACGGTGGATTTGAGGTTCATCAGCCCGCGCTTTTCCGCCTCCACAACCCAGGAGGGGTCGTAGTTGTTGCCGTTGAAGATGATGTGCTTGTGCTCTTTGAGCACGCGGCGGATGAGCGTATTGAGCGCCATGGTGAAGTCGTCCGCCTTTTCCAGCTCGTCGGCGAACTGGCTGAGGCTTTCGGCAATCGCCGTGGTCAGGTTGATGTTGGGGCTGGAGATCGACTGCGACGAGCCGAGGCTGCGGAACTCGAACTTGTTGCCGGTGAAGGCAAACGGCGAGGTGCGGTTGCGGTCGGTGTTATCTTTGGGGAAGGCCGGGAGCACGTCCACGCCCAGCAGCATGCTTTCACGCTTGTGGCTGTTGTACGCGCTTTCGCTCACGATGGAGTCAATCACGGCAGCCAGTTCTTCGCCCAGGAACATGGAAATGATGGCCGGCGGGGCTTCGTTAGCGCCCAGGCGATGATCATTGCCAGCAGATGCGATGGATACGCGGAGCAGATCCTGATAATCGTCCACCGCCTGGATAACCGCGGCGAGGAACAGGAGGAACTGCGCGTTTTCGTTGGGGGTGTCGCCCGGATCCAGCAGGTTCATGCCGGTATCGGTGGACAGGGAATAGTTGTTATGCTTGCCCGAGCCGTTCACGCCCGCAAAGGGTTTTTCGTGCAGAAGGCAGATCAGGCCGTGCTTGTCGGCAACGCGCTTCATGACTTCCATCGCAAGCTGGTTGTGGTCGGCCGCAACGTTGACAATGGTGAACACCGGGGCCATTTCGTGCTGGGCGGGGGCCACTTCATTATGCTCGGTTTTGCTGTAGACGCCGAGCTTCCAAAGCTCTTCGTTCATTTCCTTCATGAACGCGGAAACGCGGGAGCGGATCGCGCCGAAGTAATGGTCTTCCAGCTCCTGGCCTTTGGACGGCGCCGCGCCAAACAGCGTGCGGCCGGTGGTAATCAGGTCAGGGCGCTTTTTATAGTCTTCCTTGTCGATCAGGAAGTATTCCTGCTCGGGGCCCGCAGTGGGATAGACGCGCTTGACATCGTCGTTGCCAAAGAACTTCAGCACACGCAGAGCCTGCTTGTTAAGGGCCTGCATGGCGCGCAGGAGCGGGGTCTTCTTATCCAGCGCTTCGCCGCCGTAGCTGCAGAAGGCGGTGGGAATGCAAAGGCTGCCGTCCTTGATGAAGGCATAGCTTGTCGGATCCCACGCGGTGTAGCCGCGGGCTTCAAACGTGGCGCGGATACCGCCGCTGGGGAAGGAGCTTGCGTCCGGCTCGCCCTGAACGAGCTCCTTGCCGGAGAACTCCAGAATGACGCTGCCATCGCCTTTGGGTTTAATGAAGGAATCGTGCTTCTCAGCGGTGATGCCGGTCATCGGCTGGAACCAATGGGTATAGTGCGTAGCGCCCAGTTCAAGCGCCCAGTCCTTCATCGCGTTGGCGACGACGCCCGCGATTTCCGGATCAAGCGACTGCCCTCCCTCGATAGTCCGTTTGAGGGCTTTGTAGGTTTCTTTGGGAAGACGCTTCTGCATCACCGCATCGTTGAATACATTCTCCCCGAACCGTTCGCATGAGTTCATCACGTAGCGATACCTCCTGAATATCTTGGATTGCAGCCTGCGCCGCAGATTATAAACAAAAACAGCACCTTTGGATAACACAAATAATCCTCAGCGCCGTTGCTGTATACTGCGGAGTATACCGTACCCATTTGTGGGTGTCAAGCAGAAGTTTGTTCTTTGCTTGTTCTTAAACAGCGCTGAAAAACCGTGTCAATTGCCTTGCGAAACCGTGAGTTTTGGCAGGCTCAGATATGGCAGAAACATCAGCCCGCCCTTGACCACAGCCTGCGACAGAAGCGACTGGAGCGCGTCGGAAGAAAGCTGGGCCAAATCCTCAGCCTGCGCCGTGTCAAACGGTTCGGGCGTCCATTTCGCCACCGTTGCGCCAGACAGCGCAAGCGCGACCTTCTGGGCCATATCGTCGCTTTCTAGGGTCAGTTTCAAATCCGCCTTGGTTGGCGTGGTCGTTGTTGCCAGACTTGAAAATTTCGCATCCAGCGTAAGCTCGGTTTTGGCAAACACGGCGTAGGCGGAAGCGTCCTGATCCTGCGGAATCTCCGCCGGCGCAACGGACAGCTTCACGGTCTGGTACTGCGTTGTGTAGCCCTTCAGATCTTTGGTGGTCCGCGTTTCCCAGCTCAGGTCAAACGCGGCCCAGTACATGGGTTGAACCGTACCGTCCTCCTGCGTGCTTTTGGACAGCAGCGTACCCTGATACTCGGTAAAATTTGCGGTGGCCTGGTGTGTGTGATAATTCAGCTCCAAATAGCCGCCCTGGTTTTCCAGGGTCAGCGTGTTTTCGTCCGGCTGGCTGTCCCCGCCCGCTTTGTTTGTATAGGACAGGGTTGCCGCGCCCGATACGCTGTCGTACAGCGGCATCGTAATTTGCAGTTCCACCGTATCGCCCCGGATGCTCATCACACGGCGAACGACCAGATCATCCTCCAGGGGAAAGCCGTCGATCGCATAGAAATAGTAGGGTTGCAGCGAAGGATCCAGATAGAGCGCTACATCCTCGGCGGGCATCATCACGCTGAGGATCTTGAGCATATTTTCATCGTTCATCAGCTCGGTCAGCAGCTGCTTCATCTGCGCCTTTACGGCGTCCGGCGGCAGGCGGTAGGCAATCTCCATGGCGGAGCTTCCGTCATCCAGGGTCGTCGTACCCGTGGCTTCGCGGAAGCCTTCCAGCCAGAAGTCAATCTCCGTCAGATACGCCTGCGACGCGGCATCCAGACCCAGCGTATTGGCGCTGATCAGGCTGTCCGCCATCCCCGAAACAAACGAGAACAATCCCGACATCAGCCCGGGCACCTGTCCGAGATCAGAAATCGCGGGAAGCCCTCCCTGGATGCCCACGGCAGCCATCACGGGCTCCAGCAGGTCGCTGTTGAGCAGGTACCAGCCGCCGTCCAGCAGGGCGCTTTGCATATAAACGGCGCCGTCCCGCAGCGAGAATTCGGCAACGTCCTGGCTGGTTTCCCCGCCGTTCATTAAAAGGGTGAGGCGCGATTCGGCCGGAACGGTATCGGTGCCTGGAACCTGAATATAGCCAACATCCATCACGATTGGCATAATCGTGGTCAACGCTTCGTTTTCGCGCCCTTCCACAGCCTCCGAGGTGATGGTCAGAACACCTTGAAACCCGCTGCCGATATCCAACTGCCGCAAAAGCTTTTCTGCCATCGAGTAGATTACATCGTCCGCCGCCTGTGCGGTGGCAGCTCCGGTACACAAGAGCAGTGCCAGTCCCAGGGCCACGATACGGTATGCCAATGCTTTCATGCCATTCCTCCCGGCGGCAAGCCGCCTGCCTATTCAAATGATAGCAACTCCTAAATAATCAATGCTGCGGTATATTCCGCGAATCACGAAAAAGCTGCTCCGCCTCAGTGATCAGTGCGTATATGCCAGTCGCAAAGCCCTTGTGCGGCATTCGTTCTCTGGGGCGATTTTACTCCTTTTTGCGCTGCTTGTCCATCCGGCGGTTCTCAGTCAAGCATCGCCAGGAAGATCGCGTAATCCGCTTCCGTCATGCCATCGGAAAGCAGTTCCCTGTCCTCCGCCGAAAGGTTCAGTATGGCAAGCACCAGGTTGCCGGCCATGCGCTGGGCGGCTTCGTTCATCAGGCTTTGGTGCACCTTCTGCTGCGTATTATCCATGTTGATGGTGATCATTTCGGCGGGGATTTCGTAATCGAAAAGCCCCACAGGCGGCGCGCCGACCAGGAAATCCGGCGATTCCCCCTGGGTTTCCTCTATCGTCACTGTGGGTGCCTGCGCACTTTGCTCCGCCTCAGCCGCATCGGCGGACAGGATGGAGATCTCCACATTCGACTGCGCGTTCTGCGCGGCCCCGGCATCCTGCTGCGCGGTTTGGGCGGACTGAACAAAGCTTAAGTTGAATACCGTGTTCACCTTTTTGTTTGTTATCTGCTGATAGGATGCCGTGCCCGTGAGAACCGCTTCGGTCTCCCCTGGTTGCAGGATCAGGTCTACGGTCACCTCGGTGGCCGTATTGTCCAGATCATCCCCGTTGTTTGTGCCGCTGGTTTCGCGGATCACGCTTCCCTTGCAGCCCCTCGCATCACCGAGATCGCCGGACAGATCAATTGTCAGGGTGCTGGTCTCGTTCAAGCCGCCGCGCCGGAGGTTGACGGATGTTTCGCATTGCAGCGAATATCCGCTTGCGTCTTCGGTGCGCGTCAAAATCGCATCGATGTTGCGGGTGTCGCGCCTGCCCTCTTCGCGCGACAAACGGTACAGATAGGTTTGGGTTTTACCGTCCGGCGTAAAGCCCCATTGCCATTTCAGGGTCCGCCTGTCGCCGTCCGGATAGAGTATCGTACCCTTGATATACAGGCAGATGTTCTGCCCGTCCGCGTCCTGATAGAGCGCCACGGTGAAGCCGCGCGCAAACATAATTTCGGAGATCTCCTCGCGGTATTCCTCATCCATGCCGCAGGACAGAACCGCGCGCAGCTGGGTGGCCAGTTCGGTGCACTGCTCGGCAGTCAGTTTCGCAACGTAGCTGGTGCGGCCCTTGCCGATGTTGTCAATAGAATAGCTGACAGAATTCTTTTCGGTCAGCGGTACGGTTTGATTGGTCAGGTCACGGTAGCAGACCGCAATTTCCTCCATGGCCGACAGCATATCAAACGCTTCTTCCACGTTGGATGTGTTGGGATTGGGGCTTTCTTCCACAACCGCTTCCTCTTCCTGCGAGGAAAGAAGGAGCGTGTCCATGGGCGAAGCCTGCGTGGAGAAAAGCATGCGGTTTGGCAAAAGCGAGGTTTGCATCAAGTATGCGCCCTGGGAAACCCGCTCCGAGATCTCAAACAGGGTATCGCCGCCCAGCGAGAGGTGAAGCCCGGTCGTTGCGTCGTCGGGATCGTCATTGAGGAGCAAATCCAGCTGCGTATGGTTCAGGACGCGGTTGATGAGATCGAGCCTCAGTTCGTCAAACGGCATCAGCGTGCCGATGGAAAGCTTCACGGACATCTTCACCGCGCCCTGTCCCTTGAGCAGCGGCGCCAGGGCATCCTCCAGCGACCTTAGCGACGCGGATGCAACCGTCGCCATACACAGGATGAAACAGACTGCGGTGATCAGGACTTTGCGTTTCATGGAGTCTCCTTTGTGAGTACATCGCGGAGTAGATCTTTTTGCCCCGCGGTTGAGGGGATGGTATTGAGCCGCCTGCGGATTTCCGACGCGCCGGAAATACCGTGGATATAATGGCCGATATGGGTGCGCATCTGGAGCACGGCGAGCTTTTCACCCTTGAACGCGACGAGACGGTCGATGTGCTCCTCAATGATTGTGAGACGCTCAGCGTTATCTGGCTTTCGCACGGGCTCGCCACGCATGACATCGCCGATTTCGCGAAACAGCCAGGGGTTGCCCATCGCGCCGCGCCCGATCAGCAAGCCGTCGCATCCGGTTTCCCGCAAAGCGCTGATCGCGTCCTGCGCGGAAAAGACATCGCCGTTATAGAGCACGGGAATGCTGACCTGGCGCTTAATGGCGGCGACGGCTTCGCGGTTCGCCTTCCCAGAAAACATCTGCTCCCGTGTGCGTCCGTGGATGCACACCCACTGGAGGCCAAGCGCCTGGGCGGCCTTTGTGAGCTCCAGCGCGGTCAGGCTTTGGTCGTCGTACCCAAGCCGCATCTTGACCGTGACGGGCATCAGCGTAGCCGATGTGACCGCCTCCATGATTTTGATGGCGAGCGCCGGCGTTTTCATCAGCGCACTGCCCTCGCCGGAGCTTGTCACCTTGCGCGCCGGGCAGCCCATGTTGAGGTCGATGCTGGTAAAGCAGCGCATTTCCGCCGCCCGTGCCGCCGCTTCCTGCAACAGAACCGGGTCCTTGCCAAACAGCTGAATGGCGGTGTTTGTTTCCTCCGGGGCGAGAGACAGCAGGTGATGGTACACGGGATTATCACCCTTGGCGTACATCCAGCCTGCGGCGCTGACCATCTCGGTGCAGGCGTAATCAGCGCCCATGCGGTAGCACAGCCCCCGCGTTACCCGATCCGACAGCCCCGCCATCGGCGCTGCGCCGATGATGCGTTCAGGATTCATGATAAGCCTGCGGGAAGATGGCGACACGGCCCGCGGTATTACGGTACGGCAATAACGTCAGCTCATACACGGCCCCCATGTGCAGGCCCTGGGGCGGCGAGGGGATGCGACCGTTCTTCACAGTCCAGCTGGGGGCGGCGCAGGCATCGACCCGAACGCTGGGAACGCCGCCCGTCAAGGTGATGCTCGGTCTGAACTGATCGCTCAGGGCGTACTGCCAAGCGTCGTCGGCTTCGGGCAGCGGAAGCGCCATGAGCATGGAGCGGTAGTACACGCTCACGCTGCTGCGGTGCCCGGTTTTGGTATAGGGCTTGCAGCTTAGGTCCAGCACAATCTGATCGCCGGACTTGAACGGGCGCTTGATAGTATACATCGTGCCGCATTCCACAACCTTGGGCTTGTCTCCGGCGACCGAGATGCGGGCGCTGTCGGCATAGCTTGGAATGCGCAACGAAAGCGCGAAGATCACCGGCTGCTTGGTTTCGATCTTAAAGCGGATATTGCCGTCGGCTTCGGTGCTCATGGCGACGCGCACGGGCACGCCGTTCATCCGCGTCAGGCAAACGCTGTCGTAGGGCAGGAGCATCGCAAGCTCGGTCTCGCCCTTGATCATCCATACGGAGCGGCGCACCGCTGTGATCGCACGCAGAAGCATCCCGATTTCGGCACGGGTAGGCGGCTGCGCCTCGCAGCTTTTTTCATTGGCTTCACGGTTGACTGGCTGGGTATTGCGGATGCCATCCTTGGCAAGCAGGTTAAAAAACGCGTTCTCCACAATACGTTCCATGCGCTCGGCAATGGCGAACTCGCCGCCGGCGGCCAGCAGATCGTGCAGCGCTTCCAGCATTGCGCAGATCGACGGCAGATCGGTCGCGGCGGAGGGTTCGCGCCCCGCCAGGTAGGGCGCGGCGGAAAACATGCCGTTGGGCATGCCGTGGAAGCGGTCCAGCGAGCTAAGCCCCGCGGCAGATGCCCCGGCATCGCGTGCGGAACCGGAATACATGGCAAAGTGCGCGGTCAGCGCAAGCGCGTCCGCGATCATCTTGCCTGTGCCCAGCATTTTCATGCGGCGGAAGTATTTGGAGGTATCGTCCTTGGCGTCGTCGGGCACCGGCTCCGGGGTGAAGGCCTTCAAAAACGGGAACGAGTGAAAAAGCCCCGCCACGTCCGGCACCTGGGAGCGCACCAGCTCCATAATATCCAATAAAAAGCTCTGCCCCGAGCGGCGGTACAGCTCCTGGGCACAGCGCATGGCATCGGCGGCCACCGGCATCAGCGCGTATTCGCCGATCTCCGGAAGCCTGGCCGCGAAAATCTTCATGGCCTGCAGGCACTGCAGCAGCGCGTCCTTATCCTTATCGGATACGGCGGTCATCACCGCCGCGCGCAGCGCCGGAACAAACTCAGGCAGGCTGCCTGGCAGCGCCGCCGCAAGCTCCCTGACGGCGGGAATCGCAGGCAGATCCGCATACTCACCCAGTTTAGAGGCGAGTACGGCATCCAGCGGCGTGATGGTATCCGGGTTCGTCAGCGCCAGGATTTTTTCGGTCAGGTCGCGAAGGATTCCCTCGGTGTGCACGGCACCGTCCGGCAGGGCGACATATGCCGGATCGACCAGCGGCGGGCGGCAATACTGTTGATAGCTTGGCATCGGGTGGCAACCTCATGATTTCTTGACTTTGCTTTACCAGAATATTATACGTTGTTTTCCGGGTGCGTCAAGGCGGCGGAGGGCTGCCGCAGCGCAAGATTGACACCGATACCGAAAAATGCTATTCTTCCCCTGCGGTAAGGCGGCCAAACGATCGCATGGCGCGCCATGAGGAAAGTCCGAGCATCACAGGGCAGGGTGCCGGTTAACGGCCGGTGAAGGCGACTTCAAGGAGAGTGCAACAGAAAGAAACCGCCCTAAACGCCGGGTTCACCTTCGGGGAACCTTTGCGTTTAGGGCAAGGATGGAAAGGCGAGGTAAGAGCTCACCCGCGCCCCGGCGACGGAGGCGCGAT
>ERZ795057.2547-NODE-2547-length-13515-cov-5.902303_pt1 | contig 13515 bp, 9 predicted proteins | sample MGYA00375141_ERZ795057 | MGnify/ENA primary metagenome ERZ795057 (study PRJEB30186, sample SAMN05720163) | activated sludge metagenome | isolation source: Anaerobic digester | place: Hong Kong | collected 2015-01-26 ... | reverse complement strand
GGGCTCCTCGCTGATGCCGCCCACGGCCAGGATGCAGGCATCGGGCGGGTTGATGATGGCGGTGAACTCCTCGATGCCGAACATGCCCAGGTTGCTGATGGTGAAGGTGTTCCCTTCCCAGTCCTGGGGCTGCAGCTTCTTCTCCTTGGCCTTCTGGGCGAACACGCGCACCTCGTTGCCGATCATGCGCAGTCCCTTGCTGTCGGCGAAGCGCACCACGGGCACCAGCAGGCCTTCGTCCACGGCCACGGCCACGCCGATGTGCACGTGGCTGTTGTAGCGGATCCTATCGCCGAGCCAGCTGCTGTTCACCTTGGGGTGTTCCTTCAGGGCCACGGCGGCGGCCTTGATCACCAGGTCGTTGAAGCTGATCTTCTCCGGCGCGATGCGCGCGTTGATGGCCTGGCGCACCTGCATGGCGCGGCCCATGTCGATGGAGATGGTCAGGTAGAAGTGCGGGGCGCTGAACTTGCTCTCGGCCAGGCGGCGCGCGATGGTCTTGCGCATCTGGCTCACGGCCACCTCCTCGAAGTGCTCCACCTGCGGGGCATGCACCACACCGCCGCCCTTGTAGTTCTCGATGTCGCGCTTGATCACGCGGCCCTCGTCCCCACTGCCGCGCACGGCCCGGATGTCGATGCCGAGGTCGTCGGCGAGCTTGCGGGCCAGGGGGCTGGCCTTCACGCGGCCGTTGCTGCCGTTGGCCGGTGCGGCCAGCACGGGGGCCGGAGTGGGAGCGGCCTTCGGTGCGGGGGCTGACACAGGCTCAGGTGCCGGGCTCGGCTTCGGGGCTTCGGCCTTGGGTGCGGGTGCGGCTTCGGCCTTCTCCTCTTCCTTCGGCTTGGCGCTCTCCTCCTGCTCGAAGTCGGCGATGATCTTGGAGACGTCCTCGCCCTCCTTGCCCAGGATGGCCAGCAGGCTGTCCACCGGGGCGGTCTTGCCCTTCTCGACCCCGATGTGCAGCAGCACGCCGTCCACGAAGCTCTCGAACTCCATGGTGGCCTTGTCGGTCTCGATCTCGGCCAGGATGTCGCCGCTCTTCACGGGGTCCCCCACCTTCTTGTGCCAGGCGGCCACCACACCCTCGGTCATGGTGTCGCTCAGCTTCGGCATGCGTACGATCTCGGCCATGTCTCGTGTTCTCAGTTACCGCGAAGACGCGAAGCTCGCCAAGCGGAACGAAATGCCTTTGCGTTCTTGGCGTCTTGGCGGTGGATGCACTTCAGTCCTTCACGAAGGGGTAGTCGGGGGTCTGGTAAACGTCCTCGTACAGGGCCGAGGGATCGGGCAGCGGGCTTTCCTCCGCGAAGGTGACGGCCTCGGCCACTTCCTGCTTCACGGCCTCGTCCCAGGCCTCCATCTCCTTCTCGGTGGCCCACTTCTTCTCCAGCAGGGTGTGCCGCACCTCCTCGATGGGGTCCTGCTTGCGGTAGCCCTCCACCTCCTCCTTGGTGCGGTACTTCTGGGGGTCGCTCATGCTGTGGCCCTTGTACCGGTAGGTCTTCATCTCCAGCAGGATGGGGCCGTTGCCCGCCCGCACATGCTCACAGGCGCGGGCGTAGGCATCATGCACATCGGCGCAGCGCATGGCGTTCACGGCCTCGCCGGGCATGTCGTAGCTCTCGCCGAGGGTGTAGAGCTCCTGCACGTTGCTGGTGCGCTCCACGCTGGTGCCCATGGCGTAGTTGTTGTTCTCGATCACGAAGATGACCGGGAGCTTCCAGGTCATGGCCATGTTGAAGGTCTCGTGCAGGATGCCCTGCCGCACGGCGCCGTCGCCCATCATGCAGATGGTCACGTGGTCCTCCTTCCGGTACTTGTCCGCGAAGGCGATGCCGGCGCCCAGGGCGATCTGCCCGCCCACGATGCCGTGGCCACCGAAGAGGTTCCGCTCCTTGTCGAAGTAGTGCATGGAGCCGCCCTTGCCCTTGCTGGTGCCGGTGGTCTTCCCGTAGAGCTCGGCCATGACGTGCTTCGCCGGGGTGCCAAGCACCAGCGGGTGGCAGTGGTCGCGGTAGCCGGTGATCACCCGGTCCGTGGGGCGGATGGCGGTGACCATGCCGGCGAGGATGGCCTCCTGCCCGATGTACAGGTGGCAGAACCCGCCGAACTTCTGCATGGTGTACAGCTGCCCGCACTTCTCCTCGAAGCGCCGCATCAGCAGCATGTCCTTGAACCAGCGCAGGTGGGTCTCCTTGCCGTGGCCGGCCTCACCGCCGCCCTTGGGAGCGGACTTCTTCTTCGCGGTCTTCGTGCTCATGCGCGTGGACTGAAAGGGCAAATATACAGGGGGCCTCAGGGAGCCTCCGGACCCTGGCCGGGCAGGAAGGAGGCATCGAACGAGAGGGGCAGCAGGTCGCGGCAGCGCTTCACCTCCCACACCGGTCCGCCGGGCACGGTCATGAGCAGCCGTACCGCACCGCCCTGCCGGTGTTCCTGTTCCACCAGGGCCTGCCGGCAGATGCCGCAGGGGGTCACCGGGCGGCCCGGATCGCCGGAGGGCACGGCGATGGCCATCACCTCCACACGGCCCTTGGGATCGGAGGCCATGGCCGCGTGAAGGGCCGTACGCTCGGCGCAGATGCCCGCGGGAAAGCTGGCGTTCTCCTGGTTGTTGCCGGAAACCACCCGGCCATCGGCCAGGCGCAGGGCGGCACCCACCTGGAAGCGGGAATAGGGCGCGTAGGCCCGGCCCGCCGCCGCCACGGCCTGCGCCACCAGGTCGCGATCGCTGGCGACCAGGTCCTCCGCATCGTGCGCGTGGAACTCCAGAATGGCGCGGTGGGTCTGCGTCATGGCCCTTTCGGGCGAAGGTACGTGGCCGCCACACGCCGCACGGCACGGGATGGCTAGATTTGGTGCCCTTTCCGCATGGAGCACACCAGCCCTGTCATTGCCCGCTTCCGCCCCATCGGCCTGGCCGAGATGGACGCCGTGCGCCTGCAGGATAGGGTGGACACCAAGTACGTGTTCCCGGCCGAACGGTTGGACACCGTGCTGGAGGAACTGCTGCCCCACTACCGCGTGCTGGAAGTGGACGGCGTACGGGGCACCGACTACCGGAGCCTGTACTACGACACGGAGGACCTGCGCAGCTTCCACGACCACCACAACGGACGGGTGCGGAGGTCCAAGGTGCGGTACCGTGAATACCTGGGCAGCGGGCTGTGCTTCCTGGAGGTGAAGCGCAAGACCGGCCGGGGCCGGACAGACAAGGTGCGCCGGCAGGTGGATGCCATCCCGGAACGCATGCCGGAAGACCATGCCAGCTACGTGCGTGAAGCTTCAGGCAGCGATCTGCCCATGCACCCCACCCTCTGGAACAGTTTCACCCGGCTGACCCTCGTGCGCGAAGACCGGCCCGAACGGCTGACCCTGGACCTGGGCCTGCGTTTCCATGCACCCGGCACCCCGCCTGGCGATGCCGTGGAACTGGGCGGCCTGGTGGTGGCCGAGGTGAAACAGGCGCGCGCCGACCGCACCTCCCCCTTCGTGCGCGCCATGCGGCGCATGGGACGCCGCCCGGGCGGCATGAGCAAGTACTGCGTGGGCATGTTGACCCTGCACCCCGGCCTCAAGTACAACAACTTCAAGCCCGTGCTCCGGGACCTGGAGCGCACCCGCAACGCCGCCTGACCATGATCGCTTCCGTGAAGCTCTTCGGCATGAAGCTCTTTGATGAGGACCTCTGGGAGCTCCTCTTCAAGTTCGGGCTGGACCTGCTCGTCCTATTCGTGCTCATCCGGGTCATCTACTACCCCATCCACCGGAAGAAGGACTACCTCTTCACCTACTTCCTGTTCAACATCCTGATCTTCTTCCTCTGCGTGCTGCTGAACAACGTGAAGCTCAGCATCGGCTTCGCCTTCGGCCTGTTCGCCATCTTCGGCATCCTGCGCTACCGCACCGAGCAGATCGGCATCAAGGACATGACCTACCTGTTCTCGGTGATCACCCTGGCGGTGATCAACGCGCTGGTGAGCAAGAAGGTCAGCATCGCCGAGCTGGTCTTCACCGACGGCATGATCCTGCTGGTGACCTACGTGCTGGAGCACCTCTGGCTCACGCGCCACGAGGCCATGAAGCAGCTGATCTACGAACGCATCGACCTGGTGAAGCCCGGCCGCCGGCAGGAACTGCTGGACGACCTGAACGAGCGCATCGGCATCAAGGTGAGCCGCGTGGAGGTGGGCCGCTACGACCTGCTGCGGGACACCGTGCAGCTGCGCGTGTTCTACTTCGAGGACGAACAGGACCACCGCAGCTTCAACGAGCTGGCCGCGGACGACGACGATTGAGGATCAGGCCCGCACCAGCAGGGCCACCGCATGGGCGCACACGCCCTCCCCGCGGCCTACGAAGCCCATGCCTTCGTTGGTGGTGGCCTTGATGCCCACGGCGGAAAGGTCGATGTCCAGGATGCCGGCGATGGTCTCGCGCATGGCGGACACGTGGGGCTTGATCTTGGGCTTCTCCAGCACCAGCGTGGCGTCCACGTTACCCACGGTCCAGCCGTCGGCGGAGATGATCTCCTTCACGCGGCGCAGCAGGTCGCGGCTGTCGGCGTCCTTCCAGGCGGCATCCGTGTCGGGGAAGTGGGTGCCGATATCGCCACTGCCGGCAGCGCCCAGGAGCGCATCACAGATGGCATGGAGCAGCACGTCGGCGTCCGAATGGCCCAGGGCACCCTTCTCTGCGGGGACCTTCACACCGCCCAGCCACAGGTCACGCCCCTCCACGAGGCGATGCACGTCGTACCCGTACCCGATGCGGAAGGGCGTCATTCCTAGCCCTCGTCCACGCCCTCCTTCTTCGGCTTGCCGTCGAAGCGGAAGCCCAGCGTGAAGCGCAGCGTATTGGCCAGCGGGCTCTGCTGCGTGTTGGCGATCAGGTAGCTGAGGTCCAGGGCGAACTTGCTGTAGCGCACACCGGCACCCAGGGTGAAGTACTTGCGGTTGCCCTTGGTGTAGTGCTCCCAGAAGTAACCGGCGCGGAAGGCGAACTGCTGATCGTACCAGTATTCGAAGCCTCCCGCCAGATTGAACTCCCGCATCTCCTCGCGGAAGCGGCTCCCGTCCTCCACGATCACATTGCCGTTGTCATCGTACCTCACGTTCCCGGGTGCGTCGCTGAAGGACTGGATGATGCCTTGGGCGACCCCCACGTTCGGGTCCTTGCCGCTGGCGATCACGAACTCACCCGTGGTGGGGTCGATCTCCACGGCCCCTGCGCTGTCCAGTTTGTAGATCGGCGGGGTGGGCACCAACAACTTGTTGATGTCCAGGTTGAAGGTGATGCTGTTGTACTGGTCCAGGTCCAGCGTGAAGGCCGGGCCCAACCGCATGTTCATCGGGATGAAGTCCTGCCGGGCCGTTTCCGTGTAGGACATCTTGGCCCCGATGTTCGAGATGTTCATCCCGAAGGAGAAGGTGCCCTCCTTGTCGCCCAGGTCCAGTTCCGGCTTCGTGTAGAAGAAGGACACATCGGCCGCCACGGACTGGCCGGCCTTGGAGTTCGCCCCCTGCACACTGATGCCACCGGTCAGGTTGCTGTTGATGTAGCGGATCGCGATGCCCCCCGAGAAGTAGTCGCTGAACTGCTGGGAGAACGCCAGGTCCACCGCGAACTCGGTGGGCTTGAAGTCCCTGATCACCGCGCCGTTGATGTCGGTGAAGGTGATGTTGCCCAGGGAGAAGTAGCGGAGCGAACCGCCGATGGCGCTGCGCTTGTTGCTGAGCTTCTTGTAGCCGGCCAGGTAGGCCAGGCTCATGTCCGGGACCAGGTTCCTCAACCACGGGGAGTAGCTCATGCTGAACTCGCCCTCCATTTCCGAGAACGCCAGTTTGGCCGGGTTCCAGTGGATCGCGTTCGCGTCCGGTGAAACGGCCACGCCCGCATCCCCCATGCCCCCGGCCCGGCTGTCGGGAGAGATCATGAGAAAGGGGACCGCCGTGGTGATGGTATTGATCTGGTCGTCACACTCCTGCCCCGAAATGGCGTTGGTGCAACCACTGGAGATCTGGCCTCGGACCAGGAACGGAGCGGGCAGCAACAAGGCCGTCGCCAGGATGGCGCGTACGGTCGATCGGGTCATGGAATGGACGGTTCTCGGAAAAGGACGGCAAATATACGGGTCTACCCCGGCCTTTATTGTGTATCAGCGCAGGATCACGAGCTTCTCGAAGACCTCCGCTTCATCGCCTTCAGGGGTCCGCACACCCAGCCGGTACACGTACACCCCACGCCCAAGCTTGTCGCCGAAGTCGTCCAGTCCGTCCCAGGCCAGAGGCTCCGAGCGGAAGCCCTCGCAGGCCACCTGGCGGCCGATGGTCTTCACCAAGCGCCCGTTCACGGTGAACACCTGCACTTTCACGTCCAGGGTGGAGCACGGTCGGTTGTGTTCGAAGAAGAACTCGGTGTAGGTGGTGAAGGGGTTGGGATAGTTCAGTACGTGGGCCAGCGCCAACTCCTCGCTCGCCGCCACCACGAACTCGGTGAAGGCCTCGGCGCTGTTGTTGTACACATCCCAGGCCTTGAGCCGCAGGGTGTGCTCCCCTTCGGCCAGGTCACTGAACCGGTAGCGCACTTCGCCGCTCTTGTAGGTGTCCAGGTCGGCCTCGTAGAAATCGTTCAGCACCAGGCTCTGATCGGTGTTCTCGTCCAGCACCGCCACCAGGTCGTGCCCGATGCTGTTCCCCAGGGTGTTGATGCCGTTCTCATCGAACAGCCTGGCGAAGAGCAGTGGGTCCTCGTTGGTGATGCCACCCCGCACGAAGCGGTCGTCGTTCAGGAACAGGTCGATCTCGGGACCCACCTCGTCCTCGGCCACGTCCGTCGCGGTCCCACCCACGATGGGGTCGTTGGTATAGCCCATGCCGTTCTGGTCCAGGCTTTCCACGTACACCGAGATCCGTCCGGGTCCGAACTGGTAGGCGATGTCCTTGGGCACCACGAAGGTGAAGGAGAACTCGCCGTTCGTCACGGTCACCTTGCCCCGGTAGATCACGTTCTTCCGAAGCCCGAACGGGAAGGGGCCACCACCGTCGTTCGCGAGGGTGTACTGCTGCACCTTCTTGTCGTACACCGTCGGGATGGCCAGTCCGTTGAATCCGGTCAGATGCACGCCCTGCAGGTCCGTCACCCGGCCCCGTACCCGCACCGTGCTGAGCGCGCGGAGCGGGTACGGGGCCGGGTGACGGACCTGCAGGGCGAAGTTCCGGTGATTGGTCTGGTTGGGTTGTGCTGAACTGATGTCCCGCTTGGTCTGGCGGAACATGTCGCCCAGGCGCATGGCCTCACCAAGCTCGTTCAGGGGTTCGAACGCATGGTCGAAGAAGAACCCGGACAGCACGAAGTTCGGCTGGGAGAAGGCGATCCGTGTGGTGGTCATCAGACCGATCCCTCCGCCGTTCGGGTTCAACAGGACGAATTCGCCCGCCGAGGTGCGCGCGGGATCGTCCCACCGGGAGAACTCGCAGGTGGCGGTCATGAACAGCGGCAACCTGTCGGCGTTCGTCCACCCGAGAATGGTGCTGTTGTCCAGGAAGCGTTCATGGGCCCAGCCCACTTCGCCGCCGTGCCCCACGTAGTTCACCAGCAGAGCGCCCTTCTGCACCCGTTCCCGCAGCTCCTCCTGGGCTTCCGGATAGCGCTCCCCGCCCGGCGTGCTGTACTGCTGGTAGGCATCCAGGTAGATCTTGGAGATGTTGAGCTCGGGATGCTCGTTCTCCACCCGCGTGGCCAGCGCATCGCTCTGGCTCATGTGGATGATCCCCTCGAATCCGTCACCTTCCTGATCGTCGCTGGCGAACACGGTGAGCACCCGCCAATCGTTGGCGCCACCATCGCCGTCCGCGGAACAGACCTGCCCCCCGCTGCTCAGCAGCTGAAGCCGGTCGTAGTTCAACAGCTTCGCCAGTACCTGGCCCGCCAGTTCCTTGCTATGCACCGGAAGACGGCCGATCCCGATGTCCACCAGATCGCTCGGCGACTCCCCCTCCGCATCATCCAGCAGCCCGAAATAGTCATCCGAGGTGTAGGAATCGATGATCTTGTACGAGTTGGCCGTCTGATAGCTCGGGATGTAGTTCTGGTTCCCCGAGGACACGGTGATGTTGTTGTAGGACCCGTCCCCGAACAGCAGCAGGTACCGGGGCATCAGCATCGGGTCCGAGCCGGCCCGGTCATAGAGCATCTTCATGAACCGCTTGATCGCGGTCGCATCGCGCTGACCCGAGCTGAACTCGTTGTAGATCTGCTGGGGCGTCACGACCAGCGCGCTGAGCCCTTCGGACATCCTCCGGTCCGCCAGCTGCTGGGCCTCGCTCCGGAAGATGGGAGGCGCCACGACCACCAGGTCCATGGGCGGCTGGATGGCGTGCAGGTCCTGGTTCATCACCTTGCCGGCGAACGTGGGCGACTTGGCACCCGAGCTCCGGAAGGCCACGAAGCTTCGGAGGCTGTCCGTGGCCATCCGGAAGGAACGGTCGGACCCGGATACGGTGAGGGGGACGTTCCGGACCTGGGTGGGATCGGTGATCTCCCAGACCCGGTGGATGTTCTGGCCCTGCTGGACCGTGAACTCCGTGATGTGGCCGACTCCGACCGTGGCCAGGTCCCTGAACGACACCTGGTCCCCCACGAACACGAGGTCCCTCCTGCAGTTCAACTCCAACCAGTTCATCCAGCCCACGCTGGTCACCGGATCGTACTTGTTGAAGGTCACGGAAACGGGCAGCGTACCCGCCGCGGTCTGAAAGCACATCACCCGGTTGCCCGGCCTTCCGTAATCACCGATGTAACTGTCGGTGACCCCGGCGACCGGGAAGGTCTCGCTGACCCCGCCGGCGTTCACCGTCCAGGTGCTCGCATTGCCGATGCCCAGTGTCCGGGACATCACGTCCACGGTCAGGCAGACCGGATGGTCCTGACGGACGAAGGGTATGGGGAAGCTGTAGTTGTAGGTGGTCACGTTGTCGAAGAGGTCACCATACCAGTTGCGCCCCGACTTGATCAGGTTCACCAGGTCCCGCTCGATGAACTGACGGTCATTGAAGGAGGTGGCCTGGTGGGTAGCAGGCTCCTGGGCCAGTGCCGCGTCAACGATGCGTACCGGGGCCTCCACATCGATGCCCACGAAGTAGCTGGCGGAATCCGTGAACACATGCTTGGCATGTCGGAAGGTGCTGTCGGAGTCCTGCCGCCAGGTGTGCGGGCCGGTGGCCCAGAACAGGACTCGGTCCCCGGGGTCGAAGGTGCCGTCGCCACCGTCCTCCATCAACACTGCGTTGGGAAGCAGGTCGGTGGGCCTGACCTCACTGTTGGCGTAGGGCAGTTGTCCGAAATGGTTCCCATAGACATTGATGGCATCGCTGGCCAGACCGTCCACTTCGACACCCATGGCCACCAGCTGTTCATGGGTGAGCTCATAGACCCCGTCCTCGGCCACCATCAACCGGTACCATTCGCCCGTGGCCAACCGGGACGTGGAGGGATAGGACTTGGGACGGGCGGCGGGGCCGGGTCCGTCCGCCCGTTCCTGGATGCGGAGTTCGTAGTCGACCAGCTTCTCCATGCCCCCGTTCGGAGATGTCCTGTATGGATACAGATCGATGAGCGCGTGGGGCTTCTTGCGGTACCAGCTGACCCGCGCGTGGAGCTCGGGCTGCGCGCCGGGTGCGTCGAGGCCGGGCAACAACGCCAGTTCTTCCCGGGTGAGCGGCTCGTATCGGGCGTTCTCCAGGAACACCTCCACGGAACGGGTCCCCGCCTTCAGGGCGACCACCTCATGGATGTATGGAAGTTCCTGGCGTTGGACGTCCAGGAAGGCGCCTTCCAGAAGCGTTGCCGTCGGAACCTCCTTGGCAGGACCTTCCGTGCGCTGGGGACCCGACCGGGCCACGTCCGGCTCCAAGTGCCAATCCATGTGCTTGGAGATCCGCTCCTGGGCACTCAGGCCCAGAGGGCCCATGCACGCGGCCAACAACACCAACAGGGGAAGATCCGTTCTCATCAACAACGATCAACAGGTTATCAACAGGCGTCCCGAAAATACTATCTTCGACCCTTGGTCATGGGGACACATCGCCAACGTCCGGCCTTCCGGATCATTGCATGGGCCCAGTGGAACCGGGAACAGCTTTTGACCGTATACTTGGCCCTGCCATACGTGTAGCCATAGATGGGGAGCGTTGAAAGACGAAGTGTCTGGCGTGCTGCTTGTGCGCTGTTGGTGGGGGTCTTCCTGTCCATGTCAACACATGGACAGGACCCTCAGTTCACTCAGTTCTATGCCAATCCCTTGTACCTGAACCCAGCGTTCGCGGGCGCGGCTCGCTGTCCAAGGGTGGTGTTGAACTACCGCAACCAATGGCCGGCACTCTCCGGCACGTTCGTCACCTCCAGTGCCAGCTACGACCAGTTCGTGGAGGGCATCAGCGGCGGCCTCGGTCTGCAGGTCATGAACGACCAGGCGGGTAAAGGCACCTTGAACACCACCACGGTGAGCGGGATGTACGCCTATCAGCAGGCCATCAACCGCAAGCTTTCGATCAGCGCCGGGTTCCAGGCCACGTACTTCCAGAAGTCGTTGGACTGGAGCAAGCTGACCTTCGGCGACATGATCGACCCCCGCCGGGGCTTCATATACAACACGAACGACGTACCCCGTGGTGGCAGCATCGGTAACGTGGACTTTTCCGCCGGACTGCTGGCCTTCACCGATGTGTTCTATGCCGGCTTCGCGGCCCACCACCTCACGGAACCCAACGAGTCCCTGATCGTGGGCACCAGCAAACTGCCCATGAAGTTGACGGCCCATGCCGGTGCCAACTTCCCCCTGGGTACCCGCGGCAAGTACGGCGATTCCGGGACGAAGCTCTCGCCGAACATCCTGTACCAACAACAGGCCGATTTCCGCCAGTTGAACCTCGGGCTTTATGTGGACCGGGGCCCCATCACGGCGGGTGTCTGGTATCGGACACGCGACGCGTTCATCGTCCTGATCGGCTTCCACACCGAACGGCTCAAGTTCGGCTACAGCTACGACGTGACCACCTCCCGGCTCACCACGGCCACCGCCGGATCGCACGAAGTGAGCGTGCAACTGGGATTCAACTGCAGGCCGAAGAAGCGACGCTTCCGCGTGGTGGCCTGCCCAACATTCTAGCACCTGCTCCGTTCAACGGAAGTACGAACCCTCCGACCATGGACTTCGCAAGGAACATAGGGACCCTCATGATCGGTGCCCTGCTCTTCTCGAGCTGCCAGTTCGAAAAGAGCGGCGCCACCGGTTGGAACTATAACGACTCCAAGAACGGAGGCTTCGAAAAGGCCCCGTTCGAGGAACAGGAGACCGGACCCGGGCTCATCCTCATCGAGGGTGGGCAATTCACCATGGGCCGCGTCACCGACGACCTCACGCACGACTGGGACAACATCCCCCGTACGGTGACGGTCTCCTCCTTCTACATGGATGAGGTCGAGGTCACCAACTTCTACTGGCTCGAGTACCTCTACTGGCTGGACCGCGTGTTCGGAGCCGACTATCCCGAAATCTACAAGAAAGCGCTTCCGGACACCCTCGTGTGGCGCAGCAAGCTGGCCTACAACGAACCTTACCTGGAGTACTACCTCCGACATCCGGCCTACCGGGACTACCCCGTGGTCGGCATCAACTGGCTCCAGGCCAACGACTACTGCGCCTGGCGTACGGACCGGGTGAACGAGCTGATCCTGATCCGGGAGGGCCTCTTCGAGCACTATCCGAACCAGATCAACGAGGACCACTTCACCACCGACGCCTACCTGGCCGCCCAGTACGAGAGCGGCAAGCGCGTGGATGGTGTGGAGGACTTCAACCCCAACCGGGACACCCGGAACATCCGCATGGAGGATGGCATCCTGCTTCCCCGCTACCGCCTGCCGACGGAGGCGGAATGGGAATATGCCGCCTACGGGCTCATCGGCAACTCGGTCGATGAACGCGTGGTGGAGCGCCGCATCTATCCCTGGAACGGGCACTGGGTGCGGTACGACAGCCGCAAGAAGGGTGGTGCCTTCTACGGTGACTTCCGCGGCAACTTCATGCGTGGCCGTGGTGATTACATGGGCGTGGCCGGCAGCCTGAACGACAATGCCGATGTCACCGCCCCGGTGTTCAGCTACTGGCCCAACGACTACGGCCTCTACAACATGGCCGGCAACGTGAGCGAATGGGTGATGGACGTGTATCGTCCGTTGAGCCCCGAGGACGATGACGACTTCCGGCCCTTCCGTGGCAACGTGTTCAAGACCAAGGTGCTGAACAGCGACGGTGCCGTGGAGGACAAGCACGACCTGGTCGTGTACGATGTGGAGGGCATCAAGTACTACCTCACGGAGTTCCAGAAGGCCATGCAAGGCCGTGCCACCGAGGAGGAGGCCCAGCTGATCGATCAGCTGCTGGAGGGCATCGAGCAGTCCATCGAGTTCAAGAACACCCGGAAGGAGGACGCCGCCTACCAGCGCGTGCAGGACCTGGTGGACCTGATCAAGAGCCAGGACCTGGAGATCGCACCCAAGCTGTTGAGCGGCATCTCCGACTACCAGGCCGACCAGCCGGGTGACGTGCGCATGCGCAACGTGACCGTCGAGGAGAACATCGATCGCCGCAACTACCGGGAGTCGGACAACATCGACTTCATCGACGGCGACATCAACAGCAGCATCTACTACGACCAGGCCGGTTACGAGGGCAACCCCATGTACGACTGGGGCAAGTCCACGTTGATCAACGATCACAGCCGCGTCTACAAGGGCGCCAGCTGGGCCGATCGCATCTACTGGGCCAACCCCGGCACCCGACGCTACCTGGACGAGCGCCAGAGCACGGCCACCATCGGCTTCCGCTGCGCGATGACCCGCGTGGGCAGCCCGGTGGGTCTGGGTGACGAGAAGCGACGCAGCAAGATCGATCGGTGATCCGACCGAGCCACGACTAATTTGGACCCCGGCCCCGAAAGCCGGGGTCCTTCGTTATGACCATCGCCCAGCTACACGAGCGCTTCCTGGCCTGCACCGGCACCTGCACGGACACGCGCCAGATCACAGCCGGCAGCCTGTTCTTCGCCCTCAAGGGGCCGAACTTCGATGCCAACGCCTACGCGGCACAGGCCCTGGAAAAGGGTTGCCGCTACGCCGTGGTGGACGACCCCGCCGTGGCCGTGGACGACCGCTACCTGCTGGTGCCCGACGTGCTGAAGGCCCTGCAGGACCTCGCGACCCATCACCGGCGGCAGTTCCGCATCCCGTTCATCGCCATCACCGGCAGCAACGGCAAGACCACCACGAAGGAACTGGTGCAGGCCGTGCTCAGCGCCGACCGCCCCACCCTGGCCACCTCCGGCAACCTGAACAACCACATCGGCGTGCCCCTGACCCTGTTGCGGCCCACGGAGGAGTACCGCATCGCCATCATCGAGATGGGCGCCAACAAGGTGAGCGACATCGCCGAACTCACCGCCATCGCCGAACCCA
>ERZ795057.2543-NODE-2543-length-13523-cov-11.738788_pt1 | contig 13523 bp, 12 predicted proteins | sample MGYA00375141_ERZ795057 | MGnify/ENA primary metagenome ERZ795057 (study PRJEB30186, sample SAMN05720163) | activated sludge metagenome | isolation source: Anaerobic digester | place: Hong Kong | collected 2015-01-26 ... | reverse complement strand
TCCTGTCTGCGTTGTTCATCAAAGAAAAGACATGGTGCCGGGCCAGCACAGGGGAAAAATCTGCTGACCCGGACACCGGATATTCATGCTTGCATCGGCTTCATTCATCACGATCTGCCGCAGCCGAGTCCCCTTTTGCCTGGGCCGAATGGTCCGCGATCCGGCAGTTCCTCCTTTGAAAGCTTGCCGTCGCCGTCAACATCGAACCGCTTGATGAAGTCTGCCTTTATGGCATCCCGCTCTTCGCTCGATATTTCTCTGTCGCCGTCAGTGTCATATTTTGCAATAAAGGCATCATGCAGGGCTTCACGCATGGCATGTCGTTCCTTACGGGACAATACACCGTCACCATCGGCATCATACTTCTCCAGAATAGCGGCATGTGCTGCTTCACGTTCCTCATCCGAGAGCTGTCCATCGCCGTCGGTGTCGTATTGCCCGGCCATGAAGGGAGGGATCTTCGGGAAAAAGGAAGGATCACCTATTGCATCATCACCAGGCCCTTCTCCGCCAAAAACGCTACTCACAGCAGGGTTGAACAACAGTGCAACTACAGCAAAGAGGATCAGTATTGCCATTGTGCTTTTTTCCATAATTTCACTCCTTATGTTTTTTTCATGTCTGTATGAAGAATCGATCTCTTCAGTTCACTCATGATGTTGAACTGAATCTAGCAGCTAATTGTGGAGAAAATATGAAGAAACCATGTGAAGATTGTGGATACTCACGATACGACAAGAAACAGCAGAGTAAGATATTTACCCACAGCGTTTACCTCATGGATTACAAATATTTCAGCATATGGCTGATTCCCACAAAAACAACAATATGGTCTATACATCATCAAGTTCTCTTCTAAAGAGAGCCCTCCTTTTTGCCAGAAGAAGGGGCATAGCCCTCCAAATACTATGCCTAACCCCAAAACTTTCTTCTGGCGATTTTTTTTGCCCTTTTTCAGGCAGATGGACTCAATAAACGTATTATACTTCAGGCTTGATCAACCGGAGAAGGTCTCTCAGTCTGGTCTTGCGGGGTCACCCTGAATTCATGCATACAAAGGCATGAAACACTTCTGCCATAGTCATGTCTCACAAGCAGTGGATGAAGTGATCGATTACTGCTTACCGCCTGTGCAAATCTCTCAGGCAAGATGTCCCTTAGGCGCTACATGCCGTGCGGTATGCACCGGCGACGTATATGTCCGTCAGGGGAAAAGAAGCACGTAGATAAAGAGCACGGTCAGAGTCAGTCCCAGCAGCAGGCTCCCGAGCCCGATGATGGCGGACACGAGTTTCAACGGGATACCCGGATGCCTGCGTTTGAGATCGTCGAGTTTCTTCTCATCCACGAGACGATCGTACTGCATGGGCTTTTCCCTCTGCATTTCATCGATGGAAAAGGTACCGGTGAAAATCAGCCGGTCCATGGGGAACTTCTCGGGGACAAAATGCGTGTTGAAGAAGTGCACCGTAAAGATGAACAGCGCTGCAAGCAGTGCCTCCTCGGAATGCACCACGGTAGCGATATTGAGGACCCAACCGGGGACGATATAGGACGACCATTCAGGCTTCCACAGGAGGATTCCGGAGCCACCGATGGCGAACATCCCCCAGAATACAGCCCAGAAGTCGAACTTCTCCCAGTAGGTCCATCGGTCGAATTTCGGTTTTTCTCCCTTGTTGAAGTACCAGAGGAACATCCCCTTGATATCTTCCCAGTCCTTCCATCTGGGGAACAGCGAGTCCGGACTGAACAGGCGCTCTTTCCATCCCTTGGCCCCCACACCCTTTGGGAAGACAAACCGGATGCACCGCCATGCAACATAGGCGAACAGCATGATGAGTACAAAGGCCGCGATTCGATGGAACAGGCCGGCCGTCTGAACGCCGCCCCAGAAGCTGATGAATATCCTGGCCCAGGGGGCCTGGTAGTACTTCAGAGGAAATCCGGTTGCTACAAGGGTGAAGAACGATGCGATGAGCATCAGGTGCATGATCCGCTCCGTGAGAGTGAAGCGTTCGACATGGATGAATCCCTCCCGGTCTTTCGTGCATATATCGGGGAGAATACCCTCTTTTTCCCTCTTGTGTTTCTCCCAGTAGCTCTTGCGCCACCACAGAGCCGTGTGGAACCAGAAAAAGAGGAACGTGCCTATCAGGAGAGAGGACATGAAGACAAAGGTCCAGAAGAGGGCCGGATAGTTCTCCCGGTCACGGTAGTTGGGATGTGCCTTGTACGCCACGAAACGCTCATGGAAACCCGTGTGGCAGCGCCCGCAGTTCTTGACGAGATTGTCAGGATGGATGCTCGATCTGGGATCTGTCTTCGGGAGGATATTGTGCGTCCGGTGGCAGTCTGCACAGCCGGCCACAAGGGTCGAATAGCCGACCCCCTGGACCTTTCCGTGATATGTCTCCTCGTAGTAGTCCACCATCCTGGCAGAGAGATCGTTTCGGGCCATCATTGCCTCGTCTGCATGGCAGCTTTTGCACTTCGTGTTGTAGAACATCCGGGCTTCGTCGGGGTATTCCTCTAAAGAGGTGTGGTAGACGCGCGTATTGTGGAGGCCGTGACAATCGCCGCAGGCAGCGGCATCAGAATTCCCTTTGAGTACAGCCTCTGCATGGCCCGACGATACATAATCGTCGTTTCTGTGACACTGGGTGCATTGTTCGATGGTTCTCTGCTTGATGTCCCCGGCCATCTCCTTGCGGGTGTGGATATCCTGATGGCAGTCCACACAGCGGAAATCTTCCTGAAGGTAGTGGAAGTTTCCGAGATATTCTCCGGCGATCACGGGATGGCAGGTGCCGCAATTGACCGGCGAGGGCCTCTGCGTTGCCGACATGTGGAGATCGAGGTCCGTAATATCGATATGGCAACTCTGGCAGCCGTTCTTCCCATGGACAGAGTCGTCGAAGGACTGTCCGTACATTGCATCGTAGTGACACTCCCGGCAGGTGTTCCTGCTTATCGTGGATTCATCGGCACCCCAGGCAAAGGGCAGCAGAGGAATTCCGACAAGCAGTATTACAAGCACTGCAGAGAATATCCCCTTCCGGGACGACCGGCTGTATTCCATCTCCATCACTTGTTCTGCCCCCCGGACTGTGAAAAAGCCCGCCACTTCTCCATGCCTCCAAAGAGCCTCACCACAGGGAACCCCTTCCGGGCAAGATAGCATGCCGCCAGGAACGAGCGCACCCCCCGTTCATCCACTACGAAGAGGGCACGGTCCCAGGGCAGCTCGTAATACCGTTCATGGAGCTGGTGGAACGGTACATTCACCGCCCCTTCCAGGTGGCCCTCCTCATAGAGGGCCTCTGAGCGGATATCCAGGACAATATAGTCCGGATGAAGCGAAAGCCACTCTTCGAGCCCTTCTGCCTTGATGGAATGTATGAATGCCCTTGGCACGCGTTCAACTGATTCAAGGACGAATCCTGCCCGCTTCCATGCAGGCATGCCTCCCTTGAGCACGTAGACGTTTTCTATGCCCCCGGTTATCGCATCCTGCGCTGCCGTGCAGCTGCGGATACACCCCTCGCTCTCACAGTACAGGACGAGTTTCCTGTCCCGGGGAATCTCAGGCAGCCTGTCGGTAACCTCTTCGCAGGCTATGCACCTCGATCCGGGTATCCTGTGGTCAAGGCACTCGATGCGGCTCATGACATTCACCAGGGTTATGGGTTCCTTTTCCATCATCTCATGGAGGGTCTGTGCCTCCACTATGTTCCACTCCTGGGCACCGACAGGCGATGGGCACAGGACACTCAGGCAGGAAATGACGAGGATCACCTGGATAGGGAGCCGCGTGATCCGTCCGTACACCTGCAATCCTGACATCTTCATCGTTATCCTACTCATGGGACGGCACCCGTTTATACCCCCAGTCCTGCATCTGGGGGGTAGCATTCGGTTTTTTTGGAACCGGATAGTCTTCTGCAAGAAATTTCCCGATATTGCGCACCTTCATCTTGGTGAAGAACTCCGATGTCTTGTCATGACAATCGGTACATCCAGCGGCACCAAGGGTCTCTTTGCGTGCAATGGGCGATACATTGTGCCAGACAGGCAGGTTCAGGGACGGATTGAACGGCAGGTCTGAAGATTCTATTTTGCCGTCTTTTATTTCATAGACCTTGTCCGAGACAAAGACGGCATTTTGTCTGCCAAGCTTTCGAAGTGCGTCCAGCATCTTCTTCATGTCCTCAGGCGTTGCCACCGTGGAACGATGTACCTTTTTCCCGGCAGCATCCCTTGTCTCCACAACGGTAATCCCCTTCGTGCCCTTGAAGGCTCGGTATACGAGCCACTGATCCATCGGCCTGATTAAGTCCTCAGAGATCCTTTCTCCGAACCATTGTGCCGTATGGAGGGATACGGGCGCATATCTCTCTCCCTGGCCCGTTTTGGAATCCACAGCGGCCACCCAGGGCTTCCAGGTTTCTTTGGCAGGCCATGTCGCGGCCTTCGGGACAGTGAGGGCAGCAAAGTCATCTGCCGAGTACCAGAAGGTCCTGCCGGTCGAGATATCGAGGAGATACGCACCCCTTGCCGGCTGACCGGTCGTATGACACGCCGTACAGGTCAAGAGCCGTAAATGGAATGAGGCATTGTAGAAGGTGTCGGCATGTGCGAGAAGCGGGTTCGGAGCCTGTTCCGGCATGCCGTCGCGGTCCCTGCTGTACTGGTTCCCAAGGTGGCAGCCGGCACAGGTTTTCACGCCCGTCTCTGTCGTGCCGGGAAGAGCGGGACTCAAGGCAAACCGGTGGCTGAGCCTGCCGCCCGGCACCTCTGATGCCGGGGTGTGGCAGTCCGAACACTGGAACCCCGCCCTGATGTGAACATTGTCCTCCTCACGGTGCAGCGTTGCGGTATGGAACGCCTGGGTAGGCCCATGACACTGGATACAGGCACTCGACGTCACGACCCTCCCGAACACCTTGCCCGCGAGCATCCCGTCGTCTGTGAACAATGGCGACCCCCACTCATACTCCACCACGGGACGTCTGGAAAAGTTCCACCGGCCTTCATCACCGAGAGCCGTCAACACCCGGCCGTTCACCTCGCCGAAACCGGCACCGGCGGTCGCTGCCCACCTATAGTTCCTGGCCTTGATCTGTTCGTTTCTCTTATCCAGCTTATATCCATCCAGGTGGCACATCAGGCAGTCCGCCTCAACAACCCCGCTGGCGCGGAAATGGCTTTTCTTATCCGGTGTAAGCCGGGAGACAAAGTGGGGATTGTCCTGTCCTTCATATAACGTTTCGCCTTCATCGTGACTGATTCTCAATACGGATTCTCCACCGCCCGGAGACCGAAGTGCCTCCATGGGTCCGCCCCCCGGATGATAGGAGCTGTTCTCAGCTATCCAGTCGTATGCGGCTGATCCGTCATAGGGGGCCAGGGTCATTTCATCGGGGAACATGGCAGCCGGCAGCGGTGACGCCTCTTCCGTGCTTCCGGGTTTCACGTATCCCTGCTGAAAATGCTCCCCCTCGGAGATAGTGAAATAATGGTGGCAGGCACCGCAGGTCTCTCTGGGGCTATAAGGATCACCCGAGTTGCTCGTCGGGGTGATCCTGTCACCCAATGTGTTGCGCAGCCACACATCTATGTGCTCCTCGGGAGCCTCCCCGGATTCCGCCCGTGCCGTTGGCAGGCAGACACCGAGGGCAAGAATGAGAACCATGAACCTGAGCATCTCTTTACACATCATATGGCGGCGATTCCCTCGCGCACATGGAGGCAGGAACAAACATCAGCCACGTCCCGCCACCTGTACCGGTTATTTTTCCATGGGCAGACCTTCATCTTTTGCCCAATCCTGGGCCGAACCGTCATACAGCCTTACATTCTTGTACCCGAAAACCTCCCGCAGCAGATACCACCATGTCGTGGCAACCCTTCCGGAATCACAGTACGTGATGATTTCCTTGCCTGTGTCTCCACCTATCACACCAGCGGCCAGGGTCTTCAATCCCTCCATATCCTTGTAGGTACCGTCGTCATTGAATACCTGTGAGATGGTCGGCAGGTTTACCGCTGATTTTATGTGACCTGCCCGGGCAACGAATTCAAGCTTCTTCTCGCCGGTGTAGAACGGCGCCTCGCGGGTATCCACGATAACCGCCGTACCGATCTTCTTCACAAGATCTTCCTTGCTGATGATAAGGGTTTCGTTGAACTCGCCATCGAAATCCGATTCCGCTTTCTCGGTAGCCTCGGTGGTCAGTTTCCTGTTGTCGGCTGTCCATTTATTGTAGCCGCCGTTAAGCACCGCCACGTTCGGTACGCCGGCGTAGATCAGGGTCAGGCCTACCCTGGTGGTATTGACCTTGTCCGCGCCCGAATCGGTCTTCCCAGCGATTACCACAAGAGAATCCGTGCTGATCCCTTTAGATGAGAGGACGTCAACAAGGTCGTCCTGTTCCGGGAGTTCGTTCTGCAATCCATTGCTTCCCGGTGCAAGGATGTTGTAGAAGATGTTGATCGACCCCGGAATATGGCCTGCCTTGTACTCCTCCACCTTCCGGATATCGATGATCACCAGATTCTCCTTCGCAAGGTTATCTTCCAGCCACTGTGCCGAGACGATGGGATCTATGTCCCTGGCCATGAGCGTTGCCGCCATAGTCATCAAAGACAGAACCGCTGCGATCACGGCAAAAATTTTCAGATTCTTCATATTTCCCTCCTTATTCCTTCTGTTATTGGGTTATTGGTTTCGGTACATGGATCAATGACCGGTTAATTCTTGCCCCGTCGTCGAGCAGGTCTTTCTCGGTGAGGAATCCCTTCTTTTCAGTATGGCAGGAATCGCATGACCTCGTGCGGTCCGTACGCTTCTTGATCTTGTGTGCCGGTGTGTTCCAGTAATTCGGAACATGGTCGAATTTTCCCTGGAGAATGCCGGCCTTTTCAAAGGTGTCTCTTACCGAGGGGACGATGCGCAGGGTCGTAACCTCATCAGGGTTGCGCGGATTCTTGCCGAGGATGAAACCAGGCTGGGCCTTGGAGCCGGTACCCATGTGACAGCTGTAGCAATTGCGGTACTCACCATCGGTGTGGCAGCCGAAGCAGCTCACCTTCCCTTTATGCTCGTCGTGTGCGACCCTCACCCTGAGTTCTTTCGCCTCTACCTCCTCATGGCAATCTATGCACTTCGGCCTGTCGGCCACCTCCTGCTTGGACATGTACATTTTCCCGTCACCGTGAAACTCCTGCTTCTTATGGCAGTCGAGGCACATCATTCCTTCCTGGTAGTGTACATCAGTGGTTGCGCCATATTCTCCGGTGTATTCAGGATAGACGCGGCCGCCGTGGCAGAAAGCACAGGTCTTGCCTTCCCGCCTGGAGATGAAACTGTGGCCGTCGATAAGCCCGAGACTGATGCCCGAGACAGGGGGTGACTTCACGTGACAGTCCCCGCACGATGCATGACAGCTTCGGCAGGACTGTTCAAAGACCTTCTCATCGAAGATCTTGAGCTCTTCTTCGGTAAATCTTGCCTTGACGCCCTCCCTCTGCCCGATAGTAGTGTAATGAATGGATTTGCCGTAGGTAGTCGAGACATCTTCATGGCATTCCATGCACGTGTCAAGGTTGTCCGAAGGCCTTGCGATCATTCCCTCATGGGCCTCTTCCTTTGTCTCTGCCTGGTTATTTCCCTTATGACATGTATCACACCCCTGAGTCACATGGGGCTCGTCAGCCAGCAGCAGGGTGTCCACCAGATATCCCCGGTAGTACTCTTCCGCCCGGACCGGCGGAGGCGCGCCTGCTCACCCCTCCCCCTCTCCACCGATCTCCGGAGGCTTTACCAGCGTCTTGAGCTGTTCGGCATCGGTATGGCAGGTGATGCACGTATCCGGACCGGCCCATGTCCCAACAGGCACGGCAATGAGCACGGTAATAATCGCAATCAGTACAACATAAGGGTTTATGCCCATAACGCTTTCCCGCAAACGACCTTCATAGATCTGCCAAATCAGACTCCCAAGCATCTCTCATCATGTATCTCTTTGATATCATGAGACTACATGATTAAGAATTTAAGTTGGTTTAAATGAAAGTCAATACCCCTTGAAGAAAACGGCTTCATTATCCATGCGGACTTATCAGGGACTTATTACTGGCATCAGTATACTTGCGAATATGAACACGGTACGGCCGCATCTGATACGGCAGAAAGAACCACCCCTGTTTTCGTGCATGTTCGTCCTCCTTTTTCCCTGTTGACGAAGCAGTATAACAGGTGTATTTAATTAAAGCATAGTAATTGTGATTCGATATTATTAGACTGTAATTTATATTCTTTGGGGGAATGTGATGTCCAATGCGGCTGAAGAGCGCAAGGCGCAGACACGGGAAATAATCTTTCATGCCGCCGGCAGGGTGTTCAGCGAAAAAGGCTACCACAAGACCCAGATCGCGGACATCGTCAAGGAAGCGGGTATATCCACGGGAAGCATCTATGCACACTTCAAGGACAAGCTCGATTTGTACAAACAGATCGTGCGCAAGAACCTCGACGCCCTCAGAACCACCCTGCAGGAGCTGAGCCAGACAAAAACACCCGGAGACGTCCGTCAGCGCATCCGGCAGTGGAAGCCGGCCTACATGGCATTCTTCGATTACGTCGAGGCCAACCCGGAGCAGGTCCTTCTCATCGTTCGCGGCGGGTTCGGCGTGGATGAGGAGCATGACACGATCATCTGGGAATTCTTCAACACCTTTGCATCGGACATTGCCGAGGATTTCCGCAAGTGGCAGGACCTGGGCTACATACAGGGCGTGAACCCCGAGCTCATGGGCCACACCGTGATCGGCATGTGCTACCACGTGGCGCTTTCCTACCTGATGGACCGGAAGTTCACAAGGGTTGAGGCCATCAACAACCTCATCGCCCTGACCTATGCAATGATCTCCCTCTACGTGACGGAAAAAGGAAGGGCTGAGATCGGCGATATGGAAGTACCCATGCTGAATGACGACGAGGTCCGCCAGGTCTCGCAGATGAATCCTGAGGAACATTAGAATTCGGGCTTTTTTAGTTTTCGGGCCTTATGCCCTAAAACATGATTGACGGAATGATAGAAGGAGGGTCTTATGCTTTCTTGTTCAGAAGTAACGGCCAGGCTGAAAGAATTTCCCAAGTTCGAGGACATGTACCTGAGCCTTCCCTATGCCCCTCACATGCCTGCCCACATGGTGAAGCAGACAAAAGAGGTCGTGGCCATTGCCCGCAAGTTCAACGAAGAGGTGGCACGTCCCCGTGCTGTCGAACTCGACCGCAAGACCCACGAAGACCCCGACTACATGCCCTGGGAACTCGTGGAACTGGCCAACAGATGGGGCTTCTACAGCATGTGGATACCCAAGATGTTCGGGGGCAAGGGATACAACATGCCGTCCATGTCATACTTTTCCGAGGAAGTGGGGTCTGTCTGCCTGGGCATCATGAATGTCATCGGCGTACACTACCTGGGCGTTGCAGGGGTGATGGCATCGGCCAACACTTCTCTCTCCAGGCGGATCATCGGCGATGTGGTGCAGGGGGAAAAAACCGGCAAGCCGTGCCTCATAGCTCTGGCCACCACAGAGCCAGGGGCCGGCACCGACGTGGAGGAGACCGAGCTGGTGGACAAGGGCAAGGTCACCTGCCACGCCAGGAAGGTCGAGGGCGGCTACATCGTCAACGGCACCAAGGTATTCATATCCATGGGGCACGTGTCCTCCTGGACTGTTCTCTATGCATACTCCGACCTCAAGCGGCCTTCGGAGACCTCCGTAGGGCTGATGGTAAAGACCGGGACAAAGGGCTTCTCATTCGGCACCCATGAAAATAAGATGGGCCAGCGGGTCTGCCCGGCGAGCGTGCTTGTCTTCGAGGACTGCTTCATCCCCGACGACCAGGTGCTCTTTGACGAAGAGCGGGTGAGGAAATTTACGAAAAAACCGTTCAGGGAAATCTCCCAGCGCTACATCGACTATGTGGTGGCTGCAACCAGGGCGGGAGTCGGAGCCTTCGGCGTGGGCGCGGCCCGGGGGGCCTTCGAGGCGGCTCTGAAGTATGCATCGGAGACCGAGGTACACGGCAGGCTGCTCATCAACAACGAATGGGTGCAGTGCATGCTGGCCGAGATGTACAAGAATGTGGCCCTGGGCAGGCTCGCCTATATCGAGGCCAATTATGCCAACTCTCACCGGGGATTATACAAAATGTTACAGCTCAAGCCCTTTTACTATTACCTGCTCCTCATGCCCCAGGCCTATTTCGACAACGTGGTGGCGCCGCTTCTTGAAAAGGAATCCTCACAGAAACTTATGGGCAGGCTCTACTACGAATGGGCGAAAGACGCGGACCAGCGGTGCTGCTCGGGCTGGGGCTCGCTTGCCAAGGTGGCGGGAACGGATATCGGCATCACGAACTGCCAGATGGCCCTGGAGCTCATGGGCCAGACAGGCCTGCGCCAGGACGCCGGGGTGGAAAAACTGCTGCGCGACGCAAAGCTGGTGCAGATCTACGAGGGCACCAACCAGTTGAACCGGCTCAATATGTTCAAGTGCCTCATCGCCCCTGTTGTCCCGCAGGCCAGAGTATTTGAAGAATAAAGGAGGCAGTCTATGTTGACAACATTCAAGACCGATCTCAAACCCTTTGAAGATCTTGCAAATTCCTTTGCTGCAAAAGAGCTCACAAAAAAGGTGGAGGAGCATGACAAGTATCCGTTCGGTGAGTTCTTCACCGGCGTGGTGAATAAGATGTACGATGTCGGATTCCTTGGCGCCACGCTTCCCGAGGAGCTTGGCGGCATCGGGGGCAGTATCTCTACGCTGTGCGTGATCCTGGAAAGGATATGCCGGGCCGACAGTTCGGCAGGCGGCATCATCTTCACCAACGCGCTGGCCCAGCAGATCATGCTTGCGTCCGGGGATGAAAACCTTGCAAAGAAGATCTTCCCCAAGGCAAAGACAGCCTCTGATTTTTTGGTGGCATTCCCTTCGTATACGGACCCGGCCCATGCACCAAAGCTTCCCGATGCAGTAAAGGCCGGCAGGGGGTACACCGTCACCGGCAGCCTCGAACTCCTGGTGCTGGGCAGTCTGGCTTCCAAAGCCCTGGTCCCTGCACGCACCAAAGGCGACACTTCATACTCGTTCTTCCTGGTGGACCTCGATGATGCGGGCATGGAAAAGAGCGAACCCGTCTTCACGCTGGGGCTGCACGCCTGCCCGGCTGTTGATGTGACCATGAAAGGGGTGAAGGCAAAACTTATAGGTGAACAGGGCAATGGCGGCGTCTATTTCAATAAGGTGTCTTCGAGGATGAACCTGGCTGCAGCGGCCATGAACGCCGGGATCATGAAGGGTTCGCTGGGTGAGGCCATGGCCTATTCCAAAGAGCGTTTCCAGGGTGGACGAGAGATCATCAACTGGAGCGAGGTGAGCATGCTGCTGGCCGGCATGACCATCAAGGCCGACGTGGCAGAAATGTGCGTGACACAGGCCTGCCTTGCCTTGGAACAGGGTGGAGATAACCGGGCCTCTGCCTGCATCTCTGCATCGCTCCATATCCACGAGCTCGCCTGCGAGGCCGTCACCGACGGCGTGCAGGTGCTTGGCGGCAACGGCTACATGAAGGATTATGGCCAGGAAAAGCGCTACCGGGATGCGCGCCAGATCCAGGCACTGCTCGGGGCCGCACCCATGAAGAAGATCGACCTGGTCCGCGGCCTTGCCGGGCTTGATTAGTCGGTTAAACGGAAAATTTAAGGGCTGTCTTATACAGCCTGAACCCCCTGTTATGGAGGATATAGAAAGACAATGAAAGAGCTCGCAAACAAGACAGCGGCAATTACCGGCGCTGCTTCGGGCATCGGCAGGATGCTTGCCCTGAACCTGGAACGCGAAGGCTGCAACGTGGCTATCGCCGACATCGACGGAGACGGCCTGCAGGAAACCGACGGTCTTCTGAATGGAAAGGTGAATGTCTCGACCCACATTGTGGATGTGTCGAAACGAGATCAGGTCTTTCGCTTCGCCGATGAGGCAGCCGCTCACCACGGCGGCGTGGACATTATCATCAACAACGCAGGCGTTGCCCTGGGCGACTTTCTGGAGACAGTACCCATCGAAGACTTCGAGTGGCTCATGGGGATCAACTTCTGGGGGGTGGTCTACGGTACCATGGCCTTTCTCCCTTATCTGAAGAAGCGACCCGAGGGGCATATCGTCAATATCTCCAGCATCAACGGCATCATGCCCAACCCCAACAACGGCCCCTACTGTTCGGCCAAGTTCGCGGTCAGGGGATACACCAAGACGCTGTGCCAGGAGATGCACGGCACGAATATCCGCGTGAGCTGCGTGCATCCGGGCGGCATCAAGACCAACATCGCACGCAACGCCCGTTACAACAACGCCTTGTATTCATTGTCCAGGGAACAGGGCATAGCTCTCTATGAGGACGAGCTGTTCAGGACAACAGCGGATGAGGCGGCAAAGGTCATTATCGCAGGGATCAAGCGGAACAAGAGGCGCATCATGATAGGTGCCGACGCGAAGATACTCGACCTGATCACCCGGCTGTTCCCGGTATCTGCCGTGAAACTGTCCGGCACATTCAGCCGGTTTATCGCACGGACCTACGCCCGCAAATAGATACAAGGAGTCAAGGGGGAGTGCCTTTGCTCGTGAAGCAGGCAACCCTGTATGTAAGCACAAAAAAGGAGGAGACGTTATGAATAAAGGAGCATTTTTCAACGGCGTCATGCAGTGGGAAATGACCAACGAGGAACTGGGGCTGAAGGGCAAACTGCCGGTCTTTTACTATGATAACACTTCCATGACGGCCATCTATACCGCATCCACCGAGCAGGTCCGCCGTCTGCTCCCCCGATCGGATATGTACCCGGTGGAGATCAAGAGAGGCAGGGCACTGGCGGCATTCACGGCATTCGAATACCGCGAGACCGACATCGACCCCTACAACGAGTTTTCCATCTCGTTCCCCATCACCTTCCAGAAGAAGAACATACCCTTGCTCACGCTGCTTTCCATGATGGCCAGGAGGTATTTCACGGCATACGTGTGGCAGCTCCCGGTCACCACCGAACGCGCCCGCATCGGCGGCGTGGAGATGTACGGCTATCCCAAGTTCCTGGCCGACATCGTCTTTACCGATGAAGGCTCCAAGCTTGCCTGCACGCTCTCGGAAGGCGGCAGGAACATCCTCACCCTGAAAGGAAAGAAGCTCAAGACCGGTACGGAAAAGGTCAACCGGTTCAAGACGTATTCCATCAAGGAAGGCGTCCCCCTGGCGGCGAACGTGTATATGAACCCGATAGAGTTCGGCAAGTCCATGAGCGGCAAGGCAGCGCAGCTCACCCTGGGCGACCACGTGATTGCAGACCAGCTCCGCAAGCTGGACCTGAGCGACAAGCCGCTCTTCTTCCAGTACATGCCCATGATGGAGGCCATCCTGTACGCGGGAAGAAATTTGATGGATGATTAAA
>ERZ795057.2537-NODE-2537-length-13558-cov-5.570984_pt1 | contig 13558 bp, 11 predicted proteins | sample MGYA00375141_ERZ795057 | MGnify/ENA primary metagenome ERZ795057 (study PRJEB30186, sample SAMN05720163) | activated sludge metagenome | isolation source: Anaerobic digester | place: Hong Kong | collected 2015-01-26 ... | reverse complement strand
GTGGAATGGACATGCATATCACATTTGACGGTTTTTCCCATCATGACTTCCTCCTCTTTTTTCCAATATATCCCCGTACTGTAAAGGGGCCGTTAAGGTTCTTTTCTTTTTGTGTTAATTGAATCACCGGAAAGAAGAGCCAGAAAGGACATCAAAAGAAAGAGAAGGCCCAGAAGAGCCCAATCCAAAGAAGAGACGGAAATACCCAGGGCCGGAGCAGAAAGTAAGGCGGGATAGAGCAGGATAAATGCGTATCGACCCGGAATAACTGAGAGAAGACGGCCTGTAGCATATCCGTATTGCAAAGCGCCGAAGGAGAGCCCGGAAAAAATAATGTAGAGAAGAAGCAGCAGAAGGCGGGAGACAAAACTATCGACACCTTTTTCAAAAACGACAAAAAGGTCCAGGATAACTACCGCGAGGCTGCCAAAGATCCCTGAAAGAGCTCCTGCAACAAACGGCTTCCTGAACCAGGGAATAACGAGTGCTGCCAGGACAAAAAGAAAGGGAAACCCAGCAAAAAGAAATAAGGATCCGGGATCATACCCGTTTGCGGGAAGACTTTTTTTCTGTAATCCGATGAGAGCCACATTAATACAGATGAGAAAGGATAACCATAGAGTCTTTCCATGAAGCGGTTCTTTGAGAAAAACCCGTGTCCCCCAAAAGATAAAGACAAGCCCCACTCCGTTAAAGGCTCCGACAATATGCGGCGGAAGAAACTTCAAAGCTCCGGCCAGGGGGAAGAAATAGAAGTTATTGATAATAAACCCGGCTGTCCATATTCTTTGGCCCTTTTTCCTCTTTTGAGGAGACCCCTTCAGGGAATAGCCCTTTTTCATCAGGAGAATCCCCGAGGAAAGGAGGGCCTGAGAAAAAATACCGAAAATCGACCCGTAAATCAGATTTGCTGAACCTACTCCCATAAGCATCAGGATAAAACAGCCATATGAAGCAGATGTTAATGTATCGTGAATTACGGCGGTATCAGTCTAAAAAAAGCGGATTGGAAAAGGCGATCTTCCCTGTTTCTGTCTCAGCTTCGATCCGTACATACCGGAATCGGGCTTCTGCCTTTCCCTCAAGAGCTGCAGTAAAACCCCCGGTAAAATCCTCTTCAAAGGTGACCTCTCCCGTTCCGTCCCTTTTTCCCCCGATGAGAGCAACCCGCCTGAAAGATCCGTATTCTGCCGTGGAAAGAGCTTTGGCTGTAATAATGATCCCTTCGGCGGCCTCTACTGTATCTCCCATCCCTTTTTCAGGGAAGCCCTTCACCTCCAGGCTCAGAGCCGGGCCGTCGGTTACATAGCAATGCCCCTTTTTGAGATTTTCCAGAAGAATAGCTTCATTAGGGACCTTCCTGCATTGGACATGGGTCTGGACCGTTCCCGTCAGATGGTCCCGGGAGGACCCCATTTTCAAGAAAGGGACCTCGATCTTAAAATAGCGTATAAAATCACCGTGGGCGTCACTCCCCCCATAGGCATAGATCTTCTGTCCCTTAAGAAGCCGTTCGATCCACTTCTTCTTTCCTTTATCAAACCCTTTCCCCCGGTTTCCGTTGTAAAATTCCATCCCGTCTGCCAGCTCCAGGTCCTTATCGCTCCATGTACCCCGCCGGAGAAATAGATAGGGGAGGAGGTGAGCCCCTTCGAAGGGATGAGCTGCGATAATAAAGTGGCCCTCTTCCCGGACGGCCTTCAGACTGTTATCAGGCTTGTTTTGTAAGGTGGCCTCAGCCGAGTCTCCGCTCCCGGGGACAAATTCTCTGCTCCCCAGGATAAGGGCATGGACATTCCTCCCCCTGTCATTTCCCAGAGAAGCCTCTTCCCCGCGGATCAATGTGAAGTCGACGCTCTTCTGGTTCATCCGGTCGACGCTTTTCTGGAGATCCTTCCATTTGGAAAGTCGGGTATCCTTCTCTCTGTGGTTCTGATAAAGGTCATCCAGATCATAGGAGTGATCGGTCACCGCGATAAAATGGAGGCCCATGACAGACGCCGGTGGGCGGACCAGCTCAACATCCATCCCGAACTCCACATCGTCACAGCTCATGGAAGAGTGCCAATGAATATCTCCCGCATACCATCCGGGAAAAAGCGGCCTCGATTCCTCGGCAAACCGGGTCATCCAAAGTTCAGGTTTGATCTTCATATAATTATGATTGGTAATGATCTTTTCCCGGCCTCCGATAAAATAGCGGACTTCAACAGCCACGGGTGCTTCTCCCGAATACGAAGTTCGAAGGGGAGTCTCAAAAAGAAGCTGCTTCAGAGGCTTGTTGACCAGCATCTTCCCCTTAAAGAGAGATTCTTCATGTTTGGTCCGGGGAAAGAGGAATTTTAATGTCACCTCCACGATGAATATCGGGAAAAGATGAGCATCTTTCACCGAGATGATTACCGGGAACTCCCTTGTTCCCGGCTCTATGCGCCGGGGAAAGTCACAGAAGATCTCGGGTTCATTCTGCCAGAGAAAGTTCGGCAGACTCCCTCGCCGATGATGGACTTCAGCATATCCGATAAAAGGAAAAAACATATTACCGTCCTCTCTTCACGCGCCTGAAGAATTGTGTCATCGGCCTCAGGCCGTAACGGAGCCATGCATATTTCGCCCGCCCCGAAAGACTGGAGACCATCAACTTGTCCAGATGGTATTCAAAAGAGGGGTCGAAATAGCAGTTGATGGTACAACCTTCACAAAAATCAAAAGACCCCTGTCGCTTTTCATACCAGCGCCTCAGAGAGGAGCGATAAGCTTTTTCAAGAGATCCTGTCATAGGGATAGAATCTACTGCTTTATGATAACAGGGCAGAAGCATCTCGCCCGAAGGATCGATGACGATTTGAGAAGAGACCGCCCGGCACCGGGGATCTATGGAACGATTTCCTCCTGAAGCAATGAGCTTCAACTGTGCACGGTTCATATAGATCTTGCCGTAGACGGCATATTCGTCGATGAGTCTGATATCATCAGCTGTGAGTCCTTCATTCCCGAAATAGGAAAAGACAGGATTGATCTGAAGAATGAGTTCATATTCTGAGGCCACTGAAGCCACATGTGGGATCATTTTGATGTTCTCCCGGGTCACCGTCATGAGGATGTCAGGCCACTCGCCCAGGCTTCTGGCTTTTTTCAGACTCTCCAGTACAGAGTCATAGGAAGCCACCCCTCTGTTTTTGTCATGAAACTCACGTGTCCCGTCCAATGAAAAGAGAAGAAAATCCACCAGCCCTGCGATCTCCTCCGCCCTTTGGGGGTAGAGAATACCGTTCGTCGTCACAGATGTCCTGAGCCCAAGCTCTTTTGCGGTTTTGAGAAGTTCCGGCAGAGGCTCATAGAGAAGGGGTTCCCCTCCTGTAAAATCGACAAAAAGGGGCCCGAACAGGGATCTGGCCTCTTTCAGGATCCCTTTGAATTGTTCCGGATCGGCATCCCGAGGGTTTTCTTTTTTCCAGATATTGCAGAAACCGCATTTGGCCTGGCAGCGCTCTGTGACATAAAGTGTCAGAAGCACAGGTTTCTTACACTTCATGCTTTCCCCCTTCAATACGGTCGATATACTCTTTGATCAGGGCAAAGGCCCGCTCATAGTCAATAGACGTCCCTCCGTAAGGGTCGGGGACATCGCATCCCTTATTCTTTACAGGGCCCATTCCCCAACGGCCGTTTTCTCCTACAAAGCCTTCTGAAAGGGCAAAGTCACCTAACCGAATGACTTTCCCGTCTCCATATTTTTCATGGATGATCCGGACATGCTCCTCCTCCATGGCAAGGATCAGATCCGCTCTTTCATACGACTCCCGGTCCAGAAACAAGGAGCGTTTCTCTTTTTGAGTATAGCGGCGCATGATCTTCAGCGCTTCAGGTGAGGGCTCCAGTCCGGATAAGGTGCTCACTCCCGCTGAAAGGCATTGCGCCTTCAGCTTCACCGAGGCATAGCTTTCAGCCATGGGGGAGCGGCATGTATTCCCGGTGCAGACAAAGAGGGCCAGGGTCTTGAGGGGGATGACTTTCCGGATTTCCTCTTTTGGCAATGCGCCCAGCCGGATGAGAAAAGGCTCCTTTTCCATAAAAGAGATGATCGTCGAAGGCCTCTCCCCTCCGGGAGTTCCCTCCACGACTCCGTCCAGGATGGAGCCCAACTCTTTTTCAACCTCTTCGGCATCACTGAGGACGGGGTATCCAGAACGGTTGGCCGATGTTGCGGCCAGGGGAGACCCGAGCTCTCTCATCACCGCTGAAAGAAAAGGATCGTCGGGAATGCGAAAAGCGATGGACCCGTCCGGGGCTGCAAAAGCGCCCCAGGCCGGAGCAGCAGGAGTTACAAAAGTCACCGGGCCGGCAGGAAGTCTCTCCAAAGCCTCTTCCAGAAAGGGGGATAAAGGGGTTTTAACTAGGTTTTGCGCCATCTCACGCCCGGCGGCCAGAAAGGGGATCTTTTTCTCTTCAGGACGTCCCTTGACAGTAAAGATCTTTTGCAGGACATCCGGATTCCCGGCCTTTCCCACAATCCCGAAAACAGTATCAGTGGGAGCGGCGACGATCCCGCCCCGGTCAAGGACCTCGACGATCTTGTTTATCTCACTTTTCTTATAAAGCACAATCCATCCTTAAAGCCGGTCAGCAGGTCTTCCCGCCGCGGCAAGAAAACCTAAAGAGATCCGATATCTTTCCTATAATAGATCCCTTCAAAGGTGATCTTCTCCAATTCCCGATAAGCGGTCTCGCGAGCTTCTTCAAGCGACTCCCCCAGAGCTGTGACGCCGAGGACCCGCCCTCCGGAAGTATAGACTTTTCCGTCCAGCTTACGCGTTCCGGCATGATAGACCCGGGCGTGTTTCACGTTTTCCAGGCCTGTGACCGGTTTCCCCTTCTGGTAAGTCCCCGGGTACCCGGCCGAGGCAGCTACCACACACACCGCAGCTCGGTCATCCCAATCCAGGGTCAAGTCATGCAATCTTTTTTCATGGACGGCCCGGATGACCTGGCTTAACGGAGTCTTCAAACGCGAGAGGATCACCTGGGTCTCGGGATCTCCGAAACGACAGTTGAATTCCAGGACCTGCGGACCACGGTCAGTCAGCATCAGTCCGGCGTAGAGGACTCCTGTAAAGGGGATCCCGTCTTTTTTGAAACCCTCTACAGCCCTTCGTATGATCGTCTCCTGAATCGTCTTTTCCAGGGAAACATCCACCAGGGGAGAGGGAGAAAATGTCCCCATGCCTCCGGTGTTCAACCCCCGGTCTCCGTCATAGACTTTCTTATAATCTTTGGACGTGGCCATGGGCAGAAAAGTCTCACCGTCACAGAAGACCAGATAAGAAGTCTCTCTCCCGCGAAGGAACTCTTCTATCTCCACCAGGTCTCCGGCAGCGCCGAACTGCTTTTCCACCATAATATTCAGGAGAGTCTGCTCAGCCTCCTCGGGGGTCGCGGCTATGATCACACCTTTTCCCGCAGCCAGGCCGTCGGCTTTGATCACAAGGGGATATTTCTCTTCATTTCTTATATAGGTACGCGCTTGTTCAAAGGAATCAAAGACACGGTGCGCCGCTGTGGGGATCCCGTGCCGTTCCATAAACCTTTTAGCCCACACTTTTGAGCCTTCGATCCGGGCAGCCTCGGCTCCCGGCCCCAAAGTCACAACTCCTTTTTCGCGAAGGCGGTCTGCCAATCCGTCCACCAGGGGTTTTTCGGGACCGATGACGGCCATCTCACACCGCTTCTCAAGGACAGCAGCCAGGATCTCCTCAGTGGAGCCCTCCGGGACAGGAACATTTTCCGCAATTCCGTCAGTCCCCCCGTTTCCGGGGAGGACAAAGATCTCATGACTCTTTTCCCGGGCCAGGGCTTCCGCAATGGCATGCTCGCGGCCTCCTGACCCGATCACAGCTATACGCATACTCTTCCTTTCAGTGTCTGAAATGGCGGATCCCCGTAAAGACCATGGCCATCCCGTGTTCATCACAGGCTTCGATCACTTCCTTATCCCGGATTGAACCTCCGGGCTGGATCACAGCTTTGATTCCCAGGCGGTGAGCCTCATCAATACTGTCCCGGAAAGGGAAAAAGGCGTCTGACGCCAGGACACACCCCTTGATCTTCAAACCGGCCTGTTCTGCTTTCTCAATAGCAAACCTCACAGAGTCGACCCGGCTCATCTGGCCGGCGCCGACACCCACTGTCCCTGTCTCATCCGCCAGGACAATGGCGTTGGACTTGACGGTTTTCACTACATTCCAGGCAAAAAGAAGGTTTTTGACCTCTTTATCGTCCACTTTTTTCTTCGTCACGATCTTCAGTTCACGGGGAGAGACGATATAATCATCGATCTCCTGGACCAGAAGCCCGCCGCGTATGCTTCGGTATTCCATATATTTGAACCGGCCGAAATCCTCCAGAGGAACTCGTATGATCCGAAGATTCTTCTTTTTCTTTAAAATCGCCAAAGCTTCCTCTGTATAACCCGGAGCAATCAGGACCTCGACAAAAGCTGTCGAGAGCTCCCGGGCAGCCTCTTCGTTGATCTCCCGGTTGAAGCCGACAATGCCCCCGTAGGCTGAGATCGGGTCTGTGGCCAGGGCCCTCTTATAGGCCAGAGCCGCTTTTTCATGGATACCCACGCCGCAGGGATTACTGTGCTTCATAATGGTACACAGAGGCTCCTGGAAGGAATAGGTGAGATTGAGGCATGCTTCGGCATCCATGAGATTATTGTAGGAAAGGGGCTTGCCCCACAGTATTTCTGCATTCACCAGAGAGGAGGTATCATCCGGGTTGAGGCGATAGACCCCCCCCTTCTGATGGGGGTTTTCTCCATAGCGAAGCTCCTGGACCTTTTCCCCTTTAATAAGAAGCTGCTCGGGAAACTCATCGTTTTCCAGATAGTTGACAATAGCTGCATCGTAGGCTGATGTCCTTTTGAAGACTTCAGCTGCCAGCTTCCTGCGGGTTTCCAGGGGGATCTCCTTCCCCTCGCTGATGAAACGGGCCGCTTCTGCATATTGGCCGGGATGGCACAGGACGATGACATCTTTATAATTCTTTGCAGCAGACCGGATCATAGAGGGGCCGCCGATATCGATCATCTCGATGGCCTCTTCCTCAGAGACATCGGGACGGGCAGATACCGATTCAAAGGGATAGAGATTCACAACGACCATATCGATGGGGCTGATCCCATTGGTGTCCAGCTCCGTCATATGCTCTTTTTTCTCCCGAACCGCCAAAAGGCCGCCGTGGATCTTAGGATGAAGGGTCTTGACCCGTCCGTCGAGGATCTCGGGAAACCCTGTGATCTCCGAAACCTGGGTACAGGGGATTCCTGATTCTTCCAGAAGTCGAAAAGTCCCTCCTGTGGAGATGATCTCCCATCCCTTCTCTGTAAGAGTCTGCGCAAAGGGGACGAGCCCTTCTTTATCCCAAACGCTGATCAAAGCCCTTTTTACGGTCATTTTCCCTCCTTATTTCGCTTATGTTCAAGTATAAGCGGAGATAAGGAAGCTGTCAATTGTGTTAGTCTGTACAGGGTTCCCTTCAGAGGCTTGTTCTGAGATAAACACTCCAACGGTTTTTATGATCCGGGGAGGGCCATTCATAACGGTAACGGGCGGAAAAGAAAAGATGACGCCCAAGATGACATGATCCTGAAGCCACCGCAGCTTTATCCCACCCGTATGCTCCTCCGTAACGAAGGTCCAGGCTCACCCGGAAGGGATATCGGCTGTAATCCAGGCCCAGATAGATCTTTTGCGCCCGGCTGTAGTAGAGTAGGTATTCTACTGATGAGCGCCAGGAACCTTTCTTCACACGCAGCTCCAGAGAGGTGTAATAAAGACCTCTCTGATAATGATACCGCAAGGCTTCAAGTGTTATTCCCGGTCGGAGGGCCCATCGGGCAGAGGCCCTGTATTTCAGGTTGTCATCCTTCTCCTCTTTTCCGTTATAAGAGCGGACTGAAAGAGTGACCCTTCCCCTTGAAAAATCCTTTCTTAAGGAACCTTCCCAATAGGAATCGAGCTTCCCCCGGACTGAATCCGTCAAGGGAAGCGCCACTCCTCTGTTTTCATAAAACAGAGCCCGGCTCTCGATCTCCCGTCCGGTGTGTATCAGTGCTGCCTGCCACGCTCCTCTCTTTCCATCGGTCACCGCTTCTCCCTCAAAAGAGAAAGCCGACATCATGTATCTCCACCCCACACTCCCCAGCCGGTATATCTCATCCTCCTTTGCATGGTAAAGACCTGCCAGAGAGATTTCCGCTTTTTCCCCCCTCCAGGAGGCCTCGCCGCCCACACTCTCTGTGGGGATCACCCGGTCACAGTCAAAGACGTCATACTCTTCTTCTTCAACCAGGAGAGGGATCTTCTCTCCTTTTTTGAACCGCGAGTAGAGGACTCTCCCCTGAAAGGCGCTCCGGCTGAATTCCACAGCAGCTCCTTTGAAATATTCACGCCCGCCCGTCTCTCCCCTCAGCCCTTCAGGAGAACGGAGGCTTCCTCCGCAGACAGCCAGCCCCTGGGCGAAATGGGCTTTGAACGATCCCGCCAGCAGAGAAAACTTATCCCTTTCCCAGCTGAGGTACCAGTCTTCCGGGACGATTCCCTGCGTGACCTTTTTCAGCCGGTATTCCGCTCCCGGAAGGAACTCTGCCCGGTCCCGGTAATCTGCACGCACCTCTCCCTTCAAAGAGCCTACAGATAGAGAGGCCCGAGATGAGACGGAATCCCGGTCTGCTGAAGTCCTGATACTTCCTTTTACCTTACGTATCCAGCCGGCCCTGACAAAGGGGCGGATCAAAGTAAGGGTGCGGCGTGTTACCAATTGCTCAGACAGGAGCTGGCTCACAGAAAACAAGACTCTTTTCCGGCAGAAGGACCGGATCCTCCGGGCCTCTTTTTCGTCCAGGTAGGGAACGGATTTCAATTCAGACAAAGTCGCTGTGTTAAGATTCACTTTGTCCCTGTAGAGCGATAGCAGCTCTTCCAAAGCCATTCCCTCGAAATATCCCTCCTCATAATAACGGATCAGCTCCTCTTCGCTCCGGATATCCAGCTCATAAGGAAGCGGGAATCCCGCAGCCTGGCAATAGAAAAGGATGGTCAGGGTCCAAAGCAGCAGGACACACCTTGTCACCATGTAATACCCACCTCTGTGGAAATATAACGGGGTAAAATCCGCGGCACGACATAAGCCAGCTTAAGAGAAAAGGCTCCCCGGGCCAGATCCAGGACACAGCGATGTTCTCCGTTCCCTGTATTGAGCCCGTATCCAAGCGAGAGCATGGGGGTTAAATCATAAAAGAGGGAGATGACTCCGTAGGAGTTCCCTTCATGGACAGAAGCCCCTTTCACAAAGAGGTGCAGCGGCGGACGGTGTAAAGCTCCTCCTGCTATAACCGTATGGGCGACCTCCTCCTTGAGGACAGGATGTTCTCCGTTGAGAAAGCTAACATGGAATCCTAGAGAATCCGCCGACCAGACAATTCCCAGATCCCAGGAGAAGGCATACAGAGACTCCTCCATGAGAACACCATACAGGCATTTGAGGCCCACCCCGCCCCGGAGGCCTTCAGCCAGGGGAAAACTCAGGGACAAAAGCCCTTCATTCTCCTGAAGAGGCCTTTTTTGATACTGCCGAAGCAGGATACCCCACCGCAATCTCTCTGCTCCTCCGGACCAGGCGACTGTTTTCAAGTCCAGTTCCCGGAATCCGTATTTTCTGCTGTACAGGGCCCCCATCCGGCTTTTTCCCCCGATAAGAGCGGGGTTCTCCCGGAACACCGCTACCGAAGCTCCCGGCCCCCATCTTCCGGTCAGCCCGGAGACTCCCTCATCGGCATAGAGAAAAAAAGCCTTTGAAGAATGCACCAGAAAGAGAATCCAAAAGAAGAGAAAGCCCGCACGTCTCATTCTTTGTCTTGAACATCCTGATCGATCTTGTTGCGCAAACCGGAGATCATTTTACAGATCCCGACAGCCTCATCCTCCAGAGCACGCCCCTCTTCTTCTTCAAAGAGGCCTGTTTCTTTCAGAAGCCCGATGAAGTATTTCGCTCCCGCCGCCCGGGCAAAGGCCCGGTCAAGCGAAGGGCGGAACTCTCCTTTCCCTGTATAGGCCCCTTCGATCAGAGCGATATTCACTCCGGTTCCGTATTTCAGAGCTTCACTCACCAGAAACCGTTCTTCAGCCTGAACCCCCTTTCTTTTGTCGATCAGCCTGACATTGAGGCCGTGGGCTTTTTTGAACAGATCATACTCTTCGATAGGTTTCATCTTCACTCCTTTCTTTGTCAATAGACGATAAAGGTCTTTTGGATTTTTCCCGGCTTTTCTCCCTGCCGGAAAGAGACTAAAATGATATAGCGCCCTCGTTTCCCGGGGAGAGGGAGGGCTATCTCCCCTTCTCCTGCAAGGAAGACTTCTTTTTTTGAATGTCTGAACCCTGCTGTATCGAACAGAAAGATCTCGACTTCCGTCATGCGATCCAGAGAATAGGCCAGTGGCAATGCCCCCTCTTCCAGGGAAACGGCTTCCGGTAAGTAAAAGCTCACGTTTTCCCCGACAGGGTCCATGCTGCCGGGAGTCGCCCCTGCCAGCACCCACACTCCGTCACTATACTGGAATGAAAGGGTTTTATCAGGCTCCTCAAAAAGAAACGGGTTGATACCGGCCTCTCTCAGAAAAGCGAAGTCCTCTTGTTCCCCGGGGCTCATCGCCTTATATTTTTCCCGCCATGCAAATGCGTCCACGACCCTCTCTCTCTGCAGGAGACAGGCCTGGTCTCCCTGTGAACTCAGAGATAAATCCTTGAACAGGATAACCTCGCCGGGAAAGACGATTTCTTTTGGGAAGGCCGTTTCTCTATCCAGGTCTGTCAGGATATAATCAAAAAAGAGGGCACCCCGCCCTTCGGTCCCGTCATCCAGAATAAGACATTCCACAAACTCCTCTTCAGTAAAGGGAGAGACTTCCCTCAGGAGGGCCCGGCGTTCTTCGTTCAGCATGTTGTCCACACGGTTGACCCGTCCCGGAGAGGGAGTCTGAGTGCCGTAGAAGTTCTCCGGCCCCGACGGCTCCCGGGGCATGATCCGTTCAAAGGAGGCCGGCCGATCACCGGAGTACCAGTCTGACCCGTATTCCACACGGTCGCAGACAGCCTCTCCCAGAAAGAGAGTGACCGTATCCCCTGTGTCATTGAGTGAAGGAAAAGAAGGGACTTCAAACACAGGCAGTCCCTCACCCCAGAGCGACGAGAAAGCCCTTTTGTCCTCTGTCAGGATCATATAATCGGCAAAATGCACACGTCCGGCATTGAGAGGCCCTGTTCCGGTATTATCCCCCAGGGACATCCCCCGGAGAGTCACTTCCCCTCCGGACAGAGAGCGGACCTCGACCCACTCGGGATCCCCGAAAGGGGCAAACTCTGAGATACGGACACTTTCAGGATCCGGAAATGACAGGGACACTTCTTCCGGACCTGCGACAGTAAACCATTTATACCGCCCGATGAACCCTTCAGCATACGCATAGACGCCGTAATCTCCGGGGTAGAGTTCAAGGGCCGTATTCTCTTCCACTACCCCGGTGAAGATATCGGTCCCCGCACCTACAACGGTGACCTCCGCTTGCCCCAGGGGTGCTCCTGCATTATCAGAAAAGCGGAATGTGACGAATGAAGGATCGGGCAGAGCCAGCTCGACGGCCCTGCAGTGATCTTCCCGGAGAAGGAGAGTATCCCTGTAGAGGACATCCCCGTTATAGCTGATTTCCAAAGAATACGCAAACCCTGCGCCCAACCCCGAAGCCCTCCAATGTCCGGTGCAAGGCTTTGTGCGGATCACTTCTCCCTCCCGGTACAACCGCCCCTCTTTGACAGCTGTATCTGTAAAATCGAGAAAGATCATCAAATGAGCCTTACCGGGGGTCCCTCCGGGTTCCGTCCCGTATTCCCAGAAACCCTCTGAATAAAGGCGGATGGTATTGTCTTCTGCCTCTCCCTCATCAGCGGGATAACCCCTCTCTGCCGCGATAACCCCGGAGCTGTCGGCGATCGCCAGGGAGCCGCCCCCGTTCACCAGGGAGAAGGAGGCTTCCACGCAGGGATACTCCTCTCCCGGAGCATCACCCCAGACTCCGTTCCGGTCGCCGTAGACCGAGGCAAAGGAGTCTTCTCCTTCAGCCTGACGGACGATCACACCACAGGAATAAGCATCAAGAGTCAAGGAAAAAGGAGACCCGTTCACAGTCCAATCTTCCATGATGAGGAGATCGGGGCTGTTATTGTAGAGCTCGATCCATTCGAGCCTGAAATCCGATTGGGAATCCGGATCTGTCATCACTTCGGTGATGGTCAACGAAAAGACCGGAGAAAGAGCAAAAAAAAGAATACAAAGAAGAACGCCTGTTTTATGCATATCTTCAGGCTAAAAAAAACCAGCCTCTTATCAAGAAATTTCCGATAAACGGCCTTTATAGTCTGACAAACGGCAGAGGGGTCCTAAACCCTAAAGGGCTCTGTAAAAAGCCCTGATTGTAAACTCCCGGTATTGAGGGGCAGCAAGGCCAGAAACCTTTTCTAAAGTGACTTTTTCGATAGCCTCCTCTTCTGTCATCCCCTTTTCTTTGGCATTAGCGACCTCTTGGCGGGCATATTCAAGATAACGGGCAAAATCCTTCAGTCCCTCTGTTCCCCGCACCACAGGGCCGTGTCCGGGGATCACAGCAGCGTACTCTTTTTCACTATGTTCGGTGACGATTTTAAGGAGATTCATAGCGTCTCCTCCGGCGCGGATATCGATATAAGGGAACATCCCGCTGAAGAGGTTGTCTCCGGTGATCAGGATTTTCATCTCCTCAATACGGATCATGGCATTACCGTTGGTATGGGCCGGCCCGGGGAAAAAGAAGCGGACCGTGTATCCCCCCAGCCGGATGACCTTTTCTTCTTCAAACGTCTCATCGGGATAGCGGAGGGTAACGCTCTTATAAGCCTCCAGGCGCTTTCTGGCATTTTCCACCTGCGCTCTGGCTTTTTGCGCCTCTTCATCGTTGACCCCTTCATTCTGCGCGATATATTCTTCCATCTCTTTGAAATATTTAGGATAGCCCACTTCGATGACATGCTTCCTGTTGACCTCTTCGATGGTTTTAAGGTTTTCTGCCGTCATCTTTGTCGCGATGACAGGGACATCGCCCGGCATGGCGCAAAGTCCGTAAGAGTGATCACTGTGGTAATGGGTAAGCAGGATAACCTTGAGGGGTTTATCAGTGAGCTGAGCGATCTCCTTGAGAACAGTCTCGCCGTCTTTCCGTGTATTTCCGGCATCGATGAGAAGCACTCCCTCTTCTGTGATCAGGACAGTGATATTTCCGCCAAGCCCCTGGATCACATAGAGGTTGTCGTTCACTTTTTCCACGTGGGGGCCGTCAGCAGCCATAAGCATTCCTCCTGTTCCGAGCAAAAGAAGTGTCATCATCAAAAGGACAACGTATTTTTTCATAATTCCTCCTTTGAACCTGTATTAATTTTCGTCCATTACAGGACAAATTCAATAGAAC
>ERZ795057.2534-NODE-2534-length-13565-cov-6.515100_pt1 | contig 13565 bp, 10 predicted proteins | sample MGYA00375141_ERZ795057 | MGnify/ENA primary metagenome ERZ795057 (study PRJEB30186, sample SAMN05720163) | activated sludge metagenome | isolation source: Anaerobic digester | place: Hong Kong | collected 2015-01-26 ... | reverse complement strand
CCGGGGTTTGCAAACCCCGGTATTTTGAACTTACACAGTTTATAGGATACTACCTATAGTGTATATATATATTTTATATACCTAGTGTTTTTTGTCAGATATCTTAACATTATTTTGATTAACCCAATTGCTAACTGTTTGTCTTGAAGTATTATAAGGAGTGTTCTCTAGCGTTTTTGCCACTATTGAAAAACTTTTATAAATTGCAAAGGCTTCTAAGACCTTTTGCTTTCTTTCTTCTTCTGTAATATGCCCCGGATTCTTTGACTTATGATATTTCATACTGCTTTTACGGCTGGCTTCTTGCTCTTCATTTTTCAAGTCTTTTTTATGAAATACTTTAACATATTCTTTTAATAATTTAAGAAACAATTCTAGTTTGCTAGAACTTAACGACTGAAAATCGTATTTACATGAAATCCAATACTTGGCTAATGATGGAAGGTTATTCACTTTGTCAAATGCATCGGCATTCATCTTCTCTTTTTTTTCAAACATATGCAATGCTGCTTCAATTAAAGCTTTATTTTCTTGATTATTATATCTAAATTTAAATTCACCTTTATGATAAGTTTCACGCAAATATGTCATTACTGAGGTTGTTTTCTTTTCATAGAACTTACACAAATCATTGAATGCCTTTTCTGCTTTCAAATAACCTTTCTTCAAGTTTATATCATATTCTAATGTCTTACCGTCTTTGCTTAATTCTTTGGCATAAGATTTAAATTCAGGAAGGTTTTTCATTGCAGATTTAATAACCTTAATAAGTGCCTGTTTATAAATAAATCTCTTTTTATATATTGTTTTAAACTTATCAGATCCAACAAATTCGCCTATTTCATTGTGATCTAAATTATTTCGTACACCATATGAAATAATTTTATTCCGAATAGTATTGTATATTCCCCCTTTTTTTGTATTCCCAGCTATTGTTAATTCATTTTTTAATATTGACAAGTATCTATACTCAGTTAGTGTTATATTTCTGGTTTCAAGATTTAAAAACGAAGGATTATTTTTAGCTATTTCCTTTGCAATCTCAATAAGACCATTCGTGTTATTTATTTGTTTGTAGGTAAACTTTATCATGGCTATGCGCTCCTTGATTAATAGATACTTTTATTATTTCACCGCCTTTAAGCATTCCTCTAAACTGATGCCCTGTGATTCCCAGAATAAGCTTTACTTCTTTCATGTTATTTACTTTTCTTCCATCAGGAAGAATATAGTAATAATTCATTATTGATCTAATTTTTGTCATAATTAATAATATAATAAAGGACCTACTAGAAAAATATTTCTAATATGGTCCATATATCAATTCCATTAGATCTAAAAAGGCTTGTCCGAATCTTCAAGTAATTTTTTAGTTCTTTCTTCTTGTAGCTTCTTTTGCTCATCTGTAAGTTTACATTCATTCTTTACATTTGAATTTTCTTCTAATTCAGGTTCTGAACCTCTAAGTGTTAATATTAACATGATTTCTATTTTAGTTATTAATATGATATTATTGTTTGTAAATATTCTTTATTGAACATTCAACTTTAAGGAGGCACTAATATTAGTGCCAATGAAATTAAACTCATGTACTTGATAATGTTTAAAGATTAAACCCAGTAGAAATTGATACTCCATTATTTTCAAAAGGATCGTATATTGATCTTTTCAAAAATTCATCCAGTTGATCTTGGGAAATTCGGACAGAGCGACCTATTTTTAGGGCTTTAAGCTGACCGCGAAGAATTAAACGATCAATAGTTTTTACCGAGAGAGTTAATTGTCTTGCGAGTTGTTCTCGGGTGTAAGTCATTTTAAAACTGTTTAATGTTATTAATTTTAGTTCTCATAGGAGATAATATAGCGAAAATAATCCTAATAAAAAAACTTTTGCCCCCTTTGTTTATAAACCTTACAGAAGATTTTTCATAAAAAAATTATTATATTAAACATCCTTCTCTATAATAAGATAAGTGACTAAAATTCAAAAATCATCTTAAAATATTTCAGCAAAAATAATGAATGAATAAAAGAATTGTCACAATAATGTCGGTTCTGATATGTAAGGGGGGCTCATGTGCACAAATAAAAACACCCCCACCCATGTTAATTTTGGGAAACATACCCCGGGGATGAATTTATTTACTGTGTGTAAGTGGCGAGAGAGACCTATACAATAATACCTTTTTAAACACTTTTAAGATCTTTATAAATAAACACCTATTACTTAATAGGATAAATGATTTTAGAGAATTTAAACATGGCTAAAACAACTGCTCAAAAGCTAATTTTAGTTCAAATTCCTTGATTTTTTACACATCTGATTTTAAATAGTAATGAACAGAATACAAACAATAATAGATGGGAACACAATAGAAACAATATAAAGTAGCCCCGCAGGGGCATTTCTCAATATTTATAAAAACTGCCTCAAGAAATAATCAATGGCTATTTGCCTCCTTAATTGATCTTGATTGGTTCCATACTAATTGCATAATTTTTCTTTTATGCGTGGCTGAAAATGCTCCTGGATTATTCTTTTGAAAATCCGTTTTAGTATCATTTGTACTTGCAATTTTAATCAATTCTGATGTTAAATATTTACCTTTCCTTTTATATTTCAATTGGCTAAAAACCTGTTTATGTATTCCTCTTCTCCAAGCTGCCATGTAAAGGTTTCTATTATTCTTAATCAAATCTTCAATACTTTCTATATCTTTTAAGTTGTGTAATATTTTATCCTCATTCCAATTCTGAATAACCTTTTCCATATGTGAAGTTACTTGTTCTATAACTTTTTGATTTAATGCTGCATCGTAAGCCCCAGGAAACCTTTCTTTAAACTCTGTTTTTGTATTACATTGCTTTGCAGCATTAGCAATTTGCTTAAATGTCCATTTAATAGTATTACCACCCAGTCCTCCTGTTGGCATTACATTAAGACAAACAAGTCCTTTTTTCATGAACTCTTTCCTAAATCCTTCTTCTTGTTCTACAGCTTTTTCAACATTGAGATAATCTGTTAGAACTATGTACTCAAAAGTTGATCCAGACTCAATTAGAGACTTTACATATTGATTCGAACTTCCTTCTGTATGTTCCCTTTGTCTCCTTTTGGTATGATCAGTCATACCCACATAAAAGGATTTATCGTTTGCGAATAATATAATATAAATTGCCCTAAAATGTTTTGACCCTAATTTTTGCATGTGTGCACATACTTTATCAATAATTCCAAGCCGGTGAGCTGCAGCATAAGCTCGTGGATCATTTGCTGCAAATGATTTTTTAGTTTCATATAATTTTGCTCGTTCATATATTAATTCTTTTGACCATTTTATCCTGCATGGTAACATATGTCCGCACATATCATTCAAAACACCTAATTTACAAGCTTTTCTATATACATATGGGTTATTCTCTTTAAACAGTACTTTAGATGAATATTTAGAAGCTTCTTCTTTAATTAGTTCGACAGTCCAATTCTTACGCATATATTTCATATGTATGCAGATATCATCTAAAATTTTTAACTTCCGTGCACGATCATAAGCTTTTGGATTGCCTTTCTGAAAAGAGATCCTTGTTGGATATTTTTTGGCTTCATCAAACAGCTTTTTAAAGTCCCAGGATTCTCTTTTTTGTTCCATATGAGAGCAAAACTCATCAAGTCTTTTTTGTTTTCTAAGTTTATCATAGGCGCCAAGTCTATTCTTTTTAAAATCCCCTCTATATTTGTATTTTTGTGCTTCTTTACGCAGCTTGTCATTTGTCCAAAATACTTTTCTATTCATGCTTTTATAGTGTTTTATATAATCTAAAAATTTATAAAAACCTGATTTACTAAAATTTTATAAAATTGTCCTTTATGGGTATAATTTAAAATATTATAATTATTTTTTATGGTAAGTAAAGATGAAAATCTGTCTCGTTTAGTTTTCTATAAACATAATAGAATGCATCGTCTTCTTCTTCAGATTTTGAAATATCTACTTCATAAAATTCAGCAGCGCCATATTCTTTTATTGTTTCTGGTTCTATCATCATTTCACACAACTCACAAGATAATGTCCACAAATCATATACCTTAGTTGCCGCCTTTATTGCTTTTGAATAGGTTTCTTCAATATCCATTTCATATAATGCAACCCAAAACACAAATATTTCATTTTCTGAAACCTTACTTATGTTCCTTGCGATCAAATAGCTCTCAAGCTCAGCAGAATTGAGCTCCTTAGTAATTACTTCATGAAATTCTGGTAAAAGATGAACAACTTCTGCAATGTATAACCAAATATCCATTGGTATAAAAAAAGCAAGTTCACTAGTTAATACTTCACTACAGTATTCCACTATTTCCAGATTAGAAACTACATGATATACTTTATCATTATAATTTAAAACAATGCCTTTTTCGTATTTACTATAAAAAGTAATGTCAGATTCTTTACATTTAAACTGACTTTTAAATGCTTCAAGATATCTTTCCGTATTTATCTCTAAACTCATAATTTAAATTTTTATAATTTGAAAGCAATCTAAAGTTTTTTTCAATGAAAAAAAATGGCATACATTATCGTTATATGAAGGACCAAATATTTTATATTCTGGCACTTACGTGATATAATATCGTTATAATATATTTGCAAATGGATAAGAAATATTGACTTGTAGTTGCGAGCATTTATTGAATGCCAATTCGTTAAGATTTAAGTAAATTTTACTTGAACGAGATATAAACAAGATGCCCCGCAGGGGCACTGCCAATTTTCTTTATAGAAAATAAATATTAATTTATTACCTAATTGTTTTTTTAATGTTTGCAGAAATGCATAGAATTTTATTAATGATAATAGTATGAGTGCAAGAATCTTTTGCAATTGGTGTTTGATAACGATCTCTAATTTTAAGCTAAATAAAAAACTATACCAGCTTCATCCTTTATTCTTATTACGAAGGATAATGCAATATCTTTATTATCATGTTTCGAGATATCAATTTCATGAGAATCAGCTATATTATAATTAGCTATGGATTCTTCAATTTTAAAATCTGTCTTAGGTTTCTACAGAACTAATGGTGCATGTTTAATAGCTTCACTTGAATAATAAGATGCCCTGAAGGGGGCACCTAATAATTAATCTTTTACACAACGGACACTCATTATATACTGTTTATGAATTTTATCTCTATAAACGCTAGCTCTTTTTGTGAGCTTTCGATACCAAGCTTTCTTTTTTCTTTGTATATATTCTGAACTTGTCCAGAAATAGGCTTCATCGCCTAATTCATCAAAATAATTAGGATGTTTCTCAAAACCATATCCTGCAAACTCAGCATCAAATTCAGAACCTCCTCCTTTTTTTAACCGATAACCCTGACCTGGGCGATGTCCACGCCAACCCTCTTCATCTGCATCATTTTGCATACCTAATTTTACCTCCAACTCCTTCCACTCTTCATCTGTTGGTAGGTGCCAACCTTCAGGACAAGCATTTTGAGCTGCTTTCCATGTATATAATTTTCCATAATTTTCACAAAACTCGGGTTTTTCATCGTAACACCAAGCTCCATCCATTGAAAAGTTAAGGTTTTCTGCCATCCAAATTTGTTTTCCGATTTTCACAGTTTTATATTTTTTATTATCTCGCTTATCAATAACAATAAAATCATCATTAATATCATTTAAATTATTATAATGGTTTTTGTCTTCTTGATTCGTAAAAATATCCTTTCGGCCATCTTCGTACTTTATTAATAAAATATCAGATTTATAGATTGAATAAGTGGGACCATCCAAACTTGAATAGACTTTGTATTTAACTATATCCGGCAAAACCTCAAGAACCTTTGATTGAAGCTCTGTGCCATCTTTTATAAAAATAACATCTTGAGCTATTAACCTTGATACTAATAATAATGCAGTAATAAATAATAAAAGTAATTTTTTCATAATATTTTAAATATTGGTTATTATACAATCTTATTCTGTTCTATGATCTTCTAATTTTAATGATTGACAAGCAGAGTTTAAATAGATTTTTAAAATTTGTTCTGAATCTTTTTTTCCCTTCACAGGAAAACTAATTGCGAGAAAAAAATGGACATTAAAAATATAAATTAATTGTTTAACATTTATTTCGTTTCAGTCTATAGCATAACCCTTCCATTATGCTTTTACTAAAGCATTCATTATGAGGAGAAAAAGAAATTAAGAGATATTGTTAATCTGCAGTATTAATACCTAGAACATTTTCTTTAGAACTTTTCTCATAAGATCAAATATAAATATTATCTTTTAAAAATAAGTGATCTTGTTGATCAATAATTTTAAAAAGATAAACAATAAGAATGTATTATATTGATTGTTAATTAATAAAAAACCAAAAATATTTCTACATTGCAATTTTCAAAACCCTTTCCTTAATATCATAATCGGGTAATCCGGAAAGGTAATTTTGTGTTGTTTTAATATCCTTATGCCCTAACAATTGAGAAATAGTTGCTACATCTATTTTTTGTACTAAAAGATTATTTGCCGAAGTATGTCGTGCAGTATAAAAGGTAACTTTCTTTGCAATCTTTTTATCATCACATATTGCTTTCAATACTTTATTTATTTTTTTAGAATAGTATTTTGAGCGATCTTTTAGTTGTTGATGTGTCTCATTACCGTCGAGCTTTCCAAATAAAAACTTACTTTCTTTATCCTTATACTTCTCTATAAATTCTTCTGCTTCTTTTGTTAATGGTATTTTTAATGTATTGTCTGTTTTTGTTCTTGTCGTGTCAATAAATCCATTGTAAATATCATTATGCTCTAATTTAAGAATGTCAATTAAGTTCATCCCAAAAGTATAATATGAAAATAGAAAAAGATCTAAGTAAAATTGCTGAGCTCCTTCTAATTTGACACTTTTGAAAATGATCATGTCTATTGTATCTAATGCAGATTTTCTTTGTCTAGATTTGATAATAGTATATTTAGGTTTTCTACCGAAAGGGTATAATTGACGATTTAATAAGTCATTATTTATACAATAGTTCCAAATATATTTTATCGATCTCATATAAATACTTATTGTAGTTGGTGAATAGCCATGATCCAAGCCGTTCTTTTCGTACTCTTGAAGAAAAGCCGGAGTAACATCTACCATGGCAATTTCTTTAATTCCCATAATCTTTTTTATAGATATTGCTGTTTCTTTATATTGATTTGCAGAACTAATCTTACCATTGGCTCTTCTTTGTTTGTCTTCTTTATTTAAAAGATAAATTAACTCCAGTTGGTATTTTTCTTCCTCTTTGTTTAATTCTTTATTTAAAGCTTCTGGTGTTATTATTTTTAATCCTTCAATAATTCTTTGATATTTTTGAATCTCCTCAAAGATTTCCGCTTTAATTATGTCCTTTTTGTCTTTTGAAAAAATTCTGGTATTTGATTTCCCTTTAATTTCCTTAAATTCATCTTTGGTAAAATAAAACTTAGTTGAAATGTTTTTTTGATAACCATTAAATGAAATCCTGATTTTTAGATTGTACTTTTCATCAGATGTTTTGTAAGATGTGTAAAGAACAGTTGAGATCTTAATTTTTTTTGTCATAAATTTTAATTTTGAATTCGTCTATACTATAGAATATACTTAAATTTCAGGACTTTTCCAAGCATTCTCAACGCTATACAAAAACTATACACCCTTGAGTCATTTGTTGTCTATTTCCGTCTTTTTAAGTCATTCATTTTTTTTCATTTTTTTTACTGTTAGTATAGATTTTGTAGTGTTTACAGCTCATTAACGGACTCCTAAAAGTCTGACTGTTAATCAGGGGGTCATAGGTTCAAGTCCTATCTGGGGAGCAAAAGCCGGTCAAAAGCCAGGAGTGGTCGGAAGATTTTTCTTCCGACTTTTTTATATTTATTAACAATATTTGTTTATATAATTACGGATCACTTCATATTCTTGTGGGATAATAAAAATTATGCATAAAGTTTAGCTACTCTGAATAAAAAGAAAGACGTATCGTTTACATCTTTAAAGATGATCTAAAGTTATAATAGGCCCAAGTATTTAGATTATAGAAGAAAGTTATTTAGATCAGGAATGTTTATTTCATAAATCCAACCATTCTCTGTTCTATTAAATTCTTTTTGTTTTTAGGGTTATTTGCATAAAGAAAAGCGGTATAAAAATCATATTGGGCAAATTCGCTAAGTTTTATGGCCATATTAAAATATTCCTTTGCTTTTTCAATATTGCCTTTTTTATAATATTCTGAAAGGAAATATTTAAGAATAATTTTATACTGGAAGTCATCAAACGTTGACGGAAAATTATCAATCGTTTTTTCAAGGATTTGTATATAATCACCTGATACTTTGAGCCCTAATTTGTATTTAGCAAATTCTGAAAATAAATAGGGTAATATGTTTTGGTTGTATTTATTTGAATAGCTTAATTCTTGTGGCATTTCAATTTTATATGAATGAATTACCTTCTCATATAGTTTGATAATCGTTTCATAATCCTTGGTTAAAACTAATGCCATTAAAATTGGCAATTCAAATTCAACCAGGCCATTATCCAGGTAGTTTGGATAGCTATATGCTATGGTTAAATAATGTTCAATAAACCCGAGGATATTTTGAACCGGTTTTTTGTCAGCAAAGTAACAATATAGAATCTGATAAGCTACTTTTCTGCCAATTGGCCATGGATGAATTGTTGAATCAGGTTCAATTTGGTTAATTATTTCAAACTGTTTTTTACAAGCAGATGAGTCCATTTTTAAGAATGCTGCTAGAAATAAAATGGAATTCCCAAAAAGCCGAGCTTCTTTTGTTTGTTTGTTTTTTAAATATTCTGTAATCATTAGCTCATAATTATTTATAATAAAATTGGTGTCGACAAATTGCTCAAAAAAGAATTTCTGGCCCACAGGATGAGTTGCATATTCCCTGACTAAATCAGATTGAATAGAGTTATTTATCCTGAATGAGTTGCCAACAGAAAAACGAACCATTAAGGATGATAAAATGGATTCTGGAAGATTACAAAGATCTTTCAAGGTTTCATAATCTTCATTTTCATATGCGATTTCGTATAATATGGAGATAACATTGGTTTTCCATTCAATATGTTTGTTAGAACTGCAAATATTTTTTAAAAGCCTTTCATCTAAATTGCCAGATTTTTGAATTAGATTGAGCGCAGTTAAGTAATAAAAAAAGTTTTGATGTTTGAATCCTACTTTTGTTGTATATATACCATAAGTATTTTCTACTCGTTCTTCGTACAAAATACCATTGATAAGAAGTTCTTTGTAAGCATTATAGTATTCTGTTTCTCGTTTAAGATGAATAGGTAGAATTTTCTTCAATTCATTTTTATTAATAGAATTATCAATATTTTTCTTATCGATAAGTTCGATTATTTTCCATAAAATATCTTCTTTGCTTTCTGCAAATTTGGAGATAAAAACGAACTCCTTTAAGTATTTTCGATTTAAACTATTTGAACTTACAATGTTTAATGTATCGTCTTTATTTAATAATTCAAATAGAAAATAAAGGTTTATAGGTATGCTAATTATATCTTGAATTAGGAAAGGTATTGCATGGTATTGAAAAGACTTATCTTTCTTTTTATTATTTATTTCAAAAAGATGTTTTATTTCAGAAACAGATAGCTTTGGAAAATTATTATATCCCGATTCAATGGAGTAAATACTATATTTTTTATTTATCTTCTCAAATTGTTGAATAACTTCTGTTTTAATCAAACTATTCCAAAAGGATTCTCTTACACTGAAAATTAGTTTTATTTCTAATCGTTCATTAGAGATTTTAAATAATTCAATAAAATAGTTAAAGATATTTTCAATTTTATGAATGTTCGAGCTTAGTTCATCTATTGAATCAATAACCAGGATAATTGATTTATTTCCTTTTAATCTGTTAAAATAATTATCTGGTTCATTGGGATTTAAATTAATCTGAAATTTTAAATTACTTGATGGAGATATTAGTTGAGAAAAGATAGGGGCAGAGCAAAATAATATATCATGCTTATTGTGATTCAGTGATTTAACCCAATGTGCTAATGCAATTGATTTTCCATAACCGCCAGGTGCTATAACGGGATAGATTGAATAATCAGAATGTAAAAAGCTATTTAAATTAGTATTAAACTCATTTCTTGGGATTGTTGCTTCGAAACTTCCTAATGCTTTTTTCGAAATACTATTTAAGGTAAATTGAGTTAATTCATTAATTTTCAGCTTTTGTGTCGATTCGAGTTCTTTCTCCCTTTTTGAATTTTTTTGATTTTTTTCTCTAAAAGACTGATAATCTTTTACACCGCAATAAATAGCTAAAGTATCTAAATTATATTTTGATAAATTTGATTTGCTGGGAAGTAATCCAAAAAAACGTCTTAATGTTGTTGAACTAATTTTTCGATTAGTGGAAAGAAAAATTTTCTCAGAAAGTAAATCACAATCTTTTGCTGAGTTTATAGGGTAATTATATTTTTCAAGAATGATTTCTCTAATTACTGTGTACATAAAATAAATGGTTAAAAACAAATATTACCCAAAAACATTGCTATTGCTTTGGGTAATATAACCAAATTAGAATTTACGTTTATAGAATAAAGCTGTTTAAGATACTTATTATGATGCTAAGAACTATTGCAATAAATATTCCTATTAGGGGTTGATTTTCATTTCTTTTTTTATAGAACACAACTTGTTCACTAAAATATGATTCACCTTCTTCATAGTAATCATATAAATCAAAATATACTTTAGTTCTATATATCCAAAACGGAGTTAAAACAATTGCTGCTAAAAGAACCCATCCGAATATACCCAGGAATGTACCAACTACCCACCAAATATTATTTTTTTTGATAGATTTAATTCTTGCTTCCGACAAATTTTTGAAAAGTTCAGTTTGTTTCTGGTGAATGATCAGATCTTTTTTCAGATCGTTAAAATCTTGATTCTTTTTAAGAATCTCTTTTTCCAATTCATCATTTTGTTCAGAATCTCTATTTCTTTTTTCGATTAGTTCATTAAGCTCTTGCTCGGTAGTTTCAATATCTGCTGCAATTGATTCTTCTTCTTGGGTATACATCAGAATTTCTTCATCAACACCTTTTTCTGCTTGCTTAATATTTCTTATTCCATCTGGTAAAGTTGTATATATTTCAGCCCAGTCTTTTTTCAAGATATCCAAAGCAAATAATCTCGACTCAAGCCGAGCGATTTTTTTGAATGTTTTTTTCGAACAATTATCAGTACATGTTTCTAAATCAACAGTTTCATAAACAGAATTATATAGATCAGTTACTTCGTATAATTCGGTATCCACTTTATCAATTGCATTTTCGCAAAAGTTTGTCTTTATTGAATTAGTCGACCACCATAAAAAGCTTCCTAAAATAATGGTAGCAATAGATACAATTGCGCCAGCAAATAATACAAACGGAATAGAACCAACTAATCGGGGAAGTCTTCGTACCATATTTATTAAAAATTCTCTGGTATCAAACATTCCATCTGTCGATGCCATATATGCTGGTAAAATAGTATTTGAAACCAAGGATGATACGAAAGCAACAATTAATATCATGATTAATATTTGCATGGCTGGAAATGAAATTCCAAAAATTGTCAGTTGAATAGCCGATCCATAAAAGAAGTTTAGCATCAAAATGATTGAAACAGCAGATATGCATATGGCAACCATGATACCAAGTCTGTACATCATATCATTATTCCAATAGTCTTTAAATGAACGATTTTCATCATCATACAATGTATAGCCTGAAAAATACGATGCCGCAAACAAGAATACCAATGCCATGATAATTAATAACCATTGCTGCTGAAGAATATTACTCAGGTAAAAAAAGAAAAAGAAAATAAACGATAAAATAAGAACTGAGATAAATCCTTTTTTAAGTGTTTTTAAAGTAAATGCTTCTGGTATTCGTGTAAAACTAATTTTAAAAAATCTCCAGCTCCATTTTATGGTATAATGCCATACCAGTTTAATTAAAAAGAATATAACCGGATGAATAAATTCTTCCCATATGGTTTTAATGATTAAAGTTATAAAATCTACTATGGAAATTAATCCATATATGGCCCAGGCAATCAGGTTAAACATAAAAATGAACAAAGCCATTACAGGTAAAAACAACGATGTAAATGAATTGCGTTGTAACCAGTCGTCTTGGATTTTTTTCTGATCCAGAATAAAATCAGGTTGGTTATTTTCAATAGCTGATCTAAAATATCCTAATAAAGATAGAGATATAAATAATCCAAGAAATAGAAGCAATCCAATTGGAAAGTTATTAATATATTCTGTAATCATTTTCTTGAGTTTTAGTTAGTAATCAAAAAATTGTAGTTAAAAATAGTAACTTAAAGATAATAAAAACTCTTAATATTAATTAAAACAAAGCCTTAAAAATTAAATTGACAGCTTTGACAGAAACAAAAGTGAAAGGGTTTACGTACATTACATCAACCAAAAGTTTAGGTTATGAGATTTATTATGTTTTTTAAAAAGAAACTTACCATAAGTATTCTTTTTGTTTTTATATCATTTAGTCTTTTTTCACAGACTTATATTTTAAACGAAGATTTTTCATCAGCATCTATAACTAGTCCACCTTCAGATTGGACCAATACAACGGTTTCGGGCGAAGCTGAAGACTTGTGGCATTTTGATAACCCGGGAAGCAGGCTAATAAATTATCCGGCAGTTGGTCAGGTAGCCATATTCGATGCGTTGAATTATTCTGCAAATGGTTTGGCAGAAGAATCAGTGTTGGAAACAAAATATATAGATTGCTCTGGTAGTAATAATATTCTCATCATGTTTCATCAATGGTTTGTTCCTGAAACAGGAGCAACTGGTATTTTGGAAGTGTGGGATGGTAGTTATTGGAACCAGGTAGCTCAATTTACAGATAGTACTGATAATGTAGAATATCAAATGATAAATGTATCATCGCATATTGGTGGAATTTCCGATGCCAAAGTAAGGTTTAAATGGAGCGGAAATAGCACTGGATGGTGGGCCATTGATAATTTTAAAGTATATGCTCCTTTGGCTTTAGATGCAGCTTTAGAAAGTATAAGTAGTCCTAAAATGCCTTTTACAGCAGGCTCAAAAGATGTAAAAGTGGATATTTCCAATTTAGGCATAAACACAATTACTACACTTACAATTAATTGGGAAATAAACGGAGTTTTGCAAACACCCTATTCCTGGACAGGTAATTTACCTTTAGGAGATCTAGTAAAAGATGTTACTATTGGTTCTCATACATTTACTGATGGCGAAAAAGTAAACTTGCGTGTTTGGCTTTCAAATCCCAATGGACAAACGGATATGAATGACCAAAACAATGAATTACAAACTAATATTTATGGGAGTTTATGTGGAGAGTATACTATAGGTGGTACGAATCCTGATTTTGTGGATTTTACAGAGGCAGTAACGGTGTTGAATCATGCAGGCATAAGTTGTCCTGTGGTCTTTAAGG
>ERZ795057.2531-NODE-2531-length-13571-cov-12.657961_pt1 | contig 13571 bp, 8 predicted proteins | sample MGYA00375141_ERZ795057 | MGnify/ENA primary metagenome ERZ795057 (study PRJEB30186, sample SAMN05720163) | activated sludge metagenome | isolation source: Anaerobic digester | place: Hong Kong | collected 2015-01-26 ... | reverse complement strand
ATCACCCTGCCCCGGGACGTATTGACCAGGATCATCCCTGGTTTCACGCCTGCCAGGGCATTGGAATCGAGCATGTTGTGCGTCTCAGGACTCAGCGGGACATGAATGGTAAGAACATCCGAGCGTGACAACAGATCTGTCAGGGACACCGGTTCCACTCCCAGGGAGCGGCACGCTTCGGGCTTCATGAACGGGTCGTACCCGAGAACTGTCATGTCAAAGCCTTTCGCAATCCTGACCACCCTGGCACCTATCTGACCGAGTCCGATCACCCCGAGGGTTTTTTTCCATAGTTCCCTGCCATTGGCCCATTCCGGCAGAACCATACCTGCCTTTTCCCATTCACCCGCTCTGACCCATGGATCTGCCTTCGGGATACGTCTTAACAGGCCGAGCATAAGGCCAAAGGCCAGCTCGGCAACTGACTCGGCATTCTCACCCCGACAGTTGCAGGCCTTAATACCACTGTGCTTCATGGCTTCCACATCGATGTGGTTGTAACCGGCCCCGTACGCAATCACGCCTTTCAGGTCCCGGGCCCGGCTCAACACCACATCATTGATGGGTATATACTCGGATACGATGACCTTCACCGAGGGAGAACCTCCGATCTTCTCCGCCAGGCCGGCAGCATCTGCGGCATCGGCACAGGCATAACCTCCCAGCATGGAAAGCTGATCAAGAGCCTTGTCCGACATGTAGAACCGGTCGGCAAACACGGTCGCAGCAGAGGCGATCTTCTGATCGGTCATGGTAACGGTTCCCCCCTTTGAGTTGTGCTATCGCTTCGGCATAACCAGCATGAGTTTCAGATCGTTCACGTTGGTTCCTGTGGCACCGGTAATTATGGCATCCTCCAGTTTCAAAAGGGCATGGGTTGTATCGTGCCTGCCAAGCGCTGCGTAGATGTCCACACCAAGTTCCTGTGCCCGCCCAGCTGTCAGGTTGTCCACGATGCCTCCGGCCACGTCAGTCGGTCCGTCCGTTCCGTCCGAATCCTGCCCGATTATCACGACGTCTCCGATCTGATCGATCCAGAGAGCCGCACCGAGAGAGAATTCCTGGTTCGGCCCGCCCTGCCCGACTTCTGACGTGATCTTCACCGTGGTTTCTCCACCGCCGATTATTGCACAGGGGGGTTTGAGCGGCCTTTCGTTCAGGAGGATCTCCTTTGCGATGGCTGCAAACGTGCCGCCAAGCTCCCTGCTCTCACCTTCCAGCATGGTGGACAGGATCATGGTCTGGAAGTTCAGCTCCTCGGCCCTCTCGGCAGCACCTTCACAGGCAGCTGTCCCGGCAACGATGATAAAGTTGTCGAGCTTGTGGTCGGAAAGGTCCTTTGGCGTTTCCCGGGATGCATCACCGGCTTTCAGATACCTGCTGACCGACGCCGGCACCTTGTCCCAAAGTTCGTACTTGGTAAGTGTCCTTCGCGCATCGTCGAAGCTCGATGTATCAGGTACCGTGGGACAAGTGATATAGTCGAGCGGGTCACCGATCACATCGGAAACAGTCAGATTTATGAGGTGCGCCTCAGGGTGAACTGCCTTCGCTAGCCAACCGCCCTTTATCCGGCTCAGGTGCTTCCTCACAGCATTGATCTCTATGATGTTGGCACCGCAGGTCAAAAGCAGGTTGTTGACGAGCTTCTTCTCATCCAGGGTGACCCCCTCCACCGGATAGGGCATCAGTGCAGAACTCCCGCCGGTGATGCCTGCGAATACGATGTCGCCCGGAGCGGTCTTGTGCGCCAGGGCAAGGGCCTCCCCTGCTGCCTCGAATCCTGCCTCGTCCGGTATCGGGTGGCTTGCAAAATACAGCCGTGAATGATCAAGGGTTCCTTCCTGGCCGTATTTGCAGATGATCACACCGTCGTCTATCCTATCTCCCAGGATCTCTTCGAGCGCTTTGGCTATGGGAAACGTCGCCTTGCCGGTACCGAGGACAAAGATCCTCCCCTGCTTTTTCAGATCGAGGCGGATCTCTCCGACATGCAGGATGTCACCCTCGAGACGGACCAGCTCTTTGACTGCCTTGTACGGGTCCGCTTTTGCCAGGGCATGCTCAACGATATCCAAGGCGATCCGGCGGAGACTCTCGTTGCCGTGCGCCAGAAGTGTTTCAAGGTTTCTGATGTAACTCATGGGAACGCCTCCTGAGATTCTCCGTGTCCAACAGGGCTCAAGGCAGCGAAGATACGCTGCCTGAAGCCCTTGTATAACACGGGAAAAGCACTTCTGTAGTTCTTTAACGGGGACCATGCAACCTGTCCCCGTGCTTCATTCTGTTTACGTAAAAACTGGTGCTAAAATGCGCAGCGGAAATCCCTGCCGGCATAGCGGGCCTGTGATCCCAGTTCCTCCTCGATCTGGAAGAGCCGGTTGTACTTCGAGGTCCGCTCTCCTCGGACACCAGCACCTGTCTTGATCTGACCGGCATTGATACCGACGACAAAATCGGCGATGATGGGGTCCTCGGTTTCTCCGGAACGCTCCGAAACCATGATCCCGAACCCCTGACGATAAGCGAGTTCTGCTGCGTCGAGCGCTTCGGAGAGCGTTCCGATCTGGTTGAATTTCCACAACAGGGCATCGGATGCACCCAAAGGCGCCCTCTCCCTGATGCGGTCCGGATTGGTGCAGAAGAAGTCGTCACCGATGATCTGGATTCCCAATTCCTTGGTGGCCCGGACAAAGCCTTCAATGTCGTCTTCGGCAAACGGGTCTTCGATGGACTTGATCGGATAGGTCTTGATGAGGTCCTTGTAGTAGTCGAGCAGTTCACCGGTGGTCAGTTCCTCGCCTTCAAGTGTATACTTCTGGGTCTCTTCGTTGTAGAAGTGCGTGGCCGCACAGTCGAAACCGTAGACGATCTTGTCAGCATGCCCGGCGCGTTCCACTGCCAGCACGAGACAGTCCATGGCCTCGCGGACCTTCTTTATCGGTGTGGCGAATCCGCCTTCATCACCCACATTGGCCGCGATCTTACCGTAATTTTTGATAACGATCTCGCGGAGCTTGTTGTTGACGGCGTTGCCTATGGTCATTGCCTCCCTGAAGGTTTCGGCGCCGATGGGGAATATGCAGAATTCCTGGAAATCGAGATAGTTGGATGTCAGCTTGCCACCGTTAAGCAGGTTCAAGAGCGGAACAGGCAGGACATGCGCGTTGCAGTTGACATACCGGTACAGGGGCAGACCAACCGCGTTGGATGCAGCACGGGCAGCTGCCAGGGAAACACCGATGATGGCATTGGCCCCGAGATTCGACTTGTCTTTGCTCCCGTCAAGGGCCCGCAGTTTCTCATCTATCTTGCGCTGATCCGTTACATCCATGCCGATGACGGCAGGTCCGAGGATCTCGTTAATATTCTTGACCGCCTTTGTAACGCCCATGCCGTCATATCGTTCTTCATTGTCACGGAGTTCCTTGGCCTCGTTCGCACCCGTGGATCGGCCAGCAGGTACGTCGGCCCTGCCGAGGATCTCGTTATTTACCCAGATATCCACCTGGACCGTTGGATTCCACCGGCAGTCAATAATCTCCCTGGCAATGACACCTGTAATCTTGAACTTCTTCATGGTATTTCTACTCCTTTTAACTCGTTAGATTTATTCTGCTGTAGTACTATCAAGAACAGATAACGCCCGCTGCGCCTGGGGGAAAAACAGCACCGTGGGTTTCTGGTTCGTGACCATATTCATAGCCATCTCCACTGCTTCTTGCGGGGACGGCGCTGCACCCATAAACATCTTGTTCAATATAGGGGCATCAACACTCGGAGTGGAGACAACAATACGGACCCCATTCAGAAGGATCTTCCCCAGCAGGAGTGCATGGTCCATCTGTATCCGGTAATTTTTGTTCAGACGACTGATGACCTCTTCAATATCCTGTGCCCCATCATAGGGGATCAGCATATCCTGGGTACCAAGTCCGTCCCTGCAGGAACTGTACAGGACAAGAACTCCTCCCGGTGCCATGACCGGCGCAAGGGCAATCAGGGGCTTTACGGACTGGTAGAAGTTTATGTTCAGCGGCCTGCCCGGTGTTGTCACAATGATGTCTGGCCTTCGCGTCAATGAGATCTGGCAGAACGATCTCATGAAACGGACCGCTTCATGGTGCGCCTCGATCAGATCACCGGCAAATATTCCCACCGTCTCACCTGCCTGGTTCAGAACCAGATTGACGGTGAAGTGGATCTTCAGCATATCGGCCGCTTCAACCATATCCTTATGTATAGGATTATTAAGGATCTCTCCCGGACGGGCCTGTGGTGACATGAGCATCTCAGGCCGGTGGTTGACCTCTATGGTCCTCTCACTGGCGATCCCGGGGAGGACAGATTTCCGTCCTCCTGAGAAACCAGCAAACTCATGGGGTTCCACTTTTCCTACTGAGATTCTCAGGTCTGCCTCGAATACGGTCCTGGAGACCTCAATGGGCGTGCCGAACGTGGTCGTCCCGATAGAGACAAGCTTGTCCTTATCGTAGGGATCATGGCTGATGACCTTGAGCCCGTCATCAAGCAATTCCTTCCCAACGATCTCGGTGACCTCATCGGCGGTCGCCTCCCGGTGAACCCCGGTGGCAATGACCACCGTGACATCGCTTTTGTTCACACCGGCCGAGGCAAGTTCCTCAATGATCATAGGCATAACCTTGGCGGTGGGAACACCCCGTGTCGAATCGGAAACAATAATAACGACACGCTTCGCACCCTGCGCAAGATCCCGCAGTTGCGGGGAACCAACCGGAAATCCGAAAGCGGCTTGAAAATCCTCGGGCCAGTAGATTGCCGGGGGCTCCTCGAATCCGATCAGGCCGAGGCATCTATCCTTCTCGAGGGATATCTCGACATCCTCGATCGCGTCTTTGTAGATGATCCTGGATCCTTTTTCGTGGATGGAATACATAGATGCACCCTATTCCTTAAGTTCTGCGGTCTCCGAGTTCAGGGGCGGCAGTCCCTTTAAGTCACGCACGATGTGCAGAATTCCGTACATTGTCATCAGAAAGAAGCTGACCGGGATCGCTGCGTAGGGAATACTCATGGATATACCCAGAGCCGGCGTAATCTGCCCCCATGTACTGAAGACCAGGATAGTCCCGCTGACCGTCACCACACCGACGGTCAGTGTTGCCAGGTAAATTACAGTCCGTTGGAGGAACTTCTGCAGCTTGCCCGGCATCATTTCTCTGAAAATGGTTATTCCCAGGTGCCCGTTCCTCTTGTGCAGGATGCTGGCAGACAACAGCGCATACCAGACGATGGAAAAACGGAGAAATTCCTCCGACCAGGTCAGGGCATTGTTGAAGACATACCTCCTGGTTACGTGCATCCAGGCGACCACGAGCATGACCGCGCACAGTGCCATTGTGATGGTAAGTGTTACCTTTTCGGCGAGATCACAGAACCGTTCCAGTCTTGATTTTTCCATCTCTGCCACTCCTTTGAATCGCCTTCCTCGTTTTCTCTACTATGCTATCCTTACCTTGCGGCAACGCAATGAAAGGGGCGGGCCCACTCTACTTCAGCAGGCCCGTACCCTGCTGCTTATTGCCTAGAAACCCGCATTCACATCTTTCTTCATCTTCTCGATGGCAGCAAGCCACTCATCGACAAACGCCTTGTCCGTTCCTTCCTTGATCTTTGCCACAACGGCAGCCTGTGAGGTAGCTCTCATCTTCTCTTTGCCTGCTGCTGTTACGTTGTTCACCTGCATGCCTTTTTCGGTCAATTTCTCGACGATTGCATCCTCACGTGCCTTGTTGACATACCGGCTGTAGTTCTGTGCCAGGACTGCACCTTCCTTGATGATGCTCTGTTCTTCCGGTGTAAGACTGTTGAACCACTTCAGGTTTACCACCAGTGGCATAGGATCATAGATGTGCCCGGTCAGGGATGTGTATTTCTGCACTTCATACATCTTCACTTCCCAGATATTGGCCAGCGGATTTTCCTGACCGTCGACAACCTTCTGCTGCATGGTCATGTAAAGCTCAGTCCAGGGAACCGGGGTCGGGTTGGCACCGAGCTTCTTGAAATTTTCCATGTGCATCGGGGCTTCCATGGTCCTGATCTTGATACCCTTGAGGTCATCCGGGCCGTTGATCGGGCGGACGTTGTTCGTCACATGACGATAGCCGTTCTCCAGATAGGCCAGCCCTTTGAGCCCGATGTCTTCGCTTGAATCGAGCAGCTTCTCGCCCATGGGACCGTCGAGCACGCCCCATGCGATCTCATAGCTGTCGAACGCAAAGGGGATGTCCAGGACCATGAACTTGCTGTTAAAGGTCGTAAGCGGACCTGCTGATGCTGTAGCCATCTCCAGCGAACCGTTTTTCACCTGCTCCACCGATTCCCTCTCACCGCCGAGCTGGGAGTTGTAATACAGACCAACCGTTATATTCCCGCCGGTCTTTTCCTCGACATACTTCTTGAAGACCTGCATGCCGATGGACTGCGGATGTGTCGGTGAATTACAGAGCGAAACCCTTGCCTTGATGGTTTTGGCACCAAAGGCCATCCCTGAGAACAGGAACGTGCATGCAACAGCCACAACCACCATGGTGAACCATTGACTCTTCTTCATAATCTTTCCTCCGTAGAATTTTTTTAAGCTGTATTTCCTTCCCTCTTCCTACATATTTCCTATCCCATAGCTGCCCGTTAATATCCGAACATTCTGGGCAGCCACAGGGTTAACGGCGGGTAGTAGGTCACGAACAACAGCACGACGATGCTGGCTACGAGCATCGGCCACCCTCTCTTGAAGGTATCTTCCACTGATACCCCGGACATGGGACTCGTGACGAAGAGCGTGATGCCAAACGGCGGTGTGGCGAGGCCAATGACCAGGTTAACACATATAATAATGCCGATCTGGATAGGATCTACCCCAAGAGCCCAGGCAATGGGGGCCAGGATCGGCCCCAGGACGATAACCGAGGCATAGTCGTCCATGAACATGCCGTTTATCAGCAGCAGGACATTGAGCATGCCGAGAAATGCCCAGAGGGGTATACCAGCCAGCGGACCACTTATGGTCTGAATGACCTGCTCGTTGGCAATGGCCCAGGCTGTTACTGTCGCGCTCCCTGCCAGCAGGATAACGAGACCGGAAGTAACTGCGGTTTCCATGAAGATGCCGGGGAAATCGCTTAACTTGACCTCCTTGGTAACGAAAACGACGAGCACGAAGGCATAGGCCGCTGCAGCCGCGGAAGCCTCTGTCACCGTAAAGACCCCACCGAAGATACCGCCTAGGATGATGACGGGAAGGAACAGTGCCGGCAGTGCCTTCCTGAACTGCTTCCATTTCTGAGGCCAGCCGACCTTTTCGTGGTTAGGCAGCCTGTCTTTTTTCGCAATGAAATAAATCACAACCATCTGTGCAATGGCGATGAGAAAAGCCGGGATAATGGACCCGAGAAAGATCCCGGCAATGGACGTCCTCCCGACTGAGATGCAGTACAGGATCATCAGGACGCTGGGCGGCATGATCGGACCCAGCAGCGAGGCGCTTGCCATGACTCCGGATGCAAACGCCGGTTTGTATCCCTCCTCTTTCATCATGGGGATGAGAAAAGAGCCCAACGAGGCGGTAGCTGCAACGGCAAGACCGACAATGGCACCCATGAACAGGCACGTACCCACTGTCACGAGGGCAAGAGCCCCCCGTACATGCCCTACAAAGGCATTCACGAAATCGGTGAGATCCCTCAGAATACTCCCCTTGACCATAAGCTGCCCGGTAAGGATGAAAAAAGGAACGGCAAGGAGGGCAAACCCGTTCATACCCTGGAACATGCGCTGCGAGACCAGTGTCAGTGGGTAGTCGCCCACCAGAAGATAGACGATCGAACTGAGAATCAGGTTAAAGGCGATGGGGAATCCGATGAGCATCAGGATAACGAAACATACAATCAGGGACAGTAAGGCTATGGACATGGATTGCTCCTCCTTGTCATCCGGGTTGTTCCTGGCTTTGGAAGATCTTTATTCACGGGCAGGCTCTGGTTCATGAATCCTCCACCTGCCTCAGTACCTGGGGCGAGACAGGAATGTATCGAAGACTCCTGCGACAGCATCATCACCAATGTTCTGCAGAAGCATGTTGAACGACTCACGACCATTGAGGCTTCCCTTTTTCCTTTTCAGATCTTCCCAAGGCCACGGAGATTTCAGCAGCTGCATTCTTTGCAGCTGCGATGTTCTTTTCAAGCTGTTCATCCGTAAGGCGGAAGATTGGTCCGCAGATCGCCAGGCTCGCCAGTATTTTTCCATCCTTCCCCAGGATCGGAGTTACCACCGAATAGTTTCCTGCCTCACGTTCCTCGAGACTGGTAGCATACCCGTCGCTGCGAATCTTTTGCAGATTTGCCTCAAGCTCATCAGGATCGGTAATGGTTTTTGGGGTAAACTTTTCCAGAGGCCTCGAGTAGATAATCTCCCTGCGCTCGTTATCAGGCAGGTAGGCAAGGAGAACCTTGCCCGATGCACCGCAATGTATGGGCAGAAGCTTACCCACCTGTGTGACCCTGGCTATACCGTAACGACTCTTCACAGCCTCGACACAGATTCTGCTGCCCTCACTGAGCACATACAGGGAGACCTCCTCTCCGCAGAAGTCCCTCAGTTTTTCCATGACCGGGCGTGCAATATCACCAATACTTGTCTCCTGCGACAGGATCATCTTCCATTGATGAAATTTCACCCCGAGCCTGTATTTTCCACCGGGAGTTGCACGCTCCACACACTTCTTTTTCTCCAGCGTTGCCAGGATCCTGGATACGGTACTCTGGTTGAAGCCTGTGAGGAAGCTGATCTCCGTAACAGTGAGGGATGGGGTTTCAACTGTGAAGCAAGACATGATATCAACGGCTTTCTCGACGGATTTAATACTCTTCATCGCATCACCTTATGCACATTGTGTTTGCTTCATGCACATTATGCATATGTCATGATCAACCCTTGTTGTCAAGGATATTTTTCCCATCGTTCTTTCTTGATGAATTGAATGGGCTGATAAATTCTCTTTAGAGATTATATTTTACTTGATATACAACCACTTAGACGTTCGTTTGCGGAGATTTCCCAAAAATCAGGAAAACGTATAGTTCTCATCAACCTGGAAATTTTCGATCATTTCCAGGTTGTGTGGCTGCAGAACATGCACACTTCACTATCAATTGATAATCTATAAGATATGATATACAGGCCGGCGGAATAATCAAGACACCTGCCCTGGCTTAAAATCTTTTGAATCACTCGACCGGAGACTTGTTATCTTCAGCTATTTACCGTATGAGCACCGGTCCGCACTTGTCTTCATTCGTCTTGTCGCCGACCTGTCCGTAGCCGTTATATCCCCATGCCCACAAGGTCCCGTTCTTCTTCACGGCGAGTGTATGATGAAGGCCGGCAGTTATCTTCACCCAGTCCTTGTCCGAGCCTATCCGGGCAGGCGTGTGGATGTCGGTGAAAGAGTCGATACCCAGCTGGCCGAAGGCGTTCCATCCCCACGCCCAGATACTCCCGTCCTTTCTCAAAGCAACACTGTGGTATTCTCCTGCGGAAACATACTCCCAGTCGGTATCACATCCGATCTGAATGGGTGCTGCTTTGAAGACCTTGGTCCCATCCCCGAGCTGACCCCAGAGATTTGCGCCCCATGCCCACAGGGTCCCGTCTTTTCTTACTGCGAGACTATGCCGTTTCCCGGCCGCAATAGAGGTCCACTGTGTCCCTGGTGCAATATGTTTGGGTGCAGGGTTGTCAACCTGTGTCCCGTCGCCCAGCTGGCCCAGCTCGTTCGATCCCCACGCCCACAAACTTCCGCCTTCCTTCACGGCCATACTGTGGGCCTCTCCTGCCGCCACCATCCTCCAGTCCTTACCGGACCCGATCATCACAGGGATTATGCTATACGCATATGAGCCGTCACCGAGCTGACCTTCGGTATTCCTGCCCCATACCCATAATGACCCGTCTCTCTTCACTGCAAGCGAATGGTTACTCCCCGCGGCAATACAAGCCCATGTAGTGTCCGTTCCCACCCTGACCGGAGAAAAAGTCTGCTTTCTCTGCCCGATACCCAGTTGGCCGGCTGTATTGGATCCCCATACCCACAGGCTCCCGTCTGTTCTTATGGCGAGGGTGTGGGCACTTCCACTGGCAAAAAGCTTCCAGTTCCGCTCCTCTCCTACATGTACAGGCATATTGCAGCTAGCATTCAATCCGTTGCCCAGCTGGCCCTGGAGGTTCCACCCCCACGCCCAGAGGCTCCCGTCCGTCTTCAGTCCTATTGAATGTGACCATCCCCCTGCAACATATGACCAGGTGGATTTTATGACCGTAATTGTAACGGTATCACTGTCCTTGTCTCCGTCATTGTCTTCAACAGCAAAGCTGACCGTATATGACCCGGCCTTGTCGAACACAACTTCGCCCGGGTCCTTTACCCTGCTTTTCTTTGCACCACCTTCAAAATCCCATTTGAACTTCATCGGGTTGTTGCCGTCCACAACCGACCCGGCAAAGACAACCGACTCACCTTCATAGATCCTGAGATCCCTTCTCGGTGAATCGATCCGTGCTCGAGGATGGGTGTCCCTGGCTACCTGCAGGGTTATGGCATCTGATCCAGTGTCTCCGTCCGCATCGGTCACTGTCATTCGCACCTGAAACATCCCGATGGTTGACAGCAGAAGTTCGCCGGGATCTTTTACGTGTATATTTTCACGTGCTCCGCCGAAGTCCCACACATAACTGAGCGGTTCGTTGCCGTCTTTCACCCTCGAGTGGAATATCAGTGAACCCTTCTCCGTGATCACGGTGCCGTCTCCAGGGGAGTCTATGGAGACAACAGGGATCGTATCTTTGATGACCGTTATGGTCCTGGATTCGGATATGGTATCATTGTTGGCGTCTTTGACTGTGAACGTGATGCGATAGGTGCCCGGGTCTGAGAACATGATACTGCCCGGGTCTTGCGTGGAAGAATTCATCGCGGCCCCGCCAAAATCCCAATCAAGTTTCAGTGGCTGGTTTCCCCCCTGCACAAAACTCCTGAAATTCACCGAGCAGCCATCAAGTATGGCTACATCCTTGTCCGGAGAAATTATGTATGCCCTGGGTTTCAGGTCCTCTATGACCGTTATGGTACGCTCATCAGTATCCCGGTCTTTGTGAACGTCCTGCGCTGTAAACATGACCTGATATACCCCCGGTGATGCAAACACCACATTGCCCGGTCTTTTCTGTGAAGAATTCTGAGCTCCCCCGCCGAAATCCCAGGCATAGCGCAGCGGTGCATTCCCACCATGGACAGCGCCTGAGAAAAGAACCGATTCACCCTGAAATATCACCGGGTTCTCTTTGGGTGAAACAATCACAGCATCTGGGATGTTCTGTTTAACCTCTATCGTGACGGCAGCACTGTCCGTATCCCCATCCCTGTCACTCACCGTGAATCTGATGGGGTACGTGCCCGTATCGGGAAAGGTTATGCTGCCCGGGTCCTCTTTTCCGGAAGGAGCTGCCTGGCCACTGAAATCCCACTCATACCTAATCGGCGGGTTTCCCTTGCTAACTGATGCAGCAAAGGTAACCGCTTCACCTTCTGAAATAACAACATCCTCCTTTGGCGAATCGATAAGTGCCTCGGGCGTTGTGTCAGCGACAACCTCAATGGGTACGGAGTCTTCGGCGTATTCCCCGAAATTATCTCTCACGGCAAATACGACGGTATACGTACCCGGCCTTGAGAATACCACCTGCCCCGGATCCTGCTGAGTGGACAGTTGTGCCGCTGAGGCAAAATCCCATGTATAAGAATACGGGGGAGATCCTCCCTTAAGACTCCCTTCGAAGTTCAGTGACTCGCCGCTATAGATCGTTTGCCTGCCGGCAGGAGAATCGATCTGCGCTTCAAGTACTTCGGGAGCCATCTCCGGCTGCGGGGTAAGATCCTTGTCCTGTGAAGACTTTGAACACGCGCCGAGGAGTAACATTACAAAGATGATGAGATACACCCTCAACTCTGTTTTCATGTATACGGATTTCATAACAACCCAGTCTTTCCGTGAGCACCCTCTCTCATATCAACACAGTGCAACTTCTCTAAAAAGCTATACACCAATCATGGATACATACTGAACAGGAAATTGATGGCTTTTTCTGAATGCTTAACGCCCCTGTCGCGCAATATAATCCACCTCCTGTTCCCTACATCAATGGCTGATGCCACTAATCACTGACATCGCTGCGTATTCCCGTTGTGCCTGTCACATATAAAGACAGGCACAGTACGGCATGCAAGGATTGTACACTGAAGGGCATCATAGGATTCTTACATAGATACAAAAGGTTACATAATCTATGCCATCATTGAAGATACGGCAGCGGGACAAACTTTTACCAGTTCAGGGAAATACTTTTCATCCATTGACCTGTTTGCACGGTGTTCAATGACCTTTGGCCCTGAACAGAATGGGTGCTTAGGCTATGGCCCGAACATTGACAAACACTCTGCACTCGGCTCGACCCATTGATTTGTAGTGCGGCACATTTAATATACAGGGTATGTTCCTGTTGCAAAAAGACATAAAAAAATTCCTGCATCGTGAAGTGCCTGCGCTCCGGCATGTTCTCAGGTTTATTGCCGGAAGGTCTTTGTCCTGTGTCCATTATTGAAACATGCCTGTTCCTAAAAAAGGAGAGAACATGAGCGCATACTGGTCCATTCATCATGAGACTGATGACATCCTCAAAAAGGCCCAGGACCTCGCCGGGCTTGATGAGACCCAGGCGAAGAAACTCCTGCAGCTGGATCTTGAAAGCAGGGAAGTCTATGCCGTCATGGAAACAGCCGACAGGATATCACGGGAACTCTTTGCCGGCAAAGGGGAGAACCATTTTCATATCGGGGTAAATATCGAGCCCTGCCCGTTCAATTGCCGTTTCTGTTCCCTGGCAAAGAATATCGGGGTGTTTACTGAGACGAGAGAGTTCAGCATCGATGAGATCATATCCTGGGCGAGGATTGCCGAAGCCAACGGTGCGGACGCACTGAACATCATGACATCCGGCACGTTTGAACTGGACAAGCTCATCGATATCGCCAAAATCCTGAAGTCAGAAGTTATAACTCCCCTGGTTGCCAACACCTGTGACATTACCCACAAGCAAGGAGAACGCCTTCTGGCTGCAGGATTTGCGGGATTCTACCATGCACTGAGGGCCGGAGAAGGGAGAGACACGCCGTTTTCAGTGGAAAAACGTCTGCATACCATACGGGTAATAAGGGATGTGGGCCTGCTCTGGATGAACTGTGTGGAACCGATCGGTCCCGAACACAGCAGCGATGAGATCGCACACCTCATGGTTCTTGCACGCGAATTCGGAGCAACCTACAGCGGAGTCATGCGCCGGATCAATTTCCCCGGATCTCCTTTCGAGCCTCAGGGCATGATATCCGAGAGGGAAATGGCCAGGATGGTGGCAGTGAGCAGACTGGTAATGGGTGATATCCCACGGGCGCACTGCACCCACGAACCTCACAG
>ERZ795057.2527-NODE-2527-length-13586-cov-57.536620_pt1 | contig 13586 bp, 8 predicted proteins | sample MGYA00375141_ERZ795057 | MGnify/ENA primary metagenome ERZ795057 (study PRJEB30186, sample SAMN05720163) | activated sludge metagenome | isolation source: Anaerobic digester | place: Hong Kong | collected 2015-01-26 ... | reverse complement strand
TCCAAATTAGGAATTTGTGGAGAGAACTGAAGATCGTCGCTTGTAGATCCACCTTACTTGACTTCAATGAGACCACTTCTGAGAGCAACCCGAAACTGATTGAACCAACAATAGTAGTAAAGAAACAAAAGTCCCCTGACTTGCCGGAGTTTGATTTCTAATATTGTCATATTCTGGCGAAAGACAATTTCCGAGAATTCAGGATCAAATAATTACTTTCCCTGATGAGATATCTACACTCCCGTGTCTAGAGCTCATTTGGCTCCCCTTTTGAGTCGCATTTTGCTCTGGATATTAACTATGATAAACTTGTGGTAAATATATTACCAGTTGTTTTCAACATCGGTGAGCAACGTCACTATCTAAGGAGCAAAGGCTTGATTGCAGAATCAATAGTCAGGAACTACCCCCACTTAAACGAGGATCAGCGAGCGATTATTTCTCATGAAGATGGTCCATTGTTGGCGATAGCTGGACCAGGATCTGGCAAGACATTCTGCATTGTCCTCAGGGCCTTAAATCTATTGCTTATGGAAAAAGCTTTGCCCAGCGAGATCACTCTCTGTACCTTCACCGAAAAAGCAGCTTTTGAGTTGCGGGATCGGTTGAGTGCTGCTGCAAGAAAGGTGGGTTACAAAAGCAAAATTTCGGAGATAACAGTATCCACTATACATGGGTGGTGTAATAAGCTTCTGATGAAATATCGCTTCAGAACAAAACTTGGTCAAAACTTCGAAATGCTCGATGAACTTACCCAACTCCTTTTTATCTTTGACAATTTTGAAGAGATTACAGGGTCTTCTGGAGAAAAAGGTTCATTCTTGACGAAGTGGAAGACTAAGTGGACTGCCATTGTAGGTGCTAGAGAGTATTTTGATAAAATCACTGAGGAGTTAATAGACTCAGAGAAACTCATAGAGTCAAACGACCCGTTCGTTTCTGCTATCGGCAATGCTTACAGAAAATACGAGGAATGCTTGTTCAGAAGCAATCGCGTGGACTTTGCACATCTTCAAAAAATCGTATATGAATTACTAACAGACTCAACTGTTTTGCAGACAGTTACTGATTCAACTAAGTATGTTCTTGTCGACGAATACCAAGACACAAATTACGTTCAAGAACAGCTATTACTAAAACTGACTGAGAAGACAGGAAATCTGTGTGTAGTCGGTGACGAAGATCAGAGCCTCTATCGTTTTCGAGGAGCTACTGTAAGAAACATTCTCGAATTTCCACAAAAAGTGGCCAATTGCAAAGTTGTAAAGCTCACAACTAACTACCGTTCACACCCAGAAATAATAAACCGTTATGACCGATGGATGTCCTCGGTAAACTGGTCGGGTCCTATTGGAAAGAAGTATCGTTATGACAAAACCATTACCGCAAATAGCAATGCGGTTGTAGCAGATTACCCCTCCGTGTTCTCCATTTGGGGAAACAACCCAAACGACGAAGCACAACGAGTTGTTGAACTGGTTAAGTATCTCAAAGAGAAAGAGATTGTTGAGGATTATAACCAAATCGCTCTTCTCCTTCACAGCGCGAGGCAATGTTATAGCGGACACTATTTGGAAGCCTTCTCGAGGGACGGAATATCCGCCTTCTGCCCGAGAGCTCGCACATATTTTGACAACGAAGAAATACGAGATATGGTGGCATGCTTTGCGGCTATACTTGGTTGGTATGAGGGAAACCGTGGTCAGCTGGCGGGTCCGACTGAAAAACTAGCAAGATATGTAGATGATGCAATAATTGACCTAGCAAGTAGGCTGGAAACCCTGGGTCAGCTTCCTCTTACACTTCAAGAGTGGAATAATGAAATAGAAAGCATGCAGCGTGGTATGACACTTGATCGTCGCCCTGCCGATTATTTCTATCAACTGCTTTCATTTGACCCCTTCAGGACTGCTATAATGAATGAAAACAAAGCCCATAACTTAGCGATATTCTCAAGACTACTTAACGTTTTTCAGAACTACTACCACTACACGGTAATCACTTACAATAACAGAGAGACGATACGATTACACATGTTCAATAGCTTCCTTCGCTTTCTCTATGATGGTGGAATCAATGAATATGAAGATTCCAACTTACCCTTCCCAAAGAACCATGTTCAAGTAATGACGATTCACCAATCTAAGGGTCTTGAGTTTCCGATAGTGATCGTTGGCTCTTTAGCGGCACGAATTTCTAGTCGAAAACAAGTTGACAAAACTCTTTCAGCTTATTATCATCGACCACCTTTCGAACCTGATGGCAAAATAACATTATTTGACAGAATGCGACTACACTATGTTGCTTTTTCCAGAGCGGAGAAGGTTCTCGTACTGACCAGCGCTGAAAAACCTAAAGAGCACTTTGCTGGTATTTGGGAAGGTCTTCCACAGTGGCCTTATGTAGAAAAGGAACTACTGACAGCACAACATTTCGAAATGAAAGAAAGAATCCCAGTGAAGAAAACCTACAGCTTCACAAGTGATCTTAAGATCTATGAAACTTGCCCAAGACAATATGAATTCTTCCGATATTATGACTTCACCCCATCGCGATCAGCGGTTATTTTCTTCGGATTACTTGTTCATCAGACAATAGAAGAGATACATCACATTGCAATGCGAGCAGAAATTAGCGCCCTAAACGAACAAAACATTAGGCAGCTATTTGAAAGAACATTCCACTTTCTTACGATGAGCGACGTTAGACCAATAGGCAAAGAATCAAAAGAATCAGCCTTTAAGCAGGTTATGAATTACTATAATCAGAACAAAGCGGAAATGGGTAGAATCATCCAAACCGAGGTTGATGTTTCATTAGAAAAGGATGAGTATATCCTTAACGGGAAAGTTGACCTGCTATTAGGCGGCGATGGGAGATTTGAGTTACTAGATTTCAAAACATCTCCAAAACCAAAGGAAGACCCAGAACTGCTAAGGAATTATGAGCGACAATTATGTACTTATGCGTATATTCTTGAACAGCGGTACGGGAAACATGTAGATCGTATGCTTCTTTACTGGACTTCTGAACCCAATAAAGAAGATGCATTGATGTCCCTTCCTTATGATGCATTAAAGGTAGAAGAAGCAGGGACCCACTTTGATAGCATTGTGGGCCGTATTCAATCAAAACAGTTTGAGATAGAAAGACCGCCAGAATCAAAGATCTGCAAAGAGTGTGACCTTCGAATTCTGTGCTTTACTCAGGGGATCATAAAGAAAACACAATAGGGGGTAGCGTAATGGCAAGGATCGATGTTAATAAGGTCGAACTAGTATGGCCTGGAAAATACAACGAAGACGGGACTCTGAAGGAGGTTCCAAGAGTTGACCTCCCATTTCAAGTAATAGAAACTATCAACCAGAGTCGTGCTACGCGAGAAGCTAAGAAAAAGGGAACACAGCAGACTCTTTTTGATGTTTGGAAAGGAGACGAAGGAGATACCTTCGAGGATGGGTGGAAGAACAAATTGATTTGGGGTGATAATCTTCTGGTGATGGGGTCTCTTCTGAAAAACTTCGCTGGGAAGATTGATCTAATATACATAGACCCGCCGTTTGCGACTGGGGCAGATTTTTCTTTTAAAACTTCAGTTGGAGAACAGGAAGAGCAGGTTTTCAAGGATCAATCCATAATTGAGGAGAAAGCTTATAGAGACACATGGGGAGACGGTCTGTCGTCATATCTCGGGATGATTCGCAACCGATTGGTATTGCTATATGAATTGCTTTGCTCAAGCGGAACAATTTATGTTCAATGTGATCATCGAGTCAACGCTCTTCTTCGCATTGTTTTGGATGAAGTGTTCGGACAAGACAATTTTATGAATCATGTTATCTGGGGATATAAGACGGGCGGGATACCAGAAAGCATTGGTTTTTCGAAAAAACATGACGACCTCCTAGTTTATACAAAGAGCAAAAATCCTATATTCAACAGAATGACCCAAAAATCTTATGTTCCAACTTTACCAGAACCTCACACGCAATCTGGCATAAGACTGGGAGTCCACAGAGATGAGATTTGCGAGCTATGTGGTAATGGAAGTCCGGGGCAGAAATACAGGAACGTAATAATGAGAGATGTTTGGGATGACATAAACTCTGTGTTCAGAAATGACCAGCAAGCTACAGGTTATGCGACACAGAAACCTGAAAAATTACTCGAGAGAATCATTTCTTCTTCTTCAAAAGAAGGAGACCTAGTAGCTGATTTCTTCTGTGGTTCTGGAACAACTCTCTCGGTCGCAGAAAAAATGGGGCGTCGCTGGATTGGTTGCGATTTGGGAAGGTGGGCAATACACACTACGCGCAAGCGGCTCCTCGGTATCAAGAATTGCAAACCTTTCGAAGTTCTTAATTTGGGCAAATATGAAAGACAATATTGGCAGAAGATAACCTTTGGTGATACTGAAGATAAATCAATTACTGAGCAGACCTACTACGAATACTTAGCCTTTGTTCTGAAGCTCTATGGTGCTGAACCGATTTCTGGGGTACCGCACCTACACGGGAAAAAGGGCAAAGCAATTGTTCGTATTGGCTCAGTCGATGCCCCAGTTACAATAGATGAGATTATTGAAGCAATTGACGATTGCTGTTCTCTTAAGCAGAATGAGCTTCACATACTTGGGTGGGAATGGGAAATGGGTCTATACGAGCTGATGGTAGAGGAAGCGGGGAAAAAAGGAGTCAAACTCACTCTCCTGCAAATCCCCCGTGAAGTAATGGAAAGTCAGGCAGCCGCTAAAGGTGATGTGAAATTCTTTGAACTCGCATATTTGGAGACCGAGATAATGAAAAAAGAATTCACGATTCAAATACAGCTGAAGGATTTTGTCATTCCAAACACAGAGCTGATTCCCGAAGAAGTGCGTAGCAGAATAGGCAAGTGGTCTGATTATATTGACTACTGGGCTGTTGACTGGGATTTCCGGAATGATACCTTCTTGCAGGGGTGGGTAGCATATCGGACTCGAATTGATCGCAAACTCTCTTTGATTTCTGATCAGCACACCTATTCGGAATCTGGGAAGTATAGAATTCTGGTAAAAGTTATTGATATCTTCGGTAATGATACATCGAAGGTACTAGATGTGGAGGTTAGATAAGCATGCCAGAACCCTTTACCTCAAGATCAGTTGTTGCATACGACAAAGATCTACCAGAAATACCTGGACGATGCCCTTGGGAGAAGCCCACCCAGCATCTAGTCAAAGATGAAAGAGAAGCAAATGGCTGGAAGGTGAAAGATGGCAGAAGACCCAGCCGACTTTTACTGGTTCCTAAGCTCCGACACAAAGTTGACAAATGGCGCGAGGAAGACTATCCAGGTGCAACAGATGTGAGTAAGTACTTGTTTCAGTACTGGTTCTGCGAAGATCATGAAGTAACAGGCTTTTCTTCTCCATTTCGGTATCACTTTTGTCAACGCGAAGCTATCGAAACACTTGTATGGTTGGTGGAGATCGCAGGGTACAAAGATTTGAAAGCCTTGATTGAAATCTATGCGGATATCTACCAAGAAAACCTATGGGAACAAAACATTCAGTTTCACACCACCACAGAAGGTATTCGCAAGATAGAGCGATACATTCCCGAACTCGAAAGCAAAGGAGTTCAAGACCTGCCACCAGAATATCTACGGCGTTGCGCATTCAAGATGGCTACGGGTTCAGGCAAGACTTGGGTAATGGCCATGGTGATTGTTTGGTCTTACTTTCATAAAAAAATGATTCAGAATTCAAATCTCTCCACAAATTTCCTCATGGTAGCGCCAAACGTAATCGTGTATCAGCGTTTAGAGAAAGACTTTGCAAGCAGCAAACTATTCTACGAAATACCACTCATTCCGCCAGCATGGCGCGGCCAATTTTCGCTGAAAGTTGTTTTGCGTGACCATGTTTCTGAACCTGATCCTTCAGGGAATTTGTTTCTCACCAACATTCAGCAGCTATATGAGTTTAGAGAACAAGAATGGACTCCAAAAAACGCCATTGAAGCCCTGCTAGGGAAGAAGCCGGTCCAAGATCTAGCTAGTTCTGAGCAGCGCTCCATGCTAGAGAGATTGAAGTCGCTCAAAGACCTTGTAGTCATAAACGATGAAGCGCATCATGTACACGATTCGGAACTAGCGTGGAGTAGATCGCTGCTTTCTATAAACACCTCCATACAAGGTGGGCTATCCCTTTGGCTAGACTTCTCGGCAACACCGAAAGATCAGAACGGGATGTACTTCCCGTGGACCGTTGTTGATTACCCTCTTGCTCAAGCGGTAGAAGATCGTATTGTCAAAGCACCTTTAATAGTAACAAAAGAAGATGACAAAGACCAACCTGAACAGGACCCAGATCTCGTTACAAAAGAAACAGTCGTAGAGAAATATGGTTACTGGTTAAGGGCTGCTATCTTTCGCTGGAAAGAGCATTGGCAAGTATATGAAGGTCTTCAAGAAAAACCGGTTCTTTTCATTGTTGTAGAGAAAAGCGCCTATGCAGATGAAATCGGTAAGTATCTGAGAACAACATCAGAACTCGGTTTTGAAGAATCAGAAATTCTCGTTATTCATACTGACACAACGGGCGAGATTAGAGGAAACGATCTAGAAATAGCGAGAAGGGCCGCGAGAGATATCGATAAAGTAGATAACAAGATCAAGGTCATAGTTAGTGTAATGATGCTTCGCGAAGGTTGGGATGTGCGAAATGTAACAGTTGTTCTAGGACTACGGCCTTTCACTGCAAGAGCAGAAATTTTCCCTGAACAAGTTATAGGGCGCGGCCTTCGTTTAATGACCAACATTGGGCCTGACAGAATACAAACACTAGAAGTACTTGGAACCAGAAACTTGCTGAAGACCCTTCAAACACAGCTAGAAGCCGAGGGAGTAGGCGTGGTGGCAACGAAGATCGATCCTCCGCAACCGATAAAGATATATCCGTTGAAGGAACGTATTGAATACGATATTGCAGTTCCAATTACCAAGCCCAGCCTTACACATAACCTGTGTAATCTTTCAAATCTATCAATTGAATCACTAAAGCCTTTGTATGACCAACAAGAAATCAATGTCGATTATCGGATAAATCTCAGAGCAGAATTTGCCCATGTCAGAACAGAAGTTCATAGAATCATTATTGATCCTGAAAATTCGTTTCCACAGCAATTTCTCTCTTCAATCACCACCAAGTTGATTTCATACGCAAAACTACCGAATAAATTCGCCGAAATATATCCGATTGTCCGCGACTATGTTATAAAAAAATGCTTTGGCGCACTCATCGATATCAATGACAATAGAGTTCGTTCGCACCTTTCAAGGATAGAGATGCAAGAGGGAATTGCAAGATACTTGGCCCGCGAGATCTCACAGATCACTGTCGAGAGGCGAAAAATAGAATTTGAGCGAGCAGAATTCAGATTATCCGAAACAACCCCCTTTACCTGGCGACGTAATCTGCAGCCATCACCATTGACGGCAAGGAAAACCATCTTTAATTACGTTGCTACTTACAATGATTATGAACGTGAATTTGCAGAGTTTCTTGACAATTCCTCTGACATAGCTAGGTTTGCTGCATTAGGAACAACCGAACAGGGAAACTCAGGATGTCGTTTCAGAGTTGACTATATCAAACAAAACGGTGCAGTTGGCTTCTATTATCCCGACTGGGTGGCTGTTCAGAAAACAGATCAGGGATACATTAACTGGATTATCGAAACCAAGGGGCGCGTTTGGGAAGACACCCAAGCAAAAGACTTAGCAATGGAAGAATGGTGCAAGCTTGTCACTAGGGCCACTACTGATATCTGGTGCTTCAACAGAGTGAACCAACCTGATTTTAACAATCGGCGTAACTGCAAGACTTTCGAGGAGCTTATTAAAGAGTGACTATTATCTGGAGTATCGGGTTAACAGAAGACGATCGATATTCGGCAGCATACCCTACCCAGCGAGAAGTGAATTGCCTGAATATCGATTCAACGAGATGAACAGTCAGAAAGCTATTTGTTTATAAGTAGCTTCGTAACGTCTTCTACTGTGGCAAATGAAATAGCAGTCCAAATCGAATGGAGAAACGACATCTTCCTAGGAGAGCCGCAAGCTAGACTCATCATGACAGATACAAGACAAACGCACAAAGACTTCAAGCTCCTGATAGTTTCTGCTACTTATTGCTGAGATGATAATATTCTATGCCAACCAATATATCGCCTTTTTTTCAAGGTCAACCGGATTCATACCGATCTCTTGCCCCTCTTACCGATCTTTTCCAGATCCTGAAGTACTTGGCACCTATATTGAATTTCTTGACAAACACCATGTATTCCGTCCAGATGGGGGCTCTGTAAAACTCGCTGCGGCCTATGCCTCCGTTTATGACATATTCGGGAAGAGGGTTGTCTGTCCTTGTAGAAGACCGATCGCGCGAGTATCTCAGTGAAATTCGTGACAGACTCCGTTTTTCACATTATGTAATTTGATCTGCTTAGATGGCTTCTAGAAGCTTTGAGCGTAGTTGATGCTATTGTTTCAGTTGCGGTTGCTACTGCCAGGACATTGAATTCTCATTTTTGTGAGTGCGTTCTTCTTCCGTAATTCTTGGCGGTGAAAGGGAGAAAGCAGTATCAAAGAGATAAAGCTAATATATTTCCGTGCACGCTTTTGCATTTTGCATTTATGAAATCAGCAGAATAAATAGGGTCAGACTCCATTTGTCATACTAAACGAGAAATCGAAAACAAAAGTCTGCGAGAATATTCCTAAGGACAGAAAAGAAAAGTCAAGCGGGTCTCTTTACATGCTCCGCCCAAGGGGACACCTCCATGCAAAGAGATTATGCCACTATGGTTCACATGAAAGCCATCTAAGTTTATCGTTCAAGAAAATCAGACTCGTTTTTTCAGAGCCGTTATGGTGGCTCGTGGTTGGCGGTTGGTAAGTGCTTATAAACAAACAAGAGCACAATCACGACTAGAATGATTCGGGAAAACCATCCGGGGACGCATGGCTGGCTTCGCCAGGAGGGAGAACTTTTCTAAGGGCAGGACGTTATGTTGTATGAACCAACTCAACTGGTCATCCTGACGTGGTCTGGCATCTGACCTCTGCTCTATCGGGACGTCGCGCCAGTTCCTTTTCGGGGGCTGATCTTAACGCTTCTGATCTAAGTCCCCGCTTGAGCGGGGTGGCGGCATGCTTCTGCCGACGGGGAGTGTGCTCTTAAGATCGGTCGAGTTCAGGCTACACTAGATCTTCTTCTTGACTTCTCTCTTCATAGCCCTGCTGATTACGAGGAATATTATCAGAAAAGCTAGACCTGTTAGGACGGCTATGCTCCTGGAATAGCTAATAAATAAGTCTCCTAAGAAAAAGCCGCCCGCCAGAAACAGAATTGTGCATATCAGGTCTCCGACTGCGAACAGAGAGATAGCGGTCGCTTTCGGTGAATCGCTGAATCCGGCGAACACGGGCACATATTTCCCTATTAGGGGAATCACTTTCGAGAATAGGTAGAAGAGTCGCGGTGAAGAGAGAAAAAGGCCTGTTCCCAGAACCAGAAAACGCTTTAGCCAAGATACACCTTTTGAGCTGGAGTAATTGCCGCTGACTGCATTTCTGAAGTAATTACCCACCAGAATAAACAGAATATCGGTGGAGAGCAGAGAGAGCATGGACAAGAGTATAACGGGTACCGGTTTAAGTATGCCTGCGGCTATGAGTATCCCGCCCGACACGATAAAGACCGGAATGCCAGACTGATCTATTACTGTACCAAAGAAGACAACCAAGTATCCATACTCTCTCAAAAGCTCCAGGGCTCTATCCATATCAATGTCAACAGCAGTTGCAGAGGAGATCACATAAGATACAGGTGGCACAAGCAGCGGCAGTAGTTCCCACGTCTTTCTTGTTGACGTAGGCACCGCCCACTTTCCAGACCTGATCTCTTTGTTTGAGTGTTTCGTTGTTTGGATCTACAGACCTCAGTTCATTCCAGGTATTCGAAGCCTCGGTTTGGCTACCTAGCTTTTCATACTGGATAGCTAGAAAAGCCAGATAGTTCGGCTCTCTGGAACCCACTTGCATAGCTTTCTTGATATATGTTATCGCTTCAGCGTGATTACCCAGTTCGGCGTAGCTAAAGGCCAGTTGAGCGAATATCCAATCGTCTTGTCCGCCATTCCTGATTGCGGTTTCTAAGTCCTCAATCGCTTTCGAGTGGTTGTTTTGGCTGCTTTGCGCAATTCCTCTTATTCCGAACGCTTCATATCTCGAGCTGTCGATAGCTATCGCTTGCGTGCAGTATTCGATGGTTTTCCCCCAGAGTCTTTGAGAGTATGATTCGGTTGCGTTGGCGATCAGAATATCGTAATTCTGGGAAGCCCTGTCACTGTAATGATAACTTCTTTCCGTATGGACTCCCGAATCGTATTCCTCGCGTTTTTCCGGAGTCCCGAGGACTTCGTAAGCTTCATTTATCTCTTTCATCTTCTGTTCTGCGAGTTCACGAAGCGGATTGTTGGAATGTTTGTCGGGATGATAAAGACTTACGAGTTCACGATAACGTTTCCGAATTTCAGACTGAGTTGCATCTGGCTTCACGCCGAGCACCTCGTAATAATTGGCCATTCTCAGCCCTCCTTATCGAATTTCTCTTTCGCTATCTCAAGACTGTTCATCACAGAATTCATTGCGCTTGATACAATCTCTCTATAATAAGTGTCCAGTGAAGGTTTTCCTTGAAGATATATGGCCTTCAACGAAGACTCCACGCCTCTCTCGACTAAATCTACCATGTCTTCACGGTTCTGACCCTGTAAGAGGTTGAAAGACCCTTTAGCTACGTCAGAATGAAAGTCTTCCAGCGCATCGACAAGGTACATGATTTTCAGCATATTCATGGAAATAGATTCGCTGCGTTCTGAGTTTCCATTAGCAGGGAAGAATTCAGCGGTCAGTCTTCCCCCGAACTCCATGAATTTGCTTAGCCTGTCCAAAGGATTAAGCTTTGAATCTCGTTCGACTTCCAGCGCGGCAAAGCACTCTGATTTCAGATCGGAAATCGATATCTCCCTCTCCGCAAGTTTCCTCTCTGATAGTCTGAAGACCTTGCCAAGGATCTTCAAGAAGATCCTGTTTCTTATAGTAATCTCATTGTCAAACTCCTTGTCCCATAGGGCTATAAGGATCATCAATACAGAAAGATTAGACAATGGATCAAAGTAAGCCTCATACCCTGCCAATACTTCAACTTTCTTGGGTTGTATAATACAGCTCTTTTTTATTACCTTTTCTTCATCGATCGAAGGCAGAAAACCTGACTGAATCGAGAAGAAAATCGGATCGTGCTGCAAAAGCATTGAAGCCCTTGTTCCGTATAGCCTCTTGAGATTATGGCAGAGCGTGCAGTAGATAACCTGATACTGTCTTCTGGCTTCGGGCGAAATCGAGTTCCCCGGTTTGAAATATCCAAGCATACGTACCTCGTTTTAGATCACTGCTTTTTCTCTGTTCAGGCTTCATTTGATTCTCTTGTTAGTGCTGCTGTGGGCATCTCTGTGGAATCTTCAGATGCCCCAAGGAATATATTATCTCACAGGTGTTACTGCTTCTTCACGCTGATCTACAGACTTTACCCTATCTCGTGTGTAGTCCTCTTCCAGTCTTGCCGTGAGTACTAGCATCCTATAAACATACTCGATTACCTGTGAGAGCTCTACGAACTTGCAAAAGCTAGAAACATTGAGAGCTTGTCTGGCTGAAGACGCCTCTCTATGACAAAGCTTCCTCCAGATTCGCAAAGAACTTCTTGCAAGCTAGATAAATCTTTGGGTAGTTCCTTCTCGTAAGATTGATACTGTCTCTTATCGTTGATACTCGAATGTCACTCAGATTATTCAACCACTTATCGAAAAGATCATCAAGTTCCTTTTCTTCTGCATCATCGACTGCTAGATAGTTCTTCCGGATAATTATGACTGCGAGAGCCTTTATAGTGTTAATTATCGCACTATCAGATTCATAAGCTTTGAACTCTTTTAGAGCATCATTGGCTATCTTTAAGTGATCTCTGAACCCGCGCAATTCCTTTGATGTGTCGAATTTCATCGCGTTTTCTGTGAAAAGTATGGCCAGTTCAAGGTTATTTTTCTTAAAGAACAGGCGTGAGTATTCCAGGAACTTTGCAGCTACGTACTCTCTTATTTCTTGATCATCAGGAATTGCTTCCAATATCTCGTCAGCAACATCTCTCGTACTCTCTGGATCTTCTGCAAGGATGTGAATTCTAGCCTTCAGGAACATTGCCTCGAAATCGTGGATGTCGATCTTCCCATCGGCATTTATGGCGTAATCAATCTCGGGCTATTCAACATGTTCTATAACAGCAGGAAGCTTCGCGATCCCGACTACAAGGAGGTCGTTCGTCCCAGCCTTTTTGAAAAGACGAAATAATGCCCGGTTCTCTTTCTATAAGGTAAGGAAATTCATCTATCACGAGTATGTATCGATCGTGCTTGGAGGCAAGGTACTTGAACAGCATCTCCCAGTTGGAGAATTCGGTTATTATGTCTTCGTCGAAGAATTCAATGACCTTCTCGGAGAGCTTCTTCAGTTGAAGATTCTCAGGCAGTTTCTCTGCCAGGTAATAGATCCCCCGCTTCTTCCTCAAGAATTCCTTTGTGAGTTCTGTCTTTCCAACTCTCCTTCTGCCGTATAGAATAAGCAGTTCCGGTTTTCCCCTTTCAAATCTCTCCTCGAGATAGGCTAACTCCCTCTTTCTTCCAACAAACACAGTGATCACCTACTTAGTATACTTTACAGTATTATACTATATAGTATATTGTTAGCAAAACATCTTCATACCTCTCTTCCTTTCTAGTTTCCAATTAATTACTCTGAAAAGGACTCAGTTTGTTTTTGTATTATATTCATGAGTCTTCCAGATAATCCACGAATCTTTCCGAAGCTAATTTTCTTCTACGCTATATTGATCATTTGAGGAAGAGCAATAATGTATGACAGGATCCCGTGCAGAACCATCACGGGATGACCCAAACAGGGGCATTTTAGGGCAGCTTTCAGGGCATCCTCTACGGGATGACAAAGTGAGTGGATTTGGGCGCAGGCTTTAAGTGATGACGCGCGGGGATATTACGGGATGATACAACATGTTTTCGGGGCATGATACTCTCCCTTAGAGTAACTGAAAAGCTCCTGTTCAGGATTCGGGAGTTCCAAGATGTGAGTTGTAAGAAACGAGGACCGTTGAAGTCATGAAGCACTAGCGTCAGGATTCCGACCAGGAGCTTTGTCGGAATGACGGAATTGGGCGTTTTCGGAGTAACCATACGCTGTCATCCCGGACTTGATCCGGGATCTGTTCCAAGAACGAACAACCTGGACGCGCAGCGTCGGAACGAAGAACCAAGGACGAGATCCCGACCAGGAGCTTTGTCGGAATGACGGAATTCGGCGTTTTCGGAGTAACCATACGCTGTCATCCCGGACTTGATCCGGGATCTGTTCCAAGAACGAAGAACCTGGACGCGCAGCGTCGGAACGAAGAACTGCTCTTTATA
>ERZ795057.2524-NODE-2524-length-13599-cov-3.891834_pt1 | contig 13599 bp, 12 predicted proteins | sample MGYA00375141_ERZ795057 | MGnify/ENA primary metagenome ERZ795057 (study PRJEB30186, sample SAMN05720163) | activated sludge metagenome | isolation source: Anaerobic digester | place: Hong Kong | collected 2015-01-26 ... | reverse complement strand
ATCGGATCCAAAGGTAAATTCATAGGAAGAGAAGTGCTGCGTTTCATCCACTCCCGAATCACTGTAAAGTGTGATAATCCATGACCCGGAATTCACATCCTTGGTAATCTGTTCAACTACAGTTAGATCATTTCCAAAATAATCTGAAGAACATGAGCTGATAAAAATGGCCAATAACATTATTACTACCGTATTTCTGAATCTTTTCATCGTTTTCATCCTATCGTTCATTTTCATAATTAATAATTATTTAGAATGATTCTTTGTACGGGGGGGTGGGTTGAAATGTTTTATTTTTATTTAGATTTATTCTATTTTATTATCAGCATTGATGTTAAGTCATTGTTTTTATGATTATTAAATAAATCGCTTCAGGAAATATTCAGACATGGGATGTCCACAATGCACCAAATAGCATATAGACAATAATTGTAAAGTCGGAAGATTCATGGGCCTGGGTATTCTCGGCAGTCACTCCAGTCCTTCGCGCAGTTTCTTAGGTAATCCGGCTACTACAAGCTCATATGAATGATCGATCCATTCTTTGATCAGGTGTCGTGAAAGATTCCCGTTCAGGGAAATTCCATTCCAGCTAACCTTATTAAAGTGCCAGGCAGGTGTAACCTCGGGGTGCCTTTCCCGCAGCTCAACAGCCAGCTCGGGGTCACACTTCAGGCTGATGCCACGCTCATCCTCCGATAGGTCAAGCAGGGCAAACATCTTCCCGGCTACTTTAAAAACCAGGGCAGTGTCGTTGAAAGGAAAGCCTTCAGTGACACTTTTTTTGGAAATACAATATTCCCGGACCTCTTCCTTGTTCATTACAAATCCTTTAAATTAAATCCCGATTCACATGCCTGTTCCAGCAGTTTGAGGTATTTTTTAGAAATATCAAGCTGTACGGGTGAGCTTCCATCAAGTATACATTTCATACTCTTGCGGTCAACTTCTTTCAGATAATTGATATTTACCACCAGCGACCGGCTGATCCTGCAGAAGGTATCTGCTGGCAACAGCTGCTCCACTTTTCCCAGGTTCATGGAAACCAGGTGATCTCGTCCGGAATCAAGTTTCAGGACCGAATAATTGGAATCTGCCTGGCAATAGATAATCTCATCGGCATCAAAAACAGAGAACCCGGTTCGGTTACGAAAGAGAAGCCGTTTCTGACTGCTCAGTTGTTTCAATAATTTTGAATACCTGTTCGTCATACCACTATCTTTTACCTTCTCCATAGCCTTTTCCATGGAATCGAGCAACTCCGATTTCTTCACTGGCTTTAACAGGTAATCGATGGCTGAAGCTTTGATGGCCTTAATGGCATATTTCTCAAAAGCTGTAATAAAAATAATATAAACGCTTGCATCTTTTTTTTGCAGCTCCTCCACCAGTTCAAACCCATCCCTGACAGGCATTTGTATATCCAGTAATATTACCTGGGGTTTGAGTTTCTGATACTGTTTCAGTGCTTCATCCACATTTGCGGCTTCTCCCACAATGTCTATCCAGGATTCTTCTTTCAGAAGATCCTTTAAAAGCTCCCGGGCAGATCTTTCATCATCTACCAATAAAACGTTGAGGTGATTCATTGTCTCTTTAAATTCTTATTATAATCGTTGGGTATTTTCAAAACAACACGGGTTCCCATGGCATTTTCAGCCTCATCTGTCAAATCCGTCAGATCAAGTTCAAATTTATTATTATTCAGCATGTTGTAGCTTTTAATAAAATCACCAAGAATTTTCAGGCCTACGCCACTCTTCGATCGTTGTAAAGATGCCGATGCCTTTCTTCCGATGCCATTATCTTCTACTTTTACTACTATATGCTGATCTTTCCTGATCACATTCAGTTTAATCCTGCCAGGACCTTCTTTGTGAATAAGCCCGTGTCTCACCGCGTTTTCGACAAAGGATTGAATAGCAAGTTTTGGCACCAGCAGATATTCATCTACTTCAGCCTCTATGTTGATCTCCAGTTCAAAACGATTGTCGAATCGCAGGTTTTCCATCTCCAGGAAAATCCTGATAAATGCCAGTTCCTCCTTCAACGGCCAGTCCGACTGGTTATAGCTAAGCAGGGTCGAACGAAGCATATCAGAGAAAGAATTAAGATATTTATATGCAGCGTCTTTCTGGTCCTTGTAAATCAATGATCCAATGCTATTTAAAACATTAAATGTGAAATGTGGTTGCAACTGGTTCAGCATGGATTGCATCTGCAGCTGTGACATGCTTTGCCTGGTTATAAATCTTCGCTGAACCAGCGTATTCTGAATTCTGAAAATCCCGTAGTACAGGAAAAAAATGGTGGTTAAAAGGAAAAGATAGGCAGGCAACCGAAGTGTATACAGCCAGTTTTTTCGAAAACTATAATAATACGCATGGTCCCAGGAACTGAATATAAGTTCCCGGAAATGAGGATCTCCGGTTTCTCTGATGGAGAAAAACAGCCCAAAATTAATGTTATTATAAATCCGTTCCCGGGCGATGACCTTAAGATCAAGATTTTTTATGACGAGACGGTCCCCGTTCAAAAAAGGAATCAGATCATACCTGGCGAAAACATCCCTGTCTCCATAATAAGTCCGATGGATCAACCGCATGGGGTCTTTCGTCCTTTTAAGCAGGTTCAGATTATAATCATAGCTGATCAATGAACCGGGTGTTTTCAGTACAATCCTGTCAAGCTTTTCATCCAGGGAATTCAGCAAAAATATTTCCTTGGTAATATTATCGACAATCACACTATCAACAAGATTACCATCTTCATCCAGTTTCTCCAGGTAGCAATCTCCTTTCTCCATCCTGTTGACCAGGACGAAATAGTAGATTTCTCCGTTAACATCCCTGATTACCGGACTTATATAGCTTTTATAGGCCGGATATTCCTTTACAAAAACCGGATCACCCAGGTCCGGTTCATATGCAATGACCCAACCGCTATTATCATTAAACAGAATAGAGTCTTCGGGCAGATAATTTTGATAAGCATTTGCCCCTGTAACAACACGGGACAAACAATTATTCCGATACAAGGCAGACATCAGAATGTAGGCAGCTCCGGAATTCGGGGAGGAATATACTTGTTTTTCCCATGGATCTATCCTGAATACCTGGCGAGGAACCTTCGAAAAACCGGATCTGACAATTATGAAAAGATTTTCCGGACCTGATTCTGTAATTCTTTCTGAACTTATCCAGATTACATGCATATTATTCTGAAAATCTCCTTTGTGATAATCAGCAATAAACATGTCTTCCAGGAAATGCCCTCCTCCTTTGTACTCAAATCCGCTCAGCAATATGCTGTCATTACGGGTATAAACGAGATATAATTCCGTAAGATCATCTCCATCTGTATCAGCAAAATAGTACGTAAGAGCATCATTTGGAAATTCTCCGGGCATTCTGATGACATCAATGAACTCATTTTCTTCACCATAGATTTCAGCAACCGGCAATCTTGAATATTCTGCAAACACAACCATTTCTGATATCCCATTACCATCCAGGTCACAGGCTACGGGTATATGCCTGGGCCTTTCACTTTTAATTGTTTCCCTGATCGTATAGGGAAAAATAGTAAGGACATGCAAAATTAATAGTAAGGAAAAAGTAAGTAGAGCCATTATAACAGCGGAAATAATGACGATACTGTCCCTCCGTTTTATAAGTCTGCTTATTCCCAGCGTTTGCATTCACCAATTTAGCGATATGCATCAAAAAATCAAACCTGAAATTCCTGGTTCTTCCGATTAAATAGAAGAAGTAACCTGAAAATCCATATTTATGCACGCAAGGTTGGCCCCGGCCCTATTCCGCAAATGGAATAATCGCATCCTCAATGTGCTGAATATCCATCTTTTTATCGTTACCGATAACTGCCAGCAGATCGAAGCGCACCGGCATGGTTACCCCAAAACGGTACAAATATTCCTCGGAGGCTTCCAGGATAAATCGTTCTTTTGCCCGGGTCAACAGGTCCTCAGGCAGTGGAAATGTCTCGCACTGTCTTGCTTTTACCTCTGCAATGATGAGTATTCTGCCATCCGTACAAACAATGTCCAGTTCTTTATGATCATAGGTCCAGTTTCGGTGTAGGATGCAAAATCCTTTCGATAACATATACTGGGCGGCAAAGTCTTCCGCCTTTGCGCCAAAATCATGTGAATCAGCCATAACGTTTAATCATTTTTCATGGAGAGGCTGCACTGCCCCGCCTGAACCGTTAATGTGCTGAGACGTCCAAAAATCAGTGGGTGATTAAATAATTTGTGTCCTGCCGGAAAATTAAACAACGTGGGAACCCCGTACTTTATAGCTCGCTCGGCAATTATCTCGCATGCTTTTCGTCCGTAGGGGACCATATTATCGTGCATATCAGAAAAGTCTCCGATGACCAGTCCCGCCACTTTCTGAAAAATACCCCGGATTTCAAAATTGGCGATCATCCGGTCCACATGGTACAGGTATTCATCCAGGTCTTCAAGAAAGAGAATCTTGTCCTGGTAGTCGGGCTCATAAGGCGTTCCTGCCAGGGAATACAACACCGAAAGGTTTCCCCCGGTCAGAATACCTTTTGCAGTTCCCGAGATATTCAGCGAATGATCTTCCACGCTGTATTCTATATCCTGTCCTTCCAGTATATTAAAAAGGATATCAAATGAACCCTTATCCTGGGGCTCATCCATGACAAGTGAGTATGGCATAACCCCGTGTATGGTTTCCATGAATTTCCCCAGGGCGGTATGCAGGGCTGTAACGTCGCTGAAACCAACCAGCCATTTAGGATTCTCCCGGATGACTTCCCAGTCCATTCCGTTCAGTAGATGAACGCAGCCATACCCTCCCCGGGCGGCAAATACAGCTTTTACCTCCGGATCCATGTACATCTGTACCAGGTCCGACAGTCGTTCGTCAGCTGTACCTGAAAACTGGTTATGCTGACCATACAGGTAGTTTCCTTCCACCGGTATATACCCGCGGTTCACCAGCAGATCTTTGAATGGAGCCATCTGTCCGGGCGTCACCGAACGCGCAGGGGCGATAATTCCAATGCTATCTCCGGGTTTCAGAAATCCGGGTTTTTTCAATTCCTCCATGTGAACGAAGATATAAATAATTCACTGCGATCAAAAGTTGAATTATGCCTATCTTTGCACCTTGTTTTTTAACCAATTTCCCTTTATGAAAAAAGAGTTTAAACGTTACCTGATCACTTCTGCACTTCCATACGCGAACGGGCCCATACATCTTGGCCACCTGGCAGGTGTATATGTTCCTTCTGATATCTATACCCGCTACCAGCGTCTCAGGGGGAAGGAAATTATTCATGTGTGCGGATCCGATGAACACGGTGTTCCGATTACTCTTAAAGCCCGTAAAGAAGGCGTGAGTCCGCAGGATATCGTCGATCGCTACCACGCGATCAACAAAAAAGCCTTTGAAGATTTCGGAATCAGCTTTGATATATACAGCAGGACCTCCAACAAGGTACATTACGAGACAGCGTCCGAATTTTTCAGGACCTTGTACGAAAAAGGGGAATTCGTTGAAAAAACATCGGAACAGTATTTTGATACGGAAGCCAATTCATTTTTAGCCGACCGTTATATCACGGGAACATGTCCTCACTGTAAAAATCCATCTGCCTATGGCGACCAGTGCGAACAATGCGGCACCTCGCTGAGTCCGACCGACCTGATCAACCCGACCTCCACGCTCAGTGGCAGCATGCCGGTACTGAAGGAAACCAAACACTGGTACCTGCCGCTGGATGCTTACGAATCGTGGTTGAAAGAATGGATCCTGGAGGGACACCGGGAATGGAAACCCAATGTTTATGGGCAGTGTAAATCATGGATTGACCAGGGTCTTCAGCCACGCGCCGTAAGCCGAGACCTGGACTGGGGCGTCCCGGTTCCGGTGGAAGGAGCCGATGGCAAGGTACTTTATGTGTGGTTTGATGCTCCGATCGGCTATATTTCAGCCACCAAGGAGCTTACTCCGGAGTGGGAAAAATACTGGAAAAGCGAGGATACACGGCTGATACATTTTATCGGGAAAGATAATATCGTTTTCCACTGTATTATTTTTCCTTCCATGCTGAAAAAGGAAGGCACGTATATTCTTCCGGATAATGTTCCTGCCAATGAGTTCCTGAACCTGGAGAACGATAAGATCTCAACTTCCCGCAACTGGGCGGTTTGGCTGCATGAATACCTGGAAGATTTTCCCGGTAAGCAGGATGTGTTACGGTATGTCCTCTGTGCAAACGCACCTGAAAGTAAGGACAATGACTTCACCTGGAAAGATTACCAGGCCAGGAACAATAATGAACTTGTTGCCATTTACGGAAATTTCGTAAACAGGGCCCTGGTACTTACACAGAAATATTACGAGGGTGTAGTTCCCCAACCATCAGAAGCCACTGATTTTGACAGGGAGATAATGGGATCCATTGCAGGCATTGTTGCAGAAGTGGAGAAAAGCCTGGAAAATTTCCGTTTCAGGGAAGCTGTTAAACTGGCCATGGACCTGGCCCGCCTGGGAAATAAATACCTGGCAGATTCGGAACCCTGGAAAGTTGTAAAGACCGATCCCGACCGGGTACGCACCATCCTGTACAATGCCCTCCAGATTACAGCAAGCCTGGCAACCCTGATGGAGCCATTCCTTCCTTTCACTTCGAATAAATTAAGGTCATTCCTGAACATCGAAAACCTGTCTTGGAGCGTACTTGGAAGTGATCAACTCATCGCTCCGGGTCACGTGATCGGCAAACCCAACCTATTGTTCGATAAGATCGAGGATGACCAGATACAGGCGCAACTTGACAAGCTGCAACAAACAAAAGCAGCCAATGAAATTCCAAATATAACTCCCCAGAAAGAGACCATCAGTTTTGAAGATTTCGGTAAGATGGATATACGTACAGCAACCATACTGGAAGCAGAAAAAGTTCCGAAAACAAAGAAGCTGATCAAAATGACCGTGGATACGGGAATTGACAAGCGGACCATTGTTTCCGGGATTGCTGAATACTATGATCCTGAAAAACTTCCGGGACAAAAAGTATGCGTACTGGCAAACCTTGCGCCACGGACCATCAAGGGGATTGAATCACATGGTATGATCCTGTTATCGGAAAACAGCGACGGAACATTGTACTTCGTTGAACCTGGTGAAAAGGCACAAAACGGAGCCGAGGTAAATTAAGCAGAAAGTAAAGGAAACCTGATCATCGTTTCCACACCCATGCATTTTCCAGTCCCGGAACCGTCTTAACCTTTTCCAGCCCCCTGGATGCTTCTTCCATGGTTGCATATGATCGCACCGAGACGCGGTAGTAATGACTATCTGTATAGATCATTTCAGCCGGGAATCCATCCGCTTTCAGGTTGTTCATCATCTCTTCAGCATTCAGTAACTTCTGAAAGCTGCCGGCAATAATAAAGTAATTATTGTTGCTTCTCACCTCCCGGGTTACTACCTGCTGTTGATCCTGCGGGCTGACTTGCTGTTCCGTGGTGTTTTCAGGAGTTTCTTCTCCATTTTGATCGGTAGCCTGGCCGGGATTTGCAGCATTTTCAACAGCTGATTGATCCATGCCGGTCTTAGCTGATTCCTGGTCCTGATTGTTCTTTGGCGCTTTTCTGCCATGAAAGATCAATCCGTCTCTTCGGACCTCAACTCTGTCGGCTTCATTGTTGGATGGCAGGAGAAGAACCACTACCAGGACCGCTGCAAGGGAGCCGACAACGATCCAGATAGTCTTCCATTTTTTCGTGGGTCTTTTCCTGAACTGGGGGCTTATATCAGCTTCACTGGAATAGGATGAGCTGACTTCCTCTTTAATCGGGGCCTTTTCTTCAGTCTTTGGAATGACCTCAGCCTCGTGGGATTCTTCATCCTCCAGTTCAAGAAGTTCCAGGGCTTCCAAACCAAACAGCTCAGGATCGATGATCCAGTCAGATGATTTCACAAAATGGATGCGATTATCATCATCCCGTATAAATTTCCCCACCTGGGATATTTCAAAATCCTCGCCCTTATCTAGTTTGAATTTAATTGAATCTACCAGTTCCAGTAACAGTTGACTGGCATCTTCCACAGCCAGGCCTTCTCCCCTGGCATATTCACCTGCCAGCCTGCCATCATCCTTTGGATGGGTGGGGTCAAATAGCATAACCGGTCCCGGGGGATTTATTCTTCCCTCAACTTTTATAACTTCCTTGTCATCGCTAAGAACCAGACTGCCAAAACCCGGAAAAATTACAGCTTGTTTCCTGGAAAGGATCTGACGAATATATTTGCCAAATTCTGACATAATTGATGTTTTTGACTAAGGGATGTTAGTGCAGTATTTCCTGAACAAAAATAATACAAATGGAATGATTAGACACGTTTTCAACAGATAGTTATCAACGTATTAATGGGCAATAAATGGAAGTAAACCATTAGTTATTGCTATATTCGTAGTCTGAAATTTCAATGAGCCAATTTGAAATGAGAGATATCCGGATGGTGGACCTGGAAAGGCAGTACCAGCGTCATAAATGGGAAATAGATGAAGCAATAAAAGAGGTGCTGGAAAGTACAGCTTTTATTAAAGGTCCGGCAGTTGGTCTGTTCGAAAAAGAACTCGCTTCCTACATGCAGGTAAAGCATTGCATTGGTTGTGCAAATGGTACAGATGCACTGCAGCTGGCCATGATGGGACTTGAACTGAAAGCCGGCGACGAAGTGATCACCACTCCCTTCACGTTCATTGCAACCATCGAAGTTATCAGCTTACTGGGTTTGAAACCAGTGCTGGTTGATGTCGAGCCGGGGACTTTTAATTTGGATCCGGACAAGCTGGAAGAAAAAATTACCGATAAAACACGTGCTATCGTTCCTGTCCATTTGTTCGGACAGGCAGCAGACATGAACCATATCCTTTCCATTGCAAAAAAACACAAGCTGTTTGTCATTGAAGATAATGCACAGGCTATCGGAGCGGATTATTTACTTTCTGACGGAACAAAGAAAAAAGCCGGAGCACTGGGAACCATAAGTTGCACATCCTTCTTCCCCAGCAAAAACCTGGGAGCATATGGTGACGGGGGAGCTGTCTTTACAGATGACGATTTGCTCGCTGCAAAGATTCGATCCATGGCAAACCATGGAATGACCAAAAGATATCATTACGAGCATATAGGGTTAAATTCGAGACTTGATACTCTGCAGGCTGCCATACTGAGAGTAAAACTAAGACAACTTGATGATTATAACCGGAGGCGCAGGGAAGTAGCAGATGCATATGACAGGGCTTTTTCCCACATCCCCGGTCTTCAGGTGCCTGAGCGAAACCCGGATTCAGAACACATCTTTCACCAGTATACGCTCAGGATTAAAGACGGACAGAGAGATCACCTCAAATCATTTCTTGAGAAGAAAGATATTCCATCGATGATTTATTACCCGGTACCCTTACACATGCAAACAGCCTACGAGGTATTAAAATATTCCGAAGGAGATTTCCCTGTTACCGAAGAATTATGCACTGAAGTGCTGAGCCTGCCTATTCATACAGAGATGGATAGTGATCAGTTAAATCATATCATACGTACAGTAACTGAATTTTACAGGTAAAGGATGGAAAAAGAATACACGGCTCATGAGACTGCGGTAATCGATGAAGGGTGCCGGATCGGGAAAGGTACCAAAATATGGCATTTCACGCATATTATGACCGGAGCAGTTATCGGTGAAAATTGCAATCTTGGACAGAATGTTGTGGTATCTCCGGATGTGCAACTGGGGAATAATGTTAAGGTCCAGAACAATGTTTCCATTTATACCGGAGTTATCTGTGAAGATGATGTTTTTCTGGGCCCATCGATGGTTTTTACCAATGTGATTAATCCCAGGAGTGCCATTGCAAGGAAAGACCAGTACTTACAAACTCGGGTGGGAAAAGGCGCCTCCATAGGGGCAAATGCCACGATTATCTGTGGAAACAATATTGGCAAATATGCATTTGTCGGTGCCGGTGCCGTGGTTACCAGGGATGTTCCGGATTATGCCCTTGTCGTGGGAAACCCTTCCCGTCAGACCGGGTGGATGAGTGAATACGGTCATAAACTTTCTTTTGACCGGCAAGGGCTGGCAAGCTGTCCGGAAAGCAAAGAAAAATACAAACTGGAGAATAATTCTGTAACTAAAGTTGATCAATGAGTAAGAATTTTGGAATTATAGGAATTGCCGGATACATCGCAGAAAGGCATGTGCGGGCAATCCGGGATACAGGCAACACCCTTATAGCTGCGCTAGATAAATTCGACAGCGTTGGATTCGTTGACTCATATTTTCCTGATTCTGATTTTTTCGTGGAATTTGAACGCTTTGACAGGCATGTTGCGAAACTGCAACATTCAGCAAAGAAAATCGATTACATTTCCATCTGCTCACCAAATTACCTGCACGACTCGCATATAAGGTTCGCATTGCGAAACGGCGCCGATGCCATCTGCGAAAAACCCCTGGTCCTCAATCCATGGAATATTGATGCCCTGAAAGAATTTGAAAATGAGACAGGGGAAAAAGTGTATAATATCCTGCAACTCAGGCTCCATCCAGCCATTATTGAGTTGAAGAGAAAGATAGATGCCGGACCGGCAGATAAGATCTATGATATCGACCTGTCATATATTACCAGCAGGGGGAAATGGTATCATTTCTCCTGGAAAGGTGACATTCAGAAGTCGGGCGGCATTGCAACAAATATCGGTGTACATTTCTTCGATATGCTTAGCTGGATCTTCGGAGACGTTAAAGAAAATAAAGTACATATATTAAATGCTGACAAGGCCGCCGGATTCCTGCAACTTGAAAAGGCAAGGGTTCGCTGGTTCCTGAGTATAGATTACAACGATATTCCCGATGAGGTAAAAGCAGCCGGTCAACGCACCTATCGCTCCATTACTGTTGATAATGAAGAGATAGAGTTCAGTGGTGGCTTTACAGATCTTCACACAGTTTCTTACCAGGAAATACTGGCAGGAAACGGCTTTGGACTGGATTGTGCCCGAAATTCCATTAATACGGTTCACGATATCAGGAATGCAAGCCCGGTGGGAAAAACCGGAAATTATCATCCATTTGTAACTTCCATAAATACATAATCCATGCAAAAAGAATTATTAGAAAAGAAGAAGACCCTGGCAGTTATCGGATTAGGATATGTTGGCCTTCCCATAGCCCTGGAATTCGCAAGACAAATAAAAGTTATCGGCTTCGATATCAGGGAGGACAGGATCGAAAAAATGAAAAACAGGATCGATCCCAGCAATGAACTTGAATCTGAGGCTTTCGATAATTGTGATATTACCTTTACAGCAAACCTGGATGATTTGAGAGAAGCCCAGTTTTTTATTGTAGCGGTACCTACACCTATTGACAATCATAAAAAACCCGATCTCACACCCCTGCTCGGCGCGACAAGAAGCGTAGGCAAAGTCCTGAAGAAAGGAGATTATGTTGTATATGAATCTACAGTCTATCCGGGATGTACCGAAGAAGATTGCATCCCTTTACTTGAGGAAATGTCAGGATTGGAATTCATTACAGATTTTAAAGTAGGTTTCTCTCCGGAAAGAATAAATCCCGGAGATAAAAAGCATACCCTGACGAAAATCACCAAGATTACATCAGGTTGTGACGAAGAATCGGCAGAAGAGATTGCAAAAACCTACGAAATTGTAATTGAAGCAGGAGTGCACAGGGCCAGCTCGATAAAAGTGGCTGAAGCTGCCAAAATTATTGAAAACACGCAGCGCGATATTAATATCGCCTTTATGAATGAGCTTTCCATGATCTTCGATAAGATGAACATCAATACTTTTGAAGTGCTGGAAGCTGCTGGTACCAAATGGAATTTCCTGCCTTTCTTCCCGGGCCTTGTAGGTGGACATTGTATCGGTGTTGATCCCTACTACCTCACCCATAAATCGGCTATGTATGGACATCATGCACAGATAATAAATGCCGGTCGCTCTATCAATGACGGTATGGCAGCCTGGGTGGCCAAACAGGTTACAATACGTCTTTCGAATTTATTTACCAACCTGAAGGAATGCCGTATTCTCGTGATGGGAACCACATTTAAGGAAAATGTAAGTGATATCAGGAATTCAAAAGTGGCAGATGTGGTATATGAGCTGAAAGAATTTGGCATGAAGGTTGAAGTCGTTGACCCACACGCCGATCCACATGAAGTAACGGAGGAATATGGTTATGAACTTCAAGCTCAGCCAACAGGCAAATATCACGCTTTGGTGGTTGCTGTAAATCACCGGGAATATGCTAATCTGTCCCAGGCTGACCTTGAAAAGCTGATGGTAGATAATGGTGTACTGGTTGATCTAAAAGGTCTTTACAGAAATAAAGTCCAGGGCTTAAATTATTGGAGTCTGTAATGAAAAGAATTATTGTAACGGGCGGAACCGGTTATATCGGGTCGCATACTGTGGTTGAATTACAGGAGGCGGGATATGAAGTTATTATTCTGGACAACCTTTCTAATTCACACATCGAGGTTGTGGATTCTATTGAAAAGATCTCTGGAATACGTCCCGTGTTTGAAAAAATTGACCTGAAAGACCGGGAAGCTACCCTGGCGATATTCGAAAAATATCCCGATACGGAAGCCATTATTCATTTTGCCGCATACAAAGCGGTTGGTGAAAGCGTTCAAATCCCATTGGAATATTATAAAAACAACCTGGATTCTCTCATTCACCTGTTGGAAGGAATGCAACTATACAAGGTCAAAAATATTGTATTCTCCTCTTCCTGTACAGTATACGGAGAACCGGATTCGCTGCCGGTGAATGAATCTGCCCCCATTAAAAAAGCCAATTCTCCCTATGGAAATACAAAGCAGATCAGTGAAGAGATTCTTCAGGATACCATTGCCTCAGGAGCTGACTTAAAGGTAATTGCCCTCAGGTATTTCAATCCTATCGGTGCGCATTCTTCTGCACTGATCGGTGAATTACCCCTGGGAGTTCCCAACAACCTGGTCCCGTTTATCACTCAGACCGCCATTGGAATTCGTGAGGAATTGAGCGTCTTCGGAAATGATTATAATACTCCTGATGGTTCCGCGATCAGGGATTATATTAATGTGGAAGACCTGGCAAGGGCCCATGTTTTGGCCATTGATCGTTTAATTCAAGGGAAGAACAAGTTCGACTTTGAAGTGTTTAATCTGGGAACCGGGCGTGGCAATTCAGTGCTTGAAGTGATAAGGACCTTTGAGAAAGTAACAGGCACTCCACTGAATTACAAGATTGTTGGACGAAGAGAAGGTGATGTAGAACAAGTATATTCAGATACAGAATTTGCCAACAACGAATTGGGATGGAAGGCTGAAAAGAGCCTTGAAGAAACCCTGCTTTCAGCCTGGAACTGGGAAAAGTATTATAGAAATAAAAAATAATACCAATGAAGAAGATTCTGATTACAGGTGGAGCCGGATTTATCGGCTCACATGTTGTACGATTGTTTGTATCCAGGTATCCCGGTGTGAAGATCCTCAACCTGGATTCAT
>ERZ795057.2522-NODE-2522-length-13618-cov-27.495023_pt1 | contig 13618 bp, 11 predicted proteins | sample MGYA00375141_ERZ795057 | MGnify/ENA primary metagenome ERZ795057 (study PRJEB30186, sample SAMN05720163) | activated sludge metagenome | isolation source: Anaerobic digester | place: Hong Kong | collected 2015-01-26 ... | reverse complement strand
GAAAGGGTTTTTTTTGTGCTCAAAATCATGAAGGTAAGAATAAGAAAGGAAATGTAACTAAAATGACAATTTAATAGCGATTAGATAATAAATAACAGTAAATGACAGCTGAAGCCCCTGATTATGTTTTATATGCTCTTTTTCTAAAGGCGAAAATTTGTAAAGGTAAAAAAAAGTAGAAGAAAATGTGAATCATTTGAAGAGATAAGGTTGTTGTGTTTGATTGGTCATTGTCCGTAATGGAAAAATAAACCCTTTTCAAGGAGGATGATAAATGAATAAAGAAAGTATTAGTAAGGCATACAGCGGATGTGCGCTGTGCTATCACAGTTGCGGTGTGGAAGTGACAATAAAGAACGGAAAGGCCGTAAAGGTTGAGGGGCAAAAGTCCCATCCACTCAATAAGGGGTATCTCTGTCCAAAGGGGCAGGCGATGATCGAACATCTGTATCACCCGGAAAGGCTTAAATATCCACTTAAAAAGGTAAACGACGAGTTCGTAAGGATCTCATGGGAGCAGGCAATGTCGGAGATTGCTGATAAACTTGACAGTTTGAGAAAGAATTACGGACCTTCTGCTCTTGCATTTTTTTGTGGTTCCATAGGGGTGGAAAATTTGGAAATGATTTCATTGACTCACAGGTTTAAAGGGGCCTTCGGCTCCCCCAACTTTTTTTCTGTGGAGAGCATCTGCTACAGGATGAGGATAAGGGCACGACAGATCACATTTGGCAAATACCCGGTTGAGGAGATGGACTCCAATCTTTATATCCTCTGGGGCCATAATCCGGCGGCATCAGATTTTCCCCTGTCTATAGCGATGGAAGAGAACATTAAGAAGGGTGCAAAGGTGATAGTAATTGACCCGAGAAGGATCCCTATAGCAGATCGGGCAGAGATGTATGTGTCAATAAGGCCAGGCACAGACGGAGCCTTAGCCCTTGCAATGATGAATGTCATAATCAATGAGAATCTCTACGACAAAGAGTTTATTGAAAAATGGACCTACGGTTTCGATAAACTGGTCCCCCATGTCCAGCAGTACACGCCGGAGTGGGCAGAGAAAATAACCTGGGTCAAGGCCGACGACATAAGGAGCATCGCACGCAGGTTTGCCACAACGAGAGGGGCAAGCATCTTTCACGGCACCTGTACACAGGACCAGTGCGCCAACGGCAGTCAGACGGACCGCGCAATGGCCATATTACAGGTCCTGTCCGGCAATATAAATGTCCCTGGAGGGTGGGTGGTCAGTCCGAGGCTAAGGCTCAACGACGTGAGTCTTCCATTCTCGGGCAAGCCCCTAGGTGCGGAGGAGTATCCTCTGTTTTATGAGCTTTGGGGAAGGACGAGTCCCTACGCGGTCATGAACATGGTACCGGAAAGCATTCCGGAAAAGCTGAGGGCCTTCATCGTAGCGGGAGGTAACCCTCTAGTTACCATGCCTGATTCCAATGCCCTGAGGGATGCCTTTAAGAAGCTTGACCTTGTGGTCGTATATGAGCAGTTCATGACAGAGACGGCCCAGTATGCCGACTACGTTCTCCCTGCTCTGAATCAGCTCGAGTTCTGGGGGCTTGCATATAATTACAACGTATGCCACTGCCTGCCCTACCTTATGCTCAGGCCGGCAATTTTGCCGCCCTACTATGAATGCAGGTCTATCAGGGAGGTATACACCGATTTGGCCCATAGGCTCGGCTTCGGCGATAAATTCGCCTGGGAGTCTGATGAGGAGGTAGTGAAGCATGAACTCGAGCCATGTGAAGTAGACTTCGAAAAGCTTATGGAAAAGCCTGAAGGCAGGGTATATCAGGATAAGGAATACGTAACCCGTGAGGGGGACTTTAAGACTCCTTCGGGCAAGATTGAAATCTATAGTGCGGCCTTCGAAAACGTCGGCTTTGATCCACTTCCAACGTACCTGGAGCCAGACAAAAGTCCCCAGGGACCGCGCTGGGAGGAGCTTGGAGAGAAATACCCTCTAATCCTATCCACTGGTACAAGGGATTTCTATTTTAACGGTGCCATGCTCCACAACATAGAATCCCTGCAAACTTTGTCGCCGTTCCCCAAGGCCGAGTTGGGGCCTGAGACTGCCAGGCAATACAATATTGTTCATGGTGACGATGTCATCGTCGAGACGGATCGAGGCTGGGTGAAGATGAAGGCCCACGTGGATGAGAGGGTCATGGATGGTGTGGTGCTTGTGCCCCATGGATGGCCGGAAGAAGGTAACTGCAACAGACTGACAGACTGCAACTGCCGCGAGCCTATTATGGGTTATCCCCAGTGGAAGGGGATTCTGTGCAATATCAGAAGGGCGGAATTATAAAAGGTTTTTCTGGGCAGGAGAAAACGATAGAAACAGGAGAAATTATGGGTAATATCCTTTCATATAGTTTTGATGAATATGCCCTTAAGGTGAAGGATTTCCACGGCAGCACCGCACCAGGACTTATGATCGGGGGGTATATGGTAGATCTCGCATTGAGCAACCTGAAGGAGGATTTCTTTTACGACGTGATATGCGAGACTTCAAAATGCCTCCCCGATGCTGTCCAGATACTGACACCCTGCTCCATTGGGAACAAGTGGCTTAAGATCATCGATACGGGTCGCTTTGCACTTGCCTTCTATAACGAAAAAACGGGAGACGGGGTGCGGGTTTACATTGATACGCCAAGGCTCGATGCCTGGCCGCAGATCAAAAGGTGGTTTCTAAAAACTACTCCAAAGCATGAGCAGGATACCAAACTCCTCATGGAGGAGATAGATCAGGCAGGCAGCAGTATATGCGGGATCGAGAACATCAGTGTCTCTATTGATTTTTTGAAACGTAAGAAGGACGGCCCTATTTCAATATGCCCCTTTTGCGGTGAGGCATATCCCTCATCAAGGGGAGCAATATGCCCGGCTTGCAAGGGGGGGCTGCTGCCCTATACATATAGATTGCAAAGTGTGGAAGTGGGACGATGTTTTATAATTCAATAATTTATTGTTCAAGTGAATAATTACCAGCTTTTGCGATCATTTCGCCCCGTTCAACGGAAACACTTATGTTCCCTTTGCTTAATTCCAGTCTTTTTGCCAACACTGTATGGGGGATACCTAAGTCCCTCGACGCCCGGAAGCATAGGAGGCTCCTTGCATTCACTTTACCGGCCTGTCGACCTTTTGAATATACTTCATCTTTCTCTATATCCAATACCTCTGCAACTCTTTCCGCTATCCGGTCCAGATCGTATCCCTGCCGTTTAAGCCTGTATTTTCTCTCATAATGATCTTCACTCTGGGATATTATCGAATCCACAAAATCTGAATCTCCAAGGATCCTTTCATCTCCCATAATCTTTACTCCGCCCTTCAGAACTTCCTTTGCTTCACTCCATCCGCCAAGGCTGCGTATCAGGCCTCCACCTGTTAATTCAGGTTTGCGTCTTTCTTGTTTTTTCCAAAATATCCAGGAATATATTCTGTTTCGGAAAAGGAAGTGGGCATGATTAGACATAAATGCCCAGGCATAGCAGGATACCTGCATCTCAGGGCATAGTGTTTCCAGCCTTTCAATAAAGTCATCACGGTCTTTATTGTTCCGGAATATCTTTTTACCTTCTATTCCGCGGATCATTACATGATGTAATACTCCGGGAGCATCTAGTCTGGCTGTACTTGGCATTCAATGAAAATAATCAGGTTCGGGAGCTGTATCAATTGAATTATTAAAAATCGTCCTGCTTTACGCTTGTCAATGAGAGTCAATTTATGCTTTATTAATATCAGATTTTCTGATATGTTTTCCAAAATTTCCTATCTTAAAAGAATCAATATGGACATCAGGTTTTATATTATCCCTGATTTAATCCGCCAGCCAGCCAACCAGCCGAAGGCTGGTAAAAGGCAGACAAGCCCGCCATAAACACGGCGGACAAGTATCTCCGCCTCTTGGGGGCGGGCTAGTTCATTTAAACACGCCAAATAATATTGATTAAGCTTAAATTAAAGATAAATTTATGATTTAAAAATGCCGGTTATTTTTGTTGCAAATATATTTTACTTGACAAAATAGCGAATGCTATGATCAATTAATCAAGTATTGATTTATTAATCACTATAATGAGGGAAGTTTTTGGGGGAAATGGAAAAGAGAGACCTGATAAAGTCAATACCAACGAATATAAAAAGCAAGGAATTGGTTGAAAAGAGGAGAGAGCAGATTGTAATAGCGGCAATTAAGCTTTTTTCTCAAAAAGGTTTTGTTAAGACGACTCTGAAAGATCTGGCTGAAGAGGCTGGCTTGAGTTACGGAAATGTATACGATTATGTCGGCAATAAAGAGGATATATTTCTCCTTGTTCATGAATTTGTAACAGGCGAGGCTGATCAGGGCCTTGCAAATAGTATGGAGAACGTTGATGATCCATTAGAGAAACTTAAAAGGATGATACATAGTGAGTTTGAGCTGTCAAATAAGTGGTCCGGAGCTATTCTGTTTGTTTATCAGGATATACATGTCTTGAACAAAGAACTGTTACACAAGTTGCTTAGGAAGGAATCGGAACATGTAAAGAAATTCAGGAATGTTCTCGATGCATGTATAGAAAAGGGGCATCTTCGGAATTTTAACACCCAGGTATTGGCTAACCTGATAAAAATAATGATAGACTCATGGGTCATAAAAAGATGGGATCTGCGAGGTATTACGCAGTTCCAAATGGAGAATGCGATTGTTAATCTGGTGCTAAACGGATTGAGTTCGGAAAAAGCCGCAAGAAAAAGATCTGAAGAGACATCCTTTGAGTTCGAGGGAAAATCAGTTTTGATCGTTAACGGAGGCAGTATATTCGGTAGCGCAATTTCTTCGTTTCTGATTTCCCGTGGTGCAAGATTAGTAATATATGACCCTTGTGACGATATGTCAGATATGTTAAAGAGGTCTCCCTCATTAGATGTTGGCGAACGCGAAAAAATAAAGATATATACCTTAGAGGAATACGGGTTAATGACTCAACAATTGCTGTTGAGAATCCTTGGTGAATGCGGTCCTATAGATATGGTTGTTCAGGATATTGGCGTAGGCGGATCTGAGATGAGTGCACTGAGTGAAAGAAAGGCCTTACTGAACAAGCGATTAGTCGAAAATTTTCACATGGCGCGAAATATATCTGAAACACTTGATGATGGATTCACCAGGAAGCGGCCGGGGAAGATACTCTATATTGCTCCATGGGCCTGGGATAAGCATGTCGATGCGATCATTTATGAGACAATAAAGGCCAGTACCATTGCTCTGGCAAAGGAAAATTCCAGAAGGATGCATGATTTAGGTGTTATGGTTAATTGCCTGGTTCCTGGATATATAGGCGGTATCAGGGGGCTGAGTGCTAGAGATAAAAAGACTTCTAATCCGGAGATAGATTCAATATTGAAGATGAGAAGGCTTGGGGATGTTTCAGATATTGTAAATATGGTAGCTTTCCTGATTTCCGATTCCGCAAAGTATGTGACCGGCCAAGTTATTACGGTCGACGGTGGCATCTCTTGATTTATTGATCAGAAAGTCCCTTCTTTAAAAATAAAAAATATCCTAATTAGTTCAATATGATAAGATTTTGATGGAAAATTTTCTTGACAAGGATATTTTCTCTGTTTAATCTGATTGACAAGTCAATAGTAGATTTATGAATCAATATTATATATGGCCCGTTGTGGTTATCATTTTATAACACACAACAATAATAACATGTCCTAATCTCAATAAGTTCGGAGAGATTAGGGTTTTCGATAAAATTTTGTAAGGAGATGTCGAATGAGCGCTTTAAAGAAAACCATTGGCGATGTGTTTGATAATACGGTTGCAAAATATTCAGCAAAGGAGGGCCTTAGCTACCAGGGTAAAGGTTTTACATATGAAGAAATTGCACAAAAGGTCGAAAATATGGCTAAGGCCCTGATTGAATTGGGCATCGAGCCAGGCCAGAGAGTGGGCATATGGATGCCGAACTATCCGGAGTGGGTATTTGCAAATCTAGCAAATGCCAAAATTGGTGCCGTAACTGTTCCCATTAATATCAGGTTTAAATCCAGGGAAGTGGGTTATATCTTGAGGAACTCAGGGATATCTGCCCTCATAATGGCGGATCAGTTTCTGTCAAATAATTTCAGCGAAATACTATATGAAGTCTGTCCCGATCTGAAAGGCGCAAAAGCGGGTGATCTTCATTTGAAGGATTTTCCCAGTTTGAAAGGTGTCATCTGTATTAAAGAAATGCCCGGTATGCTTGGCCTGGAAGATTTTATAAAGCGGGGTCATGGATTGACGCTGGATAAAGAACTAAAGGAAAGGCAGGAGGCAGTGCAGCCAGGGGATGTGGTTAATGTCTTTTATACCTCCGGGACCACTGGCCTTCCAAAAGGGGCCATGGCGGACCATAACGTCTTGACGAACGTCGAGAACTATATCAAATGGATGGAGGTGACCGAAGATGATGTCTTCCTGGTTCCCTCACCTCTTTTTTATACTACTGCTAATTACTGGTGCATGCTGTGTCCGATAATGGCTGGTGCAAAAATGTCCATGGCTACCTATTTCACCATGGAAGAAAAGCTGGATCTGATAAGCAAGGACAAAGTTACTTTTATGGTAGGGATGGCAAAGATGTGGGTTGACATGGTGAGTTATTTAAAGTCACATCCATGTGATACGAGTTCTCTTCGCATCGGATGGACCGGTGGAGGACCGATTACGGTCGAAGAGCTGAAGGAAGTGACCAAGAATATAGTCGGAAATATAGTAAACCTTTATGGAATGACTGAAACGGGCGGTATTACAACTATGACGGAGATCGGAGATCCTTTTGAGGTGCTGTCAAGGACAATAGGCAAGCCCCTTCCCAACTTTGTACTGAAAGTAATAGATCCTGCAACCGGAGATGAACTTCCTGCTGGGAAGCCAGGAGAGCTTTGTGTAAAGGGACCATATGTTATTAAGGGATACCTGAATATGTCGGATCAAGATCGTGCGATTTACTTTGATAGAGAGGGTTGGTATCACACGCAGGATATTGTTACACGCCATGAGGACGGTTATTTTTCATTTGTGGGAAGGATAAAGGATATGATCAAGGTTGGTGGAGAAAATGTCTCCTTAAACGAAGTCGACGATTTCCTGAGGGGTCATGAGAAGGTCAAAATGGCCTGTACCATTGGTGTTGCAGATCCGGCCAAGCAGGAGGTCCCGTTGGTATTTATAGAGCCGATTGAAGGAACAGAACTTACGGAGGGTGAAATCGCGGATTATTGCAAGGGTAAAATTGCGGCCTATAAGATACCGAAATACGTTAAGTTCACCTCTGACTGGCCTACAACAGCTACTGGTAAGATTCAAAGATTTAAACTCGCAGAAAGAGTGAGTGATGAATTTAAAAGCATATGAAAGCGCTAGGATATTCTGTGTTTAGTTTTAATGTAATATTAATTTAAGTATGTTTTTTAAAGATTAAGGGGGTTATTATGAAAAAGTTAAGTATTATAACAAGTTGTGTTGTATTAAGTATTTTTTGTTTGTTTGTTTGTGTTGAATCCGGATTAGCAGCAAAAAAGCCTAAAGTAATTACTCTTAATTTGGCTCATTATCTGGCAGAATCTATTACTGAGTGGACAGCATGGGACAGCTATTTTGCAAAAGAAGTTGAGCGGAGAACTGATGGAAGAGTAAAAATAGTGATTCACTGGAGTGAATCATTAGGAAAGATTGCAGATCTTCCTGAGTTATGCTCTAGAGGCGCAGTTGATATTATATCCACAACTCCGAGTTATTCACCTACATGGTTTCGTTTAGCATCTGTTCTAAATCAAATTCCTTTTATTCAAAATAGTTTAGAAGAAGTCCTGGCAGTCGGTAAAAAGCTTTATTTTGAAGGACCTTTGCCGGAAGTTGATTTTAAAAATAACAATATGAAACTTCTTTTTGTCGGCTGCTATCGTGAGTACCATACATTTGCAAAGGAACCTATTGAAACATTGGAGGATATGAAAGGAAAAAAAATCAGGACATGGGGTCCTTATTTGCCAAGAGCTATCATGGTTGCAGGAGCGGTTCCCGTAGATGTATCACCTTCCGAAATGTTTGAGTCCTTACAAAGAGGAAGAGTGGATGGAATACCGTGGGGTATAAGTTCAGCATATGGAGCCGGCCTTCATGAAATCGCTCCATATATATCCAAGACAGGTATTGGTTTAACTCCCGGTATTATTCGTCTCATAAATCTGGATGTCTGGAACAGATTGCCTGCTGATATTCAAAAAATAATGTTGGAAGTCGGCCAGGAATTAATGGGAGAAGTTGGTCTTAATATAGCTAATAGCCACTATGATAAGGCTTACAAATTACTCACAAAAAGTGGGGCTACTTTTGTAGAATTTAAGGACAGAGAAAAATGGATTGAAATGTTACCTGATTTTCGCAAGGAATGGGTAAACGAAATGCAGAAAACTGAAATTGCTGAAGAGGCAAAAGAGCTGTATCGCATGTGGAATGAAGCCTTAGGAAAATAAATTAACAGATGTGCTTTGTTTAGATTTTAAAAAATGCAAAGGCACAGAAAAGGGCGGTTTGAAGGTTCTGCAGAATAAAGGACTAACAAACCGTCCTAAAAGAGTAATTAAAGTTACACTACCAGGAGGTTGAACCGTGCAAGGAATAAATAAATTGCTTTCTTTTTTAAGCAAGATAATGGGTATTGTTGCTTCACTGGCAGTGCTGATTTTGTTGATAGTTACAACATTAGATGTATTGCTGTTAAAAATTTTCGCAAGCCCTATACCGGGAGCAAGTGAATTAATTGCCGTGTTTATGCCTTTTGTTGTCTTCGGGTTTTTATTAGAAACTCAACGGAAAAAGCAACATATTACCGTTGATCTTATAACCAGTAAGATAACTAATCCTAAGATTAAGCAAATATTTGATATCTTTATTAATTTAGTCTGCATGTTGCTGATACTTACAATTACATGGTTTATTGTTCCACAAGCACTGCGGAGCACAGCCATGAGGGAACATGTATCTGGATTAATTCCTTATCCGGTATTTTATGCAAAACTTTTTACTGCTTTTGTGTTCTGTCTAGTTACTGTTCAATCTATAATTATATTAGCTATGTCTATAATTAATAAACCCGAGTTTGAAAAATAAACACCCCGGAATGCATAGCAGTGCTGCGGCGATAGAATTTACAGCAGATTTTCTTCAGGAATCCAGATAGTCAAAGAATCCTTGATCACCAGGAATTATTTCGGCCGCAGTTGGTTAGACGAGGGAGGTTTTTTATGGGGATTGTATTATTACTTCTATTAATTGTTCAGGTATTTATAGGAATACCTGTGGCATTTTCATTAGCAATAACCTCTGTTTTAGGTTTTGTTTATTACGCTAATTGGACTGCTGCAGTAGTGCAATTGTCTTCAATAGTTGTAAGCGGTATCTCAAGTTATACTCTTTCAGTTGTTCCCATGTTTTTACTTATGGGGGAGTTCACTTTTCAATCAGGTATAACAGAAGACTTATATAGTGCCGTGCGCAAATGGTTTGGAAGGCTGCCAGGTGGTTTGGCTATATCAACAAACTTTGCAGCGGCTTTATTTGGTGCCTGCTCAGGTTCGACAATCGCAAGCTGTTCCATGTTTACAAAGATAGCTCTTCCTGAGATGCAAAAGGCAGGGTACGATAACAGGATTTCAACCGGATGTATTGGAAGTGCTGGTGCCTTGGCATGCATGATACCTCCAAGTATTTTAATGATTATTTATGGCATTATTTCAATGACCTCAATCAGCAAATTATTGATTGCTGGAATTTTACCCGGAGTAATAACCTCGATAGTTTTTGGCGCAGGCATTTTTTTAATTGCCACTTTTAAAAAAGAGATGGCGCCAACTTTTACAGAAAAAGTGTCTCTAAAAGAAAAAATTGTTTCATTGAAAGGTATTGCCCCAACGCTCTTCTTATTTGCCTTAATAATTGGAGGACTTTATCTGGGTTGGTTTACGGCTACACAGGGTGGGGCCATGGGAGCCTTAGGTGCCCTGTTGATACTTGTTTTGCGAAGAAAATTCAGTTTGAAACTGTTTTGGAAAGCCCTTGTGAATGCAGGTATGTTGTCATGTTCCCTTCTTGTTATAGTAATTTTTGGGAATCTATTCGCTCAAATGCTTAGTATGTCTGGTCTAATTCGGGAGATGACCGGTCTGATTACTGATCTATCTATTGCACCGATCTATATTTTGCTTTTAATTCTTAGTATTTATTTAGTTTTAGGGTGCTTAGTGGATCCGGTATCGATGCTTATAATAACAACACCTCTGGTACTTCCCATAGCAGAAAGCTTAAACTGGCATCCAATATGGTTCGGGATTATTGTTATTACAATGGTTGAAGTAGGGGTTATAACACCACCAGTTGGGATGAATCTGTTTACAGTAAAAGGAACAGCCGGAGATACGGTTACTATTAAGGAAATATATTTGGGTATAATCCCATTTTTGATAATGATGGCCGTTACTATAGGATTTCTGATATTTTTTCCAGATCTATTTTTATACTTGCCGCTGCATATGTAAAACCACTGAAACAGCATTAAAACAATGTAAATTATACTTTTATTTTAAGTTATTACTATATGTTATGATAGAGGAGATTTATTTTGAGACTTGATGGAAAAACAGCAATTATTACCGGTGGTGGCTCAGGGATAGGTCGTGCCAGTTCTATTTTGTTTTCAAAGGAAGGAGCAAACATTGTTGTAGCAGATATTGACTGCCTAAAAGGTCAAGAAACGGTGGAAAAAATTAGTGCTAATGGCGGAGAAGCTGCATTTATTCAAGTTGATGTTACAAAGGTTGTTGAAGTTAAAAATATGATAGAATTGACTATAGAAAAATTTGGTCAATTGAACATTCTTTTTAATAACGCTGGTGTTTTACAGAAAATGAAGAAAATTGAATCAATTACTGAAGAAGAATGGGATCATATTTTTAGTGTTAATGTAAAGAGTATTTTTCTTGCATCTAAGTATGCGGTACCCGAACTGAAAAAGCGAAGAAGCGGAGTGATAATTAACAACGCTTCGATTTCAGGCGTTAGGCCACGTCCGGAAAATTCAGTTTATACTTCATCTAAGAGCGCAGTTATTATGCTAACGAAAGCATTAGCTATTGAACTGGCACCATTTAATATTTGTGTGAATTGTATTAATGCAGGTCCTACAGACACGCCTTTATTAGATATATACAATGAAGAAATTAAAAACACCATAAAATCTACTATTCCGTTAGGACGTTTTGCGAAACCAGAGGATATTGCCAAGGCTGCCCTGTTTTTGGCTTCGGATGACGCATCCATGGTTACAGGGGCAGCAATTAATGTGGATGGCGGGAGAGGAATTTAAAAAACAGAAAAATATAGTAATTAGTTTAATAATAATAATGCTAATATAACAATTTATTTATAATTTCAAATCTATTTTATAATTAAAAGTATGTTCATAATTAATTATAAATATTTATAAAAAATATTTAATTACGGGGCAATATTAATGAATAGAAGGGAATTGTATTATTTAAAAGGTAAAAACGCTATTGTGACAGGTGGAAAAGGTGGAATAGGACGAGGTATTGCTATTGCACTCGCATTGGCTGGTGCAGATGTAATTGTCTGCGATATTATAACAGATGACGGCGAACTAGAGAATACAGTTAGCGAAATTAAAAAAATTGGCAGGAGATCTTTTGCAGTTCAAATGGACATTAGTAAAAGGGAAGATGTTGAAAAACTTGCTGACAAAGCACAACAAGAACTCGGATCTATCGATATCCTTGTCAATAATGCAGCTATAATGATCAGAGGAAAATTGTTTGATCTTAGTGAGGAAGAATGGGACAGAATGGTAGATATAAACCTAAAAGGATGTTACCTGTGTAGCAAAGCGGTTGGAAGAAAGATGGTTGAAGCAAAGAAAGGATGCATTATAAACATTGCATCCAGTATGGGAATAAGAGCTGGAATGAATAGAGGGGCATATTCTGTAACTAAAGCAGGGGTCATAATGTTAACAAAGTTATTGGCGGGAGAGTTGGCTGAACATAATATCCGTGTAAATGCAGTTTCTCCACATTTAATAAAAACTGAATTCAGTAAGCCTGTATGGAGCAATCCAGAAGCGTTGAAAGAGGCTATGCAGGGTGTGCATTTAGGTTATCCAGGCGAGCCTTCCTATATTGGCAATGTGACTGTCTTTTTGGCTTCTGATGCTTCAAGATATGTTACGGGTGACAACATCTTTGTGGATGGGGGATGGCTCATTTAGAGGCATGGTTGACAATAATAGTTTTACGATAATCTGATTTATATTAACATCCCGCTCTATGGAAATGGCCCATGGCGCTGTGATGACAATTGGCCTGAAGGAAAGTCAACTCAGTATTGTGTATAAAGTGAATCGAAAGACTTCCTTTTGAGCATGGTTATTTTACTTTGATAAAAAACAAGGAGCAAATGGAATGGGTATGATTGATTATGAGGTTAAAAACAGGATTGCTTTTATTACCCTGAACAGGCCCGAGCGTTTTAATGCTTATGGAAAGTCATTTTTTAATGAAATGCCCGAGACCTGGGCAAAGTTCAGGGATGATAAAAACGCTCTGGTTGCCATTATCACGGGGGCTGAAGAAAAGGCATTCTGTGTTGGTTATGATCTCGAGAGCGGAGAACTTTCTCTGGATGAACTTAAGAAATCACCTAAGATTGTTCCAACCAGTCACAATATATGGAAACCTATAATTGCAGCTATTAAGGGGTACTGTGTTGCCGGAGGATTTTGGATAGCCAGCGGGTGCGATATCAGGATTGCAGCTGAAGATGCTGAGTTTGGCATTCCTGAGGCTAAATCAAATATATTCTCCGTATTAAATGTTCCGGAACCTATATATCAGAATCTGCCGCCAGCAATAGCCCTGGAGCTTTCCTTTTTGGGCGAGCGTATAAGTGCGAAAAGAATGCATGAGATAGGTTTTTTGAATCGCGTTGTGAGCCGGGATAAGGTGATTGATACGGCGATTGAACTTGCCGAAAAAATATGCAGAAATGGCCAGCTTTCCATAACAATGGGTAAAGAGCTTTTTTATCGATCAAGAGATATGAGCAGGGCTCAGATTGAAGAACTTAATTGGAAAATGCAAGGTGAATATTTGCAGTTACAACATGATTCAGACGGTGTGGAAGGTTAAAGTTAAATATAAATTAACTTCTTTCAGTATAATGGATGAAGTTCTTTCCTTTTAAAAGATTTTTGGTTCTGCAAAATTTAGTACGGGAGTCGAATGATATATAGGTACTAAGAAGGAGATTCAAAGACTGCAGAAGGAATATATTTATGGCTTATGATTAAAAAATATATTCACGGAGGCTGACCCGGAATAATAAGAAATATTTCTTCGTAATCCGGAGTGTACTGGAAACGGTTAAGAGATTCTAGTGGTCCGCCAATGAGGGAGGATATTATATCACTAAAAGCCATAGAGGAGGATTTACTGATGGCGAAGGAAGTAAAGAAGGTAATAACGG
>ERZ795057.2521-NODE-2521-length-13622-cov-5.657035_pt1 | contig 13622 bp, 16 predicted proteins | sample MGYA00375141_ERZ795057 | MGnify/ENA primary metagenome ERZ795057 (study PRJEB30186, sample SAMN05720163) | activated sludge metagenome | isolation source: Anaerobic digester | place: Hong Kong | collected 2015-01-26 ... | reverse complement strand
ATTGATAAAAAACCATAAGCCATTTTTATTTTTAATCTGGGCATAACCTTTATGAAAATCCGTTGCCCATAAATACTGTGGTTCAATCACCATTTCACCTTTATTATTGATGAATCCCCATTTACCATTTATTTCGACACGGGCAAAATTTTCATGAAAAGAACTGGCATAATCAAATTGTGGTTTTACCAGCCAGATGATATTTTTATTTTCATCAGCTTTAATGCCGGAATTATTCAATACTGTTATTGCCGGCAATATTATCATAATAGTTATGAAAAAAATTCTTTTCACTTATTAAATCCATCAAATGTTTTTGATACCGGTAACTGCTCATAATATTTCAATGATTGGTATAACTTAATATATATAAAAGACCGGGGTGATACTAAAAAATATTATTCCCCTTCTATTCCACTGAAATCAACCTGTACATGCCTGTCATTATATACTTTGGAATTATTCCTTATATGTTCAGCAAGTTCTTTCAGGAAGCCCTCCCCTCCTGCATTATATTTTTTAATCTCCTCATCATTCAATTCCCTGATTTCATGAAGCAGGTCTTTGCGCGGTTTGATCTGCGATACCGGAAGAATGTGTTAAAGTAATTATTTCTTCCTGCCCCGGGTAAAGGTAAAAAGGCCGATCAGAAATATAACTGCTCCGAATGACGCCGGGATTACACGCGGGCCGTATCTGGCCCAGAAGGTTTTTTCCTGCGCCCTTTTCGGATTGCCTCTTTCATAAATTATATCAATTTTCTGGCCGACTTTAAGATCAAATAGATCCACATTCCTGTCGAACTGGCTTAAAAAGGTATAGGTTTTACCGTTTTCCGCTTTAAAACGGACAAAGGGCGCACGATAGATGTCCTTTTTATTTATATCAATTACCGTACCCGTTGTTTCTACTGCATCTTCAACAACACTGACACCCAGCTTCTCCCAAGTGCTGCTGCTGTACAATGCCATACTCCCCACCACTATACCCATGAGCATAACCATAGTACCGGAAAATTTAAATGCAAACATAGTCGCCCCCGATTTCGGGGTAATATGAAGAAAGATATAGTTAAAAATTAATTCAGTCTATTTATTATGAGATAATATAAATAAAATTTTACGAATCCCCTTCTATTCCGCTGAAGTCAATCTGTACGTGCCTGTCATTATATGATTCGGGATTAAACCTTATATGTTCAGCAAGTTCTTTCAGAAATTCTTCTCCCCCTGCATTATATTTTTCAATTTCCTCATCATTAAGGAAGATATTAATTTCATATATAGCTACGCTTCCACAAATTACTGAAAACAGCAGTTCCCCATCCTGATCGCATAGCATATAATTCCATTGGGAACGGAGGATTTCTTTCATGGTATTAATAATCCCGATATATAAATTAAAAGCCGAATGTATTCTTTAATTTAAGAAATATTCATTTATAATTCCTCGATATTTAATAATTGTTATCTTTCGAATCATTAATTATTTTTAACAGGGCGTCACCCTTCGCAACCGGTGTATCAGATTATCAGAGAAGTATCTCATCCAGGTCTTTACGAATATCATATGTTCTGATTATTGAACTGTAACCAACAGCAACAGCGGCAATAATCTCAAACCTGCTGTCTGCAAAAACTCTTTCAATCTCATTCTTTGCAAAATAAACATCATTTATCCACAAAGTTGCGATTCCTCTTTCCGTTGAGAGTAAAAGAAAATTCTGTATTAATGCCCCGAGAGACTGGGTATCCATGAGCAGTTTATTCCTTGAATAGTCATCCTCCCGGTATGAATAGGGGTTAAAAAACAGAATAACTTTATCGCATTGTTCTAAAGCCCCTAAAGTAATCTCAAGAGAACCGGGAAGATTCTCATTGCTGAATGTATCCCTCAGTAATTTAATAAGAGTCGCCTTATCACTTTTATCTATAATTTTAACTTTCCAGGGCTGCCGGTTTTTCCCTGACGGGGCGAACCTGGCAATTTCAAGAATTTCGATTATCTCCTTTATATCAACTGTCTGATTATCAAACTGCCTGATACTTTTTCGTTTTCTGATTATTGATTCCAGCAAAAGGTTCCCCCTGATTTTAATATTTAAACTTATGTATTGCCACGCTACGCTGAACTGCCAGCGCGGGTAAAATATTTTTTTCTTACTTCCATTACAAAGATACAATACTTAATTGCAGAAGTGACAATAGAAATATTTTTATGGCGGAAAAATTTTGAGAACAAACATAAAAGCAAAATAGTCTCTAAACTAAAGATGAATATAAGGGATGGAGATCAGTAATGTGTGATAAAAACATCGGCTCTAAAATAAAAAAAATATTCTCAGGGCCAGCAGCCGGTATTACCGGTATCGCTGTTCTTGCAAGCATAGTCTTTGCTTTAAGCTGCTGTACCAATACCTACAGACCGGATACCTATAAAGGCGAAGATGCCAGGTCGCGCATAGAGGATTACCTGTCATTGCCGGTTCCCGATTCAGCAGAAAATTTATGCATCATAAGTGAGTCATGGCTTGACCTGCTGGAGGATATCAGCATGACCATACCTCCAGGGGATGCATGGAAACTTATCAGGCAGTTCACGGGAAAAAGTAAAAGAGATTTTAAAAAAGTGCAGGATGAATGGGATCTTCCCGACAGGTGGAGGAATGAAGTTCTGAAATCTCCACTAATTCTATATATATATGAAGAGAAACATGAAGATGAATCGGTTTTTCATCTTCATAAGTATATTATATATGATGAAGGCACCATGAAACTGATGATCAGACTTAGTGAGACCTGATTAAAACCCGGATATAAATATATAAATCACAGTGTGAGCCACTCCCCCACCCGCAGGGCTCACCTGTCTCCACTTCTTTTAACGGATAATAAAAACGGCTGGGGGCCGGAAAAATAAATATGGATAGAAGTAAGCCCACAGGGCAAAGAGTTATCCGCCACCGGAATAAATCGCGGGGGATTAAAAAAGAGATTGCCGCACTCCCTTCGTGGTGATATATTATAACGGTAACCACTTAAATGACATTGAACAGTTTAGATTCGCCATATATATCACTCAGGAATTAATAATTTGATAAAAAGAATATCTCCCCGTAGATGCGGTATTTTAAGAGCTGCCTTCCTCACAATGTGTATACTCTTCAGCGTTACTTCAATTAACGCTGAAGAATTACCAGTAACCATTACCGGTGAAAACAAGGAAATTAATATCGGCCCCCATTCTGAATATTATATTGATCATACAAAAACTGCAGCATTTGAAGAAATTCTCCTGAAAGAGGGCGAATTCAGGCAGTACAAAAAAAAATCATATCAGTTCGGATTTTCCCGAAGCACAGTATGGATTCGTGTGAGAATAAAAAAAGCGGATTCATTACAGCCTGATGATTTTAAAAGAACACGGCTGGTTCTTGATAACCCGGCCCTTGGTTCTGTAGTATTATTTGTTCCGGTTATTCGTAAGGGCGTAAAGACAACAGTTACTACCCGCGGGGGATGGATGAATCCGCAGGGCACCCTTGATAATGATTTTCTCTATACGACTTTCATGTTTCCCGATGATTATGATGATACCCGGCCGTTATACATCCGCGTTGAGACACCGTATGCATACAACTTCGGCATAACACTTTATTCATGGAATTCTTTCATGAGGACGAGCTATCTTCTCATGATTATGATTGGATTATGTATCGGCGTACTGATATCGATGTTCCTTTATAACCTGGTAATCTACTTTTTTATAAAAGAAAAGCAATACCTGTTTTACATTCTGCATGTTCTTGGACAACTGATGTACCAGTCGGTACTTTTCGGTTTTGCGAGATACATTAATTATTCAGCGGGTTCATTTCTTCTTTCATATATATTACTTTTAACGTCATTATCTGTTTTTTTCGCACTTCTTTTTGCCAGAACATTTCTTGTAACAGGGAAGACAGCACCTCGCCACGATGTTATTATAAAAATTCTGATGACAGTGATGGCAATTGTCTTTGTACTCACTATTCTTGAATACCGGTGGACGTCAAATGTTGTGTTGTACGTATTCACGCAGGTGTCAGTGCTTGTCTGTATTTCAGCAGGGGTCGCATCATATCGCTTCGGATTTAAACCGGCACTCTATTTTATTATCGCATTTATGGTACTCGCCTTAAGTACCGTGATATTCATATTGCGGGTTGTCTACATCGTGCCGGAGAATACCCTTACCCAGCACTCTATATTTTTCGGTACCGCGCTTGAGTCGATACTTCTATCCTTTGCGCTGGGATACCGGATACGGATCATGCGTGAAAAGGAACAGAGCCTTACAGCAATGAGCATAACAGATGAGCTTACCGGGATTTACAACAAACGTCATTTCAGTGATGTCTTCCGGGGGAAACTTCTTGAATCAGAAAGCAACAATACCCCGGTTTCCCTTATGATGCTTGATGTCGATCATTTCAAGCGGTACAATGACAGTTATGGCCACCAGGAGGGTGACACTGTACTGCGGGAGCTTGGCACTGTGATCAAAGAGACCCTGCGTGGAGATGATATACCCTGCAGGTACGGGGGGGAGGAATTTTCGGTTATCCTTCCCGACTCGAATATTGAAGCGGGAGTATTCGTTGCCGAACGTATACGTACAAGATTCATGGAGAAAGTATTCACCCCCGGGAAGAGCAAGGGGGCTGTAACCGTTACAGTGAGCATCGGGGTCGGCACATGGAACGGCAAAGAAAGCGGCGATGCCTTTTTTAAACGGTGTGACAAAGCCCTGTACGCTGCAAAGGGGACAGGAAGAAACAGGGTAATTTCGGCAGAGAGTTAAGGCACATGAATCCATCGTAAAAGCCCTCCGCAGAGCTCGCTTATACCCACTTCTTTTTAACGGACAATAAAATCGGCTGAGCCCCCGGCCCCCGGCGGAATAAACTTTTTTCACCAGGAAATCCTTACCCGCCGCCCCCTGAGGGGGCTATTTAACTTGTTTTGTCTTTTTTTTGACTTATTTATGCTACTTTAGCATTAAAAAAATATAAATATGAACAGGAATTTATTAATCCCCCTCCGGGGGAAGCCGGAATAAGTTTATTCAGCACGCCAGGTTAATCGGCTGGGGGCCGGAAGAATAAATATGGGTACAAGAGAGCCGCCCACAGGGGGCAAAGAGTTATCCGGCGCAGGCCTTAATTTTTTTATGTTTCAGGTTACTGTTTTATTTTCAGAGGAAACTGTCAGGTGAATGCCTTCACTGCACATGTTATTTATTATATTTTTCAAACAGCCCATCCGGCCGCAATCCATGTTGATGCTCCCACTCTTTATTATAACAGGAAAGACTGTAGATCGATGCTTTTTTGAATATTCTTTTATCGGTATAAGTTTCTTTTATCTCTTTATCGTTATAATCAGTATAGGTTTTTTCAGTAATAGAGAGGATCAATTGATTGTCTTTAATTTTCCAGGTCCCTGTCATCGTTTCATATGAGGGCGACAGCCTTCCCTGCTGTTCTGTCAGTTTGAATGTGTAATCGTCATACAGACATAAACTGTGTTTATAATACCGCCTGTCATTTCTCGAAGGTCTTCCATCCGGGTCGGTATGTTGAGTAAAGCCGTATACGGCAACTATATTCTGTTTTTTCTCCATAGCGCTTACATTTATGGTACTGTAGATTATAATTATGAAAATAACAAGTGTCTGTTTCATCATTATTCAATGAGTTAATAATAAATTGTGCCCCGGTTTAGATTCTGTCAGTTATATCAAATTAAACGCTTAATCCGGCTGTTTCAAACCAACCTGTTTTAAATTCTTTGACACTACCGGGTAAAGATCGTCTTTTGTAAATGCTATGCCATCAACTCCTTTCGAGAATAAACGGTATGAATCTGAGTTAATCAATTTATAATAATATAATGCCTTTTTATTTTCTGAAAACCAGCCACTTTGAATCATATCAAATATCAAAATCCCTTTTGATTTTGACTTTCTTAATTCATATAGATTTTCAGGATATCTTTTATTATTAATTTTATAAAGTTCAATTTCTTCAAATATATAAGTTAACTGGTTTTGTGAAGTTTCAATTGTGATATCATCAGATGCTATATCAGAAACAATTTCTTCAATAACCGGCTCATCATTATTGATTAAAGAATTCAAATATAAAAATGGTATAGCAATAATCATTACATGAAATAAAATAGAAGTAACAGATAATTTTAAAAATATTATATCCTGTTTCTTAATAAAAGTCAGCAATAGTAATGGGATTGAAAATATTATACCAATAACCGGGATAAATGAAAGGCCGGAAATGAAATATAATGTTTCTTTTTTGTTCATTTATTAAGACTCCTCATGATTTCATATTACTTTTTATAATTTATACTTCAATAAAAGAGTGATTTTTCACACAGTTCTTTTCTTTGCAATAACCGCAGAAAAAAGCATATTGTAATTAATTTTATCAGCACCTTTAAGCAGTAACCGCTGCTCTTTAACTATATCAAAATCATTTTCATTCAGCAGCTCAGTTATATATGGAAGAGAGTGCCTGTAAATCGGAACTCCCCAGTCTGTATTTTCCCTGAGAAATGATTCCCTGTTTTCATGGGGTGCAAAAGTGAAAGAAAAGGTCGCACCGGGTTTCGCAACACGTTTCACCTCTTTAAAGAAATCTTTCAAATCACCCACGAAGTGCAGAACTCCGGAGCAGACAATATTATCAAAAGAATTATCATCATGGGGAATAACATCTTTTATAATATCATAAAGGGCTAATGATTCCGTAAACTTTTTTGTTTTACATATATTCAGCATTTTCTGTGAAGAATCGAGGCCGAAAACTTTCAAACCGGATAACGCGAAGTTGTATGACCCGAGCCCTGTGCCTATGCCGATATCAAGAACATTCTGCCCCGGTTTAACATATTCAAAAGACATCCCGAAAAGCACATCATGGCCATAGCTGCCATATTCCTTTACACTCAGGTCGTAAGTCTCTGCATCTTCAGAATAATCATATCTGTTATTTTCATTGTCCATTTTCTGAATCACCCTTCCCTGAATTTGAAGTATCTGTAAATAAAAACCGGCCCCGCGCCGGAGCGCATAAAAGAGGTTTAAAGCCTACCCCTCCCGGAATATTCTATCGTAGGCCGCATCCGCGTGAATCAATGCTGAATCAAATAAAGGGATTGAACAGAGCTCCTGATTCACAAGTAAAGGGATCTCTGTGCAGCCCAGAATCACACCCTGGGCACCTGCCTGCCCAAGTTTCTCTATTATTTCGACAAAACGGTTCCTGGTGCTTTCGTTTATCTCCCCTTTTACAAGTTCATCCTCTATTGCCCTGTGAATATATTCCCTGTCCTCTTCACCGGGAATCAGGGTCTCAATTCCATATTGAGAAAGATGATCGCTGTAAAATCCGTCAGTCATGGTAAAGCGCGTACCGATGAGGCCGACTCTCTGAATATTTTCTGTTTCTTTTATTTTCTCTGCAACTGCATCAAGGAGGTTAACAAGGGGAATTGTCAGTTCCCTTTGTACTTCTGAAAAGACCCTGTGCATTGTATTTGTGGCAATAAGAGCGAAATCGGCACCTGCATCTGCAAGGTGTTTGCCTGCTTTCACAAGGTCTCCGGTTATTAAATCCCAGCGATCTTCATTCCGCCACTGATGATATTTTTCAAGGCTTACGCTGTAGATTACAATTTCAGGGAAACTGCTGTCACCGAACTCACTGACATATCTCCGGGTCAGATGAAGATAATAACTGACAGTGGATTCAGGGCTTAACCCTCCGATGATGCCTATTACCTGTGGCACAGTGAAAGACCTCCTGTTGGGATTAATGTTTTTCGCATGTCTGAAGCTGCCATGCGCTTCTATGGTTTTTGGCGGGATTTTCTGTTTTTGTCAATTATAATTAAGGTGAAGGGCTTAAGCAAGGGATTGTGCAGGAGGGGGATGCCAGGTGAATACCTGGCACTGTATAAAAGATATTTTCTATTCTTTAAATTTATCAACGGCGAGATTTATTGGATCTAAAATCTTTCCCCTTCGTAAAAGAACGGAATGCAGACTCATAGTTCGTAATTAATTTACCGATATCACCAACGAATTCATCAAAATCACGGGCTTTCTTTTTCTCACTATCAACATGTACTTCAACGAAATAATCACGGGGAACAGGTGCGATATATACGACGCCATTAGAGGCGTTTTCCAATAACCACCAGAGCTTATCACCTCCGAAATCAAGGAAAACGGGTGTATGACTATCTTCCCATTCCCGCAACAGTTTACACTCATGGGAATGCACCCTCCATATTTTTGATTTCCCGCCGGATGGTGTACTTATATTCAATGTTTTTGAAAACTGTTCTGTATCCCTCTTTCGTCTTGTACCATCGACAACCCAGATTAGTTTATTATAAAAAGCATTTCGAGACCGGCGCTCTTCAGGTTTGAGATAGGAATGCTGAAATTCTATTACCCATCCGTTTTCTGTTTTTACATCAGCAATATGTTTTTCGCCATTCTTATCAAATTGTATTACCTCCTGCCATTCCTCAGGGAATTTATCTTTCCATGAACGATGCCAGGCAGTTTCATTTTCCCACCAGGGATCACAATTGCGGTTACCCTTATGCGCCCAGTGATTAATTTTAAGCTCTCCGCATTTAGCAATCAATTCCGAGCCGCAAACAGGGCAGAGGCCCCTGGCTCCTTTTGTTGCTTCAGATTTTTCGTTATTGATTAATGCAAATTTCATTTGGTTCTATACAGTACTGTTAAATGTAAATTCATGGGATAATGTTATTTATGTTTTTGGTGTATCTGAAGCTACCATGCGCTTCAATGGTTTGTGGCGGGCTTTTTTGTTTTTGTCAATTATAATTATGGAGGGGGGTTGAGGGAGGGGGATTTCACAAAAAACGTCTAAGGCAGGGGTGCTCGAATGACTGGATGAGGTCAGCAAAATTAAATCAATCCCAGAATCTTTGCTTTAACCGAATCAATATCATTCAGCACTTCCTCATTCCTGAACCGCAGAACCTTCATTTTCCTCAACTCAAGAGCCTCGGATCTTAACCTGTCATACACCCTCTTCTCTTCAGTATCATGAACGCCACCATCAATCTCAACACACAGCCCCAGGCTATCGCAGTAAAAATCAACAATGAATCCATCAATAATCTGCTGCCGCCTGAATTTCAACCCGGACAATTTTCTGGCACGAACCATCTTCCAGAAGACATTCTCAGCTTCAGTCATATTCTTTCTCATTTCACGGGAACGTTCTATTTTAACTACTGAAACTCTTTGATTGCGTGCTATACTTTTTTCTGCCATTTTGACCTCACCCTCCTAACCTCCCTCTCCTCAAGGCGAGGGAGGAAGCAGAATCCTGTATTATGGATACGATCAAAACATTTATATCATAAAAAATTTTTCTTAAATCACTAAAAATCCAACACCACAGTCTCCGCTCTCCTTGAGGACTCTACTCAGGATAAGTACGTTTCAACTCATTTCATCTACTCCCCTCTCCTTGAGGAGAGGGGCTGGGGGTGAGGTCACAGCACCCCATTCGCGGATCTCCGGTTCTCAGGATGAGGTTCGTGTCGACCCGGCACACAATGTGCCAAAAAGGGTCGACCCTGTACGCTCATTGCACTTGCTGCCTTAACTTTTTCTGTTAAGAAAACTTTTTAAGATGTTCCCCTAACTTCTCTTCAATCTGCATTAACCTTAAAATTGGTGATTTTAATTCTTTCGTTTCTTTAGATGCAAATTCTCTAAGCTGTTTAAGGCAATCAGAATAATCACTATTTATTACGGCCTCTAAAGAAACGCTATATTCATTCATTATAATATCTTTAATATTATTAATATCCTGTAACTGGTTATGTTTGGCATTCGGCCCCTGATTTTTAACTATCGGCGACCATAACATAAAATGCTTTTCATAATTTTCAAAATACCTGTTTGCATACTCTATATTTTTTCTGAACTTTTTTGTAAACCGGTCAACATTGTCAGGCTGTTTATCTTTTACATATTGAAGCCCAGTAATTAAATGAGTTGCCACTTCGCATATATAGATAATTTTTTCTTTTGCGTTAATTCCGACAACATCTATTTCACCCTGGATATCCGGTGTATATAAATTATATTCAATGAAATCACATCCAAGAATGTTTTTTAAATATTCACCTACTATTTCTTCACCGGGGTTTTGCATTTATTTTCTCTCAAGGTTTTATTTTTTAAACTGATTAATTGAATTTATAATTGATTCAAGTTTTGCCATTGAAATACGAGCCCTGCGCTCACTATCTTCTGAACCATGAGCTGCCAATTCCTGAGAACCGATAAAATCTTTTAATGCATCATCTGTTGTTTTACTCTTTGAGTAAATTGTTAAAGTGTAACGGCCACCTGTTTTTACGCTTAAAACCAAACGGTAATCATCAAGACGGAAACGAACACCCTTCTCGCTTTTAGTTATAGTATATTCAATACCTAATTCATCAAGAACAGGAGCAACTTCTGAGTATATACGCTGAGAACTTCTGCTTTTCACTGCCTCTGTTGCGGCTTTAACATCGGCATCATCCGCAATTATTATCTCTTTTGCTTCCGGATGATATGTTTTAATAAAGGCTGAAACTGCTTCAACTAATGTTTCGTTCCCATCCCAGAAATATTCACCATCAAGCCTTAAATTATCAAGGATTGTGTGAAGCATTGACTCTACATCTCTGGCATTAATACCAGTCCAGGCTTTCACAATAGAAATTTTTATTGGACTCAAGGTACCCATTAACTCTTTTTCTCTTCTTTCCGGATGGTCTGTAGTAATTCCGATTTTTTTTATTGGGGGGAATGAAGAATCGGGATCATATTTTTGTAATTTCTCTGAGAATACAGGTTCTGCTATATAGATTGTATTGTGGGTGCTCATTACGTGTTCCTTTTGATGAAAATGTTATTGTTTCTGATTATTGATACTTTTAATGATCTCATTAGCATATAATCAATGATAAGCTTCAATTAATTTATACTTTTTCTATAGGCTCGTTATGTGTAGTAAGCTTTATTACATTAAATTTTTGCCAAGCGAAACACGAACGCTGAGCTTGTAGGCAAAAAGCTAATATTTATAGTTCTTTTACAAATAGCAAATCACTTAAACGAGCCATTTTTTCATTTGGCTCACCTTTCATCGAATTCATTTTACCTGTCACTCTTTCCAATACTAAAGCGCGAAATATATTTTCATTAAATATGATGGATTTATCTTTTGCTAGTTCTTTATAGCTATTAAGTAATTTTTTAGCTAAATCGTTTTTACCAGATGATTTCATGTTTACAAACAAATGAGCAAGGTCAATCAATCCACAGCCAATATGACTATGCTCAAAATCTATAATGAAAATAATATTATTTTGAATTTTCATATTTCCATAAGAAAAATCACCGTGTACAAAAGTTAATTCATTATCTTGTAGAGGATCAGGAAATAACTTCTCATAAAGATTGATGATATCATTTTTTTCTTTAAACGAAATCCTATCATTAGATAATAATCCACATAAAGAAGAAACTAAACGAGCTTTATAGTTATCTTTATTATATTTGTTGATTTCACATGATGAATTATTCCTTGGTCTAAATAACGCATTAGAAATATTTATCCGATTCAACTGTAGTTGAATAAGAGTATTAACTATTAAACATATATCATCATCGGTTGGATTTAAGCCATCTATTAATTCTGAACAATTGACCGTAGCTAAATTAATTTCTGGTATAGCTAAATATTTAGGAACTCCCATTATTGATTGTAAACATTGGCTTTCATGCAATATTAAATGAACACAATTATTATATATATTACATTCTTTAATATTTTGAAAATCATCATGACATTGATTAACAATTTTCAACCGCCACTGGTTTTGATGATTTTCTGAGGAATAAACATTTGCATGTAAATAACGGGTTTTTTCTTTACTGTTTATATGATCACAATATTCAGAAATTGTTAAATTTAGAGAATGGGAAACAGTATAGAGATATTCTTTGATGTCCATTTACGACCTTCTGATAATATCATAAACCAGCAGATTCAAATAATTCTTCAAATTCATAATAATTTTTACTTAACCAGCCAGTACCGTCTTGTAACAAATTCTTGTCTATTGGCGGATTAAATAATAATCTTGGTTTATTCAACAATAACAAAGTATGTGGTTCATTTTCATTATATTTAGAATCAGATTTAATCTCTTTCAATTTGTCATCAAGGTCGGGTATTGATCTTTTTAATTTTTTTAGTTTAACATGTTTCGTAATGACCTGTTTTAAATCATGATAGCTATTAACTTCTAAATGATCATAAATTTTAGCAACATAACTCATGCCTTCTTTTACGCCCGGAGAGATTATAGATATTTGATTCCCGAAGTATGGTGCAAAATATGAACATTTATAGATATTTTCATTAAATTTACAAAAATAAACATGAGCTTTTAAAAATAATGAAAGATATGGTTCTTTATTAACATCCCGAGCATATACATCTTTTTCTTTAGCTGTAACTAAACCAGAGTTTGCTAAATGCTTCATAAATTCCTCGCTTAATATTTTTTGTTTTGCCGAGCTATATTTAATATTATTTAAACAATTATAAATATCTTTCCATGATTTACTTTTAATTTTTTTATCTGAATATGTTTTTAGATTTCGTGTCAATGAAATCATCTCAAGCTTACCAGAAAATTCCTTACGATATTCAATTGCTTGTTTTTGTAATTGTTTCTCTGGATTATTGTTATTGACTTTAGCTTCTATCAAAATATGTTTACTTACAGTATTGATAATGATGTCACATCTTTGTGTGTCGAGTGTTCTTTCTATATAAATATTTTTAATAGGACTATCTATGCCAATATATTTATTTAACTCATGTATATCTAAAGATAAAAGGTAGGCCAAATAAGCAGTTAATCTTGTCTCTTTGATATTGAGACCGAACGATGATAATAAATCATTTGAACAGTTTTGACTTCGAAGTATTATTCTTTCAGTTTTCATAATAATCAATTTTTTATCTGAGTCCACAGATGGCCGAGTTTTTCAAAATTAATTCACGCGTTTTTTGTATACAACGTTTTGCTTATGCCAAATCTTGACAGCTTCATCGCCTCTATTTGGCGTAGCCCGAACGACTGCCCAGGAGTAAAGCATAAAACTTTGTTGTATGACCGTTTTGGTGCTTATATATTTACTTAATTTGATACTATTTCTGGAATAAGAAACATTTCATCAAGTAAACCAAATATCATCATTTCCTAAAAAAATCGAACAAGAGAGGCAAGCCCATTGTATCCTACGGTAAAAAGTAAAAATATAAAAAATTACTGAGTCCTCGCAAAGCGGAAACCTATAAAATTGACGCAATCATCAGGATCGTAGCCGTACGCACGGCTCACTCGGAGAAAGCTAGCCTCACTAATCCAGCAACCGCCCCGCCCTCTGTGCCAAGATAGTTGTCGCCTGAAATAAATCAGGAGACGCTTATGAAA
>ERZ795057.2517-NODE-2517-length-13654-cov-9.357453_pt1 | contig 13654 bp, 11 predicted proteins | sample MGYA00375141_ERZ795057 | MGnify/ENA primary metagenome ERZ795057 (study PRJEB30186, sample SAMN05720163) | activated sludge metagenome | isolation source: Anaerobic digester | place: Hong Kong | collected 2015-01-26 ... | reverse complement strand
TTAAGATCTTTGAAGAAAATAAAGTCAGGACTGGAATCGATCAACGACCTGAGCAAAGAGCGTTCTTTTACCAATGATTTCCTTGCATTATTCAACTCTTCCGTCATAGCATTCACCGATTCAGCCAGTTCCCTGAATTCTGAAAAAACGAGGTTTTTCTGATTTATTTCAATGGATTCAAGGCCGGCCTTTCTGAAATGCAGGTTAAATATGGCAAAACCCTGTGCGAATTTCCTTGAAATCCAGCGTGACACCAGCCAGATAAAAATCAAAACCACCGACAATGAAAGCACTATATGAGCAATGGTGCTTCTTATCTGCGCTTCCATCAATTTCCGGTTTTCCCTGATGAAACTTTCTACTTCGTTTTCATAAAATCCGGTTCCTACAATCCATCCCCACTCTTTTACCGTGCCGAGATAGGATATTTTTGTCTCAAAATCTTCTGACATGAGTCTTCTGAACTGATATTCAATAAATCCGCTTCCGGAGGTATTATAAATATCAACCTGTTTCTGATATACCTGAATCCAGTTGGAATCTTTACTGTTGCGGATATCCTGCGGCCACAGATGCTTCACGCCATTGGTAATCAATGCTTCTCCGCCAATGGTATTGACAAAGAGGTATCCATCATTTCCGTACCTGATTTTCGAGAGGTATTCCAGGATCCTTTCCTTCATAACTGCCTCAAAATCTTCGAGGTAATCCTTGGAGCCAAGGTACCAGTTGAATGGGGCAAACCTTCTGATATAGGAGCTTTTAAGCAATGTTGAATCTCCCGGATTATCTTTCCCGGGGACATAATAATGGATAAAGCCCTGATCAACCTGCCTGAGCAGTTCAACTTCTTTACGCACAACAAAGTTGCCATGCTGATCCTGATGATCCAGGCTCGGGATATTTTCAAGGTGTTTGCTGCGCGGCAGCAGTACAGAAACTCCACTTGTGGTATAAATAAAAATATCACCCCGGTCGTTTGAAAAGCGGATGGGACGAAGGGCATCCCTGATCATTTTTTCTATTTCGGATCGGGATTTGGTTGCCTTGTTCTCTTCATAAATATTGGAAGCGATCGCCCAGGCTTCATCAACCCGTTGCTTAAGCCCCAACCTCATTCTTTCCTCGGAAAGCGACCGGTTGTAATTGATGAATCCAATGGCACGGGTAACTTCATCTCTTGCCAGATCCATCCTGCTGTTAACAAAACGGTCCCTGATTTCATCCGATTGCTTCTTAAATCTCCGCGTCTCAAGCGAAGTCCAGTAATGCCCGATAAACAATAAGGAAATTACGGTAGCAGCCATAATTCCATAAAGCAGTTGATCTGCAATACTCTTACGCTGAAGGTGTTTTTTAAAAGTTCTGAATAAATTCAAGTTCCCTGTCCGCTTTACAATGATTTATTTTCATTTCACTGATTTGTAACCCCGGAAACGGTTAAAAAATCAAGGCCTAAACCTAACATCAGGCATCCCTGAAAGTTCATTGTCCCGATGGAAAATAAACTTACCTTGCGCAATACAAGCATTTGTTAAATAATTTATTATCAACTACTTATTCTGTATTCGCTGAGTCAGCAAACATAAACATTTTTTTACAATAGTAAAATAATTTTTTTAATGTAATACAGCGGGATGCTAATAGTACATATACTCTCCGAAAAGGGTCTGCAGGTATGATTTTCCTTCCTTAATAATTGAATCGGCATAAACTTCGGGAATGGCATTCTCGTGGAAGTGTCCGATTCGTGCATCCATCACAAAATGCCCGGCCGGCCTGATCCATCCCAGACCTTCCTCAAATGAGTAATAGGCAAACTCAGGTGCATAAGGATTAAACAGATTACGACTCCAGTGGAAAGCGCCCGCATCGATATCAAGCTGATGCAGCAGGGTTGAAGCAAGGTCAGACTGATTCGAAAGCCGGCTGACCTTTGTCCCTCTGAACTCATCCTTTATCACATCACCAACCAGCAGCATGGGTATTTTATGATAGTTTGGGGTGGTAAAAGCCCAGTTCCGGTATGAATTGTGGCTATGGTCCGCCACAATCACAAAGAGCGTGTTTTTGTACCAGGGCTGCTTCCTGGCTTCTTCAAAATATCTGCCCAGGCTGTGATCGGTATAGTAAGCCGAATTTATGTAAGGTTTTTCGTTATCGCCCCAGTCGAGCACCTGTTCCATTGGCTGATCGTAAGGCGAATGGGAACTCAGGGTGAACAGCGCAGAGAAAAAGGGCTCTTTTTCTCCGGAGAGGTCCGCCAGCTGCCGCGAAAGCACAAACTCATCATGGGCGCCGAGTTTGCCCTTGATGGCCTCTTTCCCGAAATCGGCCCCTTCAACCACGCGTTTAAAACCGTTGTAAAGAATAAATCCCTTGATGTTTCCGTAAATAAGTTGCCCCCCGAAGTAAAATGAGGTATGATACCCTTCCTCTATCAACTTTTGCGTGAGGGTGGGAAGTTTGGCAAACTTATCAGGCTGCACGGTAATGGAAGAGATCGGATGTGCAGGAAAGCCCCCGAAGATACTGCCCATGGCCTGCTCGCTGCGGGGACCGGTCGCCCATAACTTTGTAAAAAGAATACCTTCTTTCTCCAGTTTTCTGAACTCAGGTGTTATGCCCGGCTCTCCGCCCAGGGATTCGATCAGATCGGCCGACCAACTTTCAAGAATCAGCAGCACCACGTTAGGCCGATCGGTAGTGAGTACTTTCGTGGTTGAGTCTTTTTCAGTGGCGAAAATCTGCTTCCGGGTCTGCGCAGCCTCCTCATCGCTGTAAAAGGCATAGGGGTTTTCACCGAAATTTCTGTAATTTTCGATGACATTAATCATCAGGTTAAACCCTGAATTTACGGCCGCGATGTTCAGTATATTCTTGTTGGAATAGTAGGAAGCGCTCTGGTTTATCGGAATGGGTTGCACCCCTCCCCTGGCCCCGATAAAAAGCAAGACCGGAGCAGCAACCAGGAATACGGTGCTGAAAAAATAATTTCTCCCGGACTGCCTGATTTCCTGATAAAACCATTTTTTGTAAATCCACGAGGTGAGCAGGACCATTACAACAAACAGACCAATCAGGGAGAAAAACAACGCGTTGGAGACCGTATCATAAACTTCGGTGGGATTGCTCAGATAGGCAAAGGCCTTGAAAGGCAGTTTGGTTTTCCACTCAGGATAGATGCCCAGCTCAACAGCGGTCAGCAGGCTGAAAAGCGTGATTGCCGTATAGGTATAGATCCGGTTTACCTTATCCATCCAGCTTCTGCTCCACAACGACTGAATCAGCAGCAAAACTGCAGGAAAAAGCATAAAATACGAAGTAGTGGCAAAGTCGAGCTGAAAGCCATGCCGGTATGCGGCCATGGCTTCGCCGAAAGACACACCTTCGATGCGCAGCAGTTGAAAATTGTAGAGCATAAAAACCGTTCTGGCGAATGCAAAAAACAATAACCAGAAGAGCATCTGCCTGAAAAATGAAATCAATATCTGCTTCATATACCAGCGTAGTTCGAAATAAGTCTGCAAAGTTAATTTAAGTTGGCCGATTCCCGCCCAAAAACTTCCCCTGATGTAAGGGCCGGATCATAGCAATCCGGCCAATTATCCTTAATTTAGCCGCATTATTTATTTATCACCAACGTATGAATGGCCTGAAGGATAAATCTATCCTGTGCGATACCATCCTGATCATTATCATCCTGCTCTTGCCGTTGGCGCTTTTCACCAACCTGGGGCTGATGCCGCTGATCTCCGATGAACCTACCCGGGCGGTGGTCACACTCGAAATGATCTTGTCGGGGAACTTCATCACCCCCACGATCAACGGGGATTTTTATTACAACAAACCTCCCCTGTTCAACTGGATACTTGCGGGTTTTGTCAAAGTTGCCGGAGTTGAGAACGAGTTCATCTTCAGGTTGCCGACTGTAATCTCTCTGCTGCTGATGGGCTTAGCAATAACCCTTTTTGCCCGGAAAGCGCTGGGATGGAGGAATGCGGTAATGGCAGCCCTGATGATGATCACCTCGGCGCGCATCCTGTTCTGGGACTCTTTTCAGGGACTGATCGACATTACCTATTCATTGGTAACGTTCACTGGATTTGCCCTGCTTTATCACCTTTCGCAACGACGCAAATGGCTGCTGATGTTTACGGCCACCTATGCGCTGGCCGCTGCCGGCTACCTGATGAAAGGACTCCCCTCCATTGCGTTTCAGGGCATCAGCCTGCTGGCATGGCTCAGCTACGACAAGCAATTCCGTAAGCTTTTCTCCTGGCAGCACCTGGCCGGCATCCTGACCTTCGCGCTGATCACAGGTACCTATTACTATACTTACCTCCAGACCAACACCCTTGACGATGTGTTTTCCACGCTGTTCGACCAGTCGAACAGGCTTTCCGACAAAAAGGGCACCTTCCTCAGCTGGCTGCTCCACCTGGTGACTTTTCCGTTTGAAATGATCTATGAATTCGCCCCGTGGACTATACTGCTTTTATTGCTGTTGAGTAAAAAAATCCGGGTTGCCCTGTTTACCGACAAGTTCATTATGTTCAACCTGCTGATATTCAGTAGCAATATCATTATTTACTGGATCTCGGCAGATATGCGACCGCGCTACCTGTTTATGCTTTTCCCCCTGCTCTTTGTGATACTGGTAAAGGCCTGGTCTTTATCTGCAGAAATAAGGAACAATCTTCAAAAGATCACCGATGTGGTTTTCGGCGTGCTGGGATTGCTTGGGACAGCTTCCCTGCTTTATTACCTGTTTTGGGACGAAACAAATCAACTGCGGGGTGTGTGGTTGATCATTCCTTTGCTCTTTATCATTGCCGGTTCAGCGGTTTGGCTGATGCGAAAGCATGTTCCGCTTCGTATGCTGTTGCTGATTATTGTTATGTTGACGGTGCGCATAGCTTTCAGCATGTTTAACCTTCAGGCGCGCTATAACTCCTATCCGGATGCGGGTTACCGGCAGGGTGAAATCACGGCAGGTCAGCTTATTAAGGAGTGTAATACCTATGTGCTTGGAGACACTCCCTTCAACCACGATGCTTCGTTTTACATTGCCCGAGAAAGCCGGCAGATTATCAGGAGAACATGGGAAATCAGCGATTCCGGCACCTGTTACATCGCGGATGAAAAAAATCTGGCTACTTTTGCAGACCGGCTCGAAGGTTACGAAATCATCCATACCTTTACCATCAAGCTAAGCGAAACCAGGCTTTTCCTGTTAAAGAAATCCCTATGAACAATCCGAAGTTATCCATAATCATCTGCGTTTACAACGAGGAACCCAATATCAGGCCGCTGAACAAATGGATCAACGAATCCATTACCGGCATGGAATACGAGATTATCTATGTGGATGACGGCTCCACCGACCGCACCCGGCAGGAAATCATTGCCCTGAATGACCCCCGGGTTGTGCTGGTGGAATTCAGAAAAAACTTCGGACAGAGCGCGGCCCTCTATGCAGGCATTGAACAGGCACAGGGAGAATACCTTGTTACCATGGACGGCGACCTGCAGAATGACCCCAGCGATATTCCCATGATGTTGAAACTGGCTGAGGATGAACACTGGGACCTGGTGGCCGGTGTCAGGAAAAACAGGCAGGACGGAATGTTTCTGAGGAAAATCCCCAGCAAAATTGCCAATGCCATTATCCGTAAAAGTACCGGGGTTTACATAAAAGATTACGGCTGCACCCTCAAGGTATTTAAAAGCGATCTGGCCAAAAACATCGGTCTTTACGGGGAACTGCACCGCTTTATTCCCGTGCTGGCAAGCCTCGAAGGCGCGACCATCACCCAGGTGGACGTAAAGCACCATGCACGGGAGTTCGGCAAATCGAAATATGGCATCAACCGGACGTTTAAAGTCGTCAGCGATCTGATGCTGATGGTATTTTTCAAAAAGTATATGGGTAAGCCCATGCATCTTTTCGGAGGGATCGGCCTGGTATTTCTGATAGCGGGCTCACTGATCAACGGATGGTTCCTTATTGAGAAGATTATGGGTCACGATATCTGGGGAAAGCCAATGCTCTTACTGGGTATATTGATGCTGATCGCGGGCATTCAGTTAATTACCATCGGAATTATGGCAGAGCTGTTGATGCGAACTTATTACGAGTCACAGCAGAAACGCCCTTATAAAATCCGCAAAGTACACACATTCGAAGCCTGAGATGTCCCGACCGCTTAAAGCATTCCTGAAAATCGCGCTTTCCGTCGCCGCACTCTGGTATGTGTATACCAAAATTGACGTCAGGGAAGTTGCGCTGATTTTCAGACATGTGCATTATGGATGGCTGCTGGCCGCTACCCTGTTGTTTGCAGTCTCCAAAGTGCTTTCATCTTACCGCCTGAACATCTTTTTCAGGAATACCGGAGCCGGGCTCACCGAACAAAGCAACCTGAGGCTATACCTGCTCGGGATGTATTACAACCTTTTCCTGCCCGGCGGCATTGGCGGTGACGGTTATAAAATTTACCTGCTCAATAAAAAGTTCGGGACAGGGGCAAAAAAGCTGTTCTGGGCGGTGTTGCTCGACAGGGTGAACGGGGTGCTTGCGCTGTTCGTACTGGCTATGCTGATGGTTCCGTTTATAGCCTTACCGTTACTGTATAAATATCTGGCAGTGGCAGCAATCCCTGTATCCATTGCAGTTTATTATCTTTCCATTCATTGGTTTTTCAAGGATTTCAGAAAAAGTATACACCTGACAAACCTCTATTCAGCGGGTGTTCAGCTTGCCCAGCTGCTCTCCGCCTGGCTGATCCTGCTGGCCAACCACCACCAGGAACAGATACTGGCTTATCTTTTTCTTTTTCTCATATCCTCCATCGTAGCTACACTACCCATCACCATAGGCGGCATCGGATCGCGCGAGATCACTTTTCTTTTCGGGGCTGAAATCATGCATCTCGACATTCATTTATCCATCGCACTCAGTCTGCTGTTTTACGTGATTACCGCGGTGGTTTCGCTTAGCGGGATTTACTACTCCCTGAACGAAAAGGCACTGGATATAAAGCTTGAATGCGGTGCAGACATAAAAGAACCTGAAGCAAAAGTTTAGAAAATGAAACATGTTTTTATCACCGGTGTCGCCGGATTTATCGGCTCAAGTCTTGCCCGCACCATGCTGGAGCAGGGATACAAAGTATCAGGCCTTGACAATTTCGATACGTTTTACGATCCAGCGATCAAGCGTAAAGCGGTGGGCGGTCTTGCCGGATATAACTCTTTTAAACTTCACGAAGGCGACATCAGACATCGCGAAACGCTCGATAAAATTTTCAGTGCAGAGAAACCGGATCTGGTGATTCACCTCGCTGCCCGGGCCGGGGTGCGGCCTTCCATTGAACAGCCTGAACTATATTACGATGTGAATGTCACCGGCACGCTGGTATTGCTCGAAGCCATGCGGGCGGCAGGCATCAAAGACATGCTCTTTGCCTCCTCCTCATCGGTTTACGGAAATAACAGGAAAGTGCCCTTCAGCGAAACCGACCCGGTTGACAACCCCATTTCGCCTTATGCCGCCACCAAAAAAGCCGGCGAATTGCTTTGCTACACTTACCATCATCTTTATAACTTCAATATCTACTGTCTGAGGTTCTTCACGGTCTACGGACCCGGGCAACGGCCCGAAATGGCCATACAGCAGTTCGGGCGTAAGATCAGTGAAGGCACGCCCATCACGCTCTTCGGCGATGGGACCACCCGAAGGGATTACACCTTCATCAGCGATATTACTGCCGGCATCATTGCCTGCGCCAACAATCTGAAGGGATACGAGATCTTTAACCTGGGCAACAGCGACACCATTTCGCTGATCGACCTGGTGCGGGGTATAGAGGAAACATTGGGCAGGAAGGCTGTCATCGAATGGAAGCCCATGCAGGCCGGCGATGTGGAAATCACCTATGCCGACATCAGCAAGGCCCGCCGGCTGCTGAATTATTCCCCGGGATATCCGGTACACAAGGGTTTGCTCCGCATGTTCTCTGAGCAGGGCATGTGCTGATCTGAAGCCTGTTTTGCATTTGCCAAACCAAGTTTCATCCCTGTTCCTGCATCAGACAATGCGTCACACATGTTTTTCCATCATTCGTATTTGATCACTTCCACCGGATTCAGTTTCGAAGCCGACCAGGACTGCCAGGCGATGGTGAGAAAAGCCACCAGCAGGGTGATCGCAGCTGTAAGGAGAAAAGTTGCGGCGGTGATATTGATGTGATAGGCAAAATCAGCAAGCCACTCTGACATAAACAACCACACCGGAACAACGGCCAGCAAATTTCCTATCATTACCAGCAGCGAGAAACCCGCTGTTTCCCTGAGGGTCAGGCTGAAGGGTGATGCGCCCAGAATCCGCCTGATGCCGAACTGCCTGCGCCGTTGCTGCAGGATTACAGCCGAAAGGCCCAGCAGTCCCATACAGGCCACAACAATGGCCAGAATGGTGAAACCGGAGAACAATTGCGCGAAGCGGTTGATATGCTGATAAGTGCCGGCTATGTATGTATCAAGCGGGTAGCAAACGAAAGGTTCTCCCGGGAAGTGCTTTTGCCATTCATTTTCAAGGCCTGCCCTGGCGCTTTGAAGATCGGTATTTACCCTGATCAGCAAGGCGTTGAAACCTTCCTCCGGGCGGGTAGCAAAGATCAGTGGCTCTACCCCGGTATAGACAGGGTGAAAGTTAAAATCCTGCACTACCCCGATAACAGGGTGTTTGGCACTTCGCCTGATATGGTGTATGCTGCCCGGGGTAACTCCATAGCGCTGCGCGTAGCTTTCATTTACCAGAAAGGAAATGCTGTCGTTGCCGGAAGTCAGGTTCCTTCCGGCGATCAGCCTGATCCCCATTGTTTTCAGAAAGGCTGAATCGACGCCCAGCACATTGATCATGACCACTTCGTCCCTGCCCTCAGGCAGATATCCGTTGGCTGGAACCCCTGCGCCCGGTGGACTTGATACCGCCGTCCAGCTTTCGACAAACGGCAGTCCGCCCAGCGAATTGCCCGCAAATGCAGGCATGTTTTTATCATTTTCATCTGAAACGCGCACAACAAGCAGGTTGTCGGAGCGATATCCCTTGTCGAAACTGCTGATATAGCGAATCTGACCGAACATCAGCAAGAGGGAAGCCACCAATCCGGCCGATATGGCAAACTGAATCACAACCAGCACTTTGGGCAGCATTGCCCTGACTTTTACCGAACCGGATCCTCCCTTGAGCACATCCACCGGCATAAAGGATGCAAGATAAAAGGCGGGATAAGCGCCTGCAAGCACTCCGGCGAACACCACCAGCAGGATTATCCCAAGCATCAGCGGCATTCCGCCGGCCGCATAAAGCGCGAGGGGATTTCCTGTAACGGCCGAATACCAGGGACGTATCAGTTCGATGATAAAAAGCGCGAGCAGCAAAGCTGCAAAACTCAGCACCAGCGCTTCGGCTATAAACTGCCTGATCAGCATGCGCCGTGACGCTCCGGCCACTTTGCGGATGCCCGTTTCCCTGTTCCGGATCATGGCCCGGGCAGTCGCCAGGCTGGTAAAATTAAAACAGGCAATCAGCAGGATCAGCAGGGCGATGCCTGAAAATATCCTGATATTACTGAGGTTTCCACCGCTTCCATCGTTTACAAGCGAATGCAGATGAATGTTGCTGAGCGGCTCAAAACCAAGCTTATACTGCCAACCTGATTCCCTGATACTTCTGTTGATCTTCTCATCAAGGAATGCGGGCAGGGCCGATTCAAGGCTTGCGATGCTGAAGCCTTGCTGCGTCCTGATAAAAGTGATGTACTGGTTTCCCCCGTTCCAATCCATGAACAATGATTTATCCTGATACAATGTTGAAAATGAAATCAGGGCATCAAACTGCAGGGAGGAGTTATATGGCAGGTCTCCGGCTATTCCGGTCACCGTAAACTGATCCCTGTTGTTCATCTTCAACACTTTTCCAATGGCAGGTTCATCGCCGAAAAGCTTGCGGGCTGAAGAACGGGTAAGCACGATACTGAATATTCCGGAAAGCGCTGTGTTAATATCGCCTTCCTCCAGCACAAATGAAAAGTCCCTGAAAAATCCGGAATCGGCATAGCAAACTTTTGAAATTTCAGTGATTTTCCCTCCGGCTTCGAAAAAAGATTCTTGCGCTTGAGTTGTCCGCGTAACTGATACTATCCCGGGAAACTGTTCCTGAAGCGATGGACCAACGGCCGCAGGGATGGTGCAGGAACCGAATGACCCGTCAGGACTGACAGCTGTCATATTTACCCGGTAAATATCATGCCGTTTAGTGTGAAACCTGTCGAAACTCAGCTCGCCGTATATGTAGGCCAGTATGGCAATTCCTGCTGCAAGGCCCATCGCAAGACCTGTTACGTTGATAATGGTATAAAAAGGATTCCGGATATAGAGCCTGAATGTATGCCTGAAGAAATGCTGCATTGCCCGAGCGTTTCAGATAATTGTATAAGAATTACTGCTCAGGTATTATAAAAACCATGCCATATTAAACCGCTGAATATGTGCGGAATAAAAATATTAACAAAGTAGTAGTGTCCGGATTTGCGATCAATATGTCTTAAAACCGGACATTTGTCCGGCTTTCCCTTTAATTCTTTTATCCAGAGATTTCTAACCCGTTTTATCAACCTCTTCCGGAAGCAGAACGCCGGATTACGGCATAGGCTGTTCAGACCATACCCATCACGAACTTTTTCTGTTCCGTGTATAAATAAAAATCATCGCGATTGCGGTGGTTACGGTCCCCATGATCAACCCTCCGATAGCTCCCTGTTTTACATAATTCAGGTAATTGAAATTTGCTTCAGCTTCGGCAATGGTGTTGTAATAGCCCAGTTCCACCGATCGCTTGATGACATTCGGGAAATACTCAGGTGTGATTACATAGGTGGTGATCCATTGCGTGAGCGGACTGATGAGGGCAATCATCACCGATATAATAATACCCGAAACCAGCCCCTGGAGGTAGGTAATACGACCGTCGTAGAAGTTCTTCTTTTTATCCTTCAGCGCCAGCACCATCACAATGATAGCAGGAATGGCAAAAAGGTTTGTGAGATAAATATGATAATCGATATACCTGCCATGAAGTCCGGTGACTTTTTCCAGAATCATCCAGAGCAGTGACATCAGCGAAAAAATAACGGCCCACTTGATTTCAATTTTCAGGTTTTTCATGTTGATGTTTTTTTATTGTGCTGCATTTATAAGTACGTCCAGTTCAATCTTTTTCATTTGGCGCAAGGCCTGCCCTACCTGCTGACCTTTTCCTGAGTTCACGATCAGGGATTCAAGCATGGATGGAATTACCTGCCACCATACACCGTATTTATCCCTGACCCAGCCACACATGCTCTCCATCCCTTCTTCAGCAAACCGGCTCCAGTAGTGGTCAATTTCCTTCTGGGTTTCGCATTCAATTACAAAGGAATTGCCTTCGCAGAAATCAAATTCATGTACCGGCTCACCTCCGCTTAAAGCGTTAAAAATTAAATCTTTCAGCCTGAATTGGGTAAACATCAGGGCACCATCAGGCATACTGCTCCCGGAAGGAATCGGGAAACTTATAATGTGCCTGCTGTCATCAAATATAGAAGTATAATAACTCAATGCCTCTCCCACCATTGCCCTTTTATCATTGGCAAAAAGCAGGGCCGGAACGATCTTCTGCGGATTGTTGATCGCATCTATATCCAGTTGCCAGCTGATGCCAAACCTGTCCTCCACCCAGGCATATTTCGCGCTCCAATCATATTTTTCCAGGGGCATCATCACCCGTCCGTCCTTACTGAGACTGGCATAAAGACGCTCAATCTTCGCATCATCGCCACCGCAATAAACGAAATAAGATACGGCAGGATTGGGCCGGAACATCTCTCCGCCGTTCAGGCCCATAAATTTCACTCCATAAATCTCAAACATCAGCACCAGCTGGTTTTCTGAGAGGATGTTCACATCCTCAAAAACATCCTTGTAAAAACCAGCGGCTTCTCTCGCATTGTTGTTAAACCAGAGGCAGGGATATATCGTCTTGTTCATATTCCGGAAATCAGTTGTGCAACAAGGTTAATAACAATTTGAAAGGCAAGGGGTTTCATCTGTCGCTACTTTTTGTATTTATCGTGTAAACCCACTCCCTGAAGAATCATCGGGATTATTTTCTCCAGCCGGCTGACTTTGGTGTTTTCCTGCTTTGGTTCATCCAGATAGAGTATATATTCCTTCTGCTTTCCCGGGCTTAACTTACTGAATGCAGCCTGCAGATTTCCATCGGCTTTGAGGGCACCGGCAAGCAACGGCGACGGTGCCATCGCCTGAAACTTCTCAGGCTTTATTTTCAGGCCTTTCTTTTCAACTTCAATAGCTTCGGTTATGTATTCAAGAATGCTTTTTTCATCCACTTCTGCCAGGGAGGTGAAACGCCACTGACGCAACGATCTGGTTTTTCCCTCTGATGCGGCAATCAGCACCCCGTACTTATCCTGAAGGAATACGCCATTGTAAAACCAAAGTGCAAAAAAGTTCCTGAAACCGCCATAGCTGACAACATTCTTTCCATTGTATGTGTATACCTCTGACCCCCATTTGATTGCTTTTTCGAGCGGGGTTTTAGCAATGACGGATGACAGCAACGTAAGTTCTTCCGCCCATCGTTCGTTGTATTCCATACTTGAATTATTTGAAAGGCAATATCATGCGCAGGTTAATTAAACCATCGATTTTACCAATTGTTCAGGCACCGGCCTGCCCGGGCCGGCGCTATTTGGTGGTTTTCAGGCCCATGGCGGTAAAAACGCTGTCGACCGGCTCCCACAACTCCAGCTTGTTACCGTCGGCATCCATGATATGGACAAATTTACCGTAATCATAGGTTTCTATGGTATCGAGAATGGTGACGCTGTTTTGCCGGAGCTTTTCCACCAGGCCTTCGATGTTCTGCACCCGGTAATTGACCATAAACTCTTTTTTGGAGGGCTCAAAATAACTGCTCCCCTGCTTAAAGGGACTCCACTGCAGATAGTTGATTTCTTCCGGCCGGTTGGCATTGCGGAATTCGAAACTCGAGCCCCACTCATTCACTTCAAGCCCCAGGTTTTCCGCATACCAGGCTTTGGTCTCCTCAACATTCTCAGAAAAAAAGAAAATACCGCCTATACCGGTAACTTTCGGTGTGGTATCGTCAATAGCAGCATTGCTGCCGTTTTGAGCCGATTGATCTGTCATATCGTCGTTTTTTATTGATCCTTGTTTACAAGCTGCGAATATAAGGGCCAGCAGGGCAATAGCCAACGAATTTTTCATGTACTTTGATTTAAATGTTCAACAAACAATAACAATTTTAGTAATTTCAGACTACGCAAAACTAACCCTAAAAACCGGGAATACAATGGTCATCCGGACCCCTGAATTTATCAAGAAGACCGACCTCATGGATATTCGTTATTTGATGTGTTTGAAAATGAAAAAATACAAAGTTCCTTTAGTGAATAATTCAAACTTCTTCGGCTTTGTTGGTTTTCCCAAAGTCCGGATTCAGGCGTCAGATTTCAGATAAATCGTCAGAAGATTCTGTTTGCTTTACGCCGGGCTTCAGCCCGGG
>ERZ795057.2506-NODE-2506-length-13703-cov-5.474941_pt1 | contig 13703 bp, 13 predicted proteins | sample MGYA00375141_ERZ795057 | MGnify/ENA primary metagenome ERZ795057 (study PRJEB30186, sample SAMN05720163) | activated sludge metagenome | isolation source: Anaerobic digester | place: Hong Kong | collected 2015-01-26 ... | reverse complement strand
GCTTTGAAAAACTGGGCAGCGGAATTGTATACGGCTTCATCCACGCGCTCACGGATTTTCTTGTTTGATTTGTACTCTTCATACATTGCGTCTTTAAAGGGGCCGTTGAGCTTTTTCATGTTGCCCCCCTTCATGTTGTTGGCTGCGGCGTATTCTTCCATCTTCTTCCAGAGTTCCATTGAAATACCCTTGTCAGGGCTTTTTTCATATGAGGTTCCCTTTTCAACGGCGACGCCGGCATCGTCTACTTCAATACCCCAGACAACATTCTGCCAGTTGGTCCCCACGTTGGCCTTAAATATCCCGTCCTTGTAGAACTCGCCCACATCTTTAATGGGTGTCCCCGTGGTACCGTGCTGCGCGATGCCCACTCCCCATGGCTTCAATGCCTGAAATGTTGCACGTGTTAATGCAAGGTCTATGTTGCCCCTTACATTACCGTGAGTGGTGCCGTTATTAATTGCAATGAGATCAGGGGTGAGCCCGGCCTTTGCCATCGCCTCAACGAGGAGAACTGCCTCGGATACGGAAGAGTTCCCTTCTTTCCCGCCGATCTCACCGACCTCTGATTCATACATAAGCCCGGCTTTCACAACCTGTTCGCAGAGGAGCATGCTTATGGCAATGTTCTGCTCCATGGGGAGGAAGGAAACGTCAATAGAGAATGAGCCGTATCCGGCCTTAATCGATTCCCTGATTACTTCATCCGCTTTATCAAAGGCTGAGCGGGTTGGTTTCTGTACAGTCGTGTGGTCCCGGTGGCAGGTAAAAGGTGTTGCCTTTTCTCCGGTGTTGCCCATTTCCTCGTTTATTTCAACAACTACCCGGATGAACTCAAAGGGGTCCATTTGCGTGTAACCGCCCTTCATGTCACTTTCAGAAAGTGCAAGTTCATAGAAGACCGGCGCGTCAAGTTCCATTGATGCTTTTACGATGCCGGGTATAGCGATTCTGTGGCGGGTGTTGACAGCCATGCTGACCCAGTGTGCGCCGTCTTTAATTGTGGATTTAAGTATGTGCTTCCCGTTAACATGCAGAACTTTTGAGTCAGGAAATGTTTTCCTGAAATTTTCCGGTCTTGCGTTCAGTAATGACATATATTCACCTCTCAAATCTTTATTGTATATCTTTCGTGAAAAGTGCGGCGTTACCAGTAATGTCGGAGTCTGGTATGGATTCGGGAACTCCAGTCACTGTACAATGAGAACAAACTGTTGAGTGGTGACGCCGCATGTTGCATACTATACAGGGTGATTATTATTTATCAAGCAAATTATGTGTGACAGCCATCAGTAAATTTGTTTCACATGCCGGGAGTGCCGGGTGTTTTTTAAGTGGCTAATTATTGCCCGATTTTGTTTGTTGACAAAAGTAGAAATAATTTATATCCGGTAGTATACTGTGGCCACAGAGAATGTTTTTGTCTCTATATGACGGTGTGATGCCGGAATAAAAAATCGTGAAAAAGATTGAGTGTACATGAGTATAGTATCGTTACAACAAACATGCCGTAGACACCTGATAATTATTACAGCAGTTCCCGTGCTTGTTTTCGGAAGCTTTACTGCGCTCCATGCAAGTCATTATGGAGCAGGGGTGCGTTTTTTTATGCATAAAAATTATGAAAAGGCGCAGGAAAACCTTTTAAAAGCTGTTGAACATGATCCGAACGGTAACGCGTATTATTTCCTCGGTGAAATTGAAAGAATAAAAGGCGATTATGATAAAGCAACAGGATATTATCAGAAAGCGGTACAGGGACGCATAAGCCAGAAGTTCCTGCGGCTGGCATACTGGAACCTCGTAATTATGACAGAGAAGCGCGGCAATTACACAGAGCTTGTGAAGTCACTGCGGATATTCTGGGAGAAAACCGGCAGCTACGGGGCCAAGAGTAAAGTTGAGGAGATAATAAATAAATCGATCTGGTCCAATGACGCAGAGGCAATTGCTGCATACAACAGGGGAATGGTGAAGAAGAAAGCTGCTCCGGAAGAAGCCCTGAGGGACTTTCATGATGCCCTCGGGAGGGACCCGAATTTTATGGCACCGAAGTTTGAAGTTGGCCTTATGTATTACAGAAAAGGCGACCTCAATGCAGCCCTGGGGAATTTCAGCGCCATCGTCGGGAAAGTGCCGTTTTACGGTGATGTACATCTGTTAATGGGTGAAATATATTTCAACAGCCATTCATACAGCAGCGCGGTGAATCATTTCAGCAGGGCCCTTGACTTCTGTTTTATGGGGAAATCCGCACTGTATTCAGTGTATATTAAGCGTGCCACATCATATTACAAGCTCTCAGATTATAATAATGCAAAGGAGGACCTCACAAGGGCCCGCCGGATACGGTCAGGTGAGATGGAACCGCTGCTCCTTTTGTCGGCAATCAATATTAAACAGGGTAATTACCATGAAGCCCTTGAGTCCCTTACTGATGCGAATGCCCGGCAGCCCGGTAACAGCAGTATCGTGTTTCAGATTGGCAGCATTTACTACAAGCTGAATGACAAAAAATATGTGGGATACTTCGACAGGCTTTTTGACATGGAACATGCCGGAGGGGGGCGCGTTCCTGAAAAGTATTCCCGGGCAATGTCCATTCTCGTAAAAGATCATTATAATGCGGGGAAGTTCCGAAGGGCTGCGGTAATATTACAATCACTACCCGCAGTAGAGAACAGCAGCGAAATGAACGCTATTGCCGCCCGCACCTATTATAATACCCGTGATTATGAAAAAGCTGCTCTCTATTATGAAAAGCTGTATGCCGGACCTGAAAACAGCATGTATCTCGCGTCCTCATATGCGAGGACCGGCCGTAAGGATAAAGCGCGTGAAATTGTACTGAGATACTATAATGACGAATCTTTCATGAATAATGCGAAAAAAAATAACGGCCTCCGGAATATAGTGGATACCGTTACACGGGAAAAAGCGGAAGAGATGAGGGTAGCCAGGGAAAAGCAGCTCCGGGAAAAGAAGGAGCAGGAACGCCGGGAGGCGCTGCAGCGTGAACTCAGGGAGAAACGTGACCGGGAGCGAAAGGAAGCGCTGGAGAGGGAAAAAAAGCAGGCCGGGGACATGAACTCATCCGTAGAAAGATCTTCCATCCCCGGCAGTGAAAAGGTTTCCGGTGAGCAGCAGTAGATTCAGGGAGTTTTACGATTCTCCCCTTGCAGTGTATGTTATGGTCCTTGTGTGCGCCGGGACCGTAGTGTTCTCAATGATGTATACCGATATTCCCCCCCTGCGGACCTGCTACTATTTTATTGCGTCAATTTTTTCACTTGTCCTGGTTAAGCTTGCCAGGGCTGACTCGGGAGTACGGATAGACTATGTTCAGTCAGGTGAAGCGTGGGCCGGTATTCTCGGGGCCCTCATTATTTTTTTTCTGGTTTCGGATAACCGGTATCTCCTGTTTCTGTCGGTGTGGGTTTCTGTATTGATGTATGAGTTATACATCCATCAATTGTCACGGGGCAGAAGCTCTGACAGGCTTATGGTCGGGTACGCGTTTGGTGCAATGGCAGTTGTTGCAGGTGTGTATCTTGTTCTTAACGGTCTCAGGCTGGATGCTGTTACTGCGATCCTTTCCGGGATCTGCTGTACGGAACATCACGCAGGGTGGATAATTCCTGTAATGGTTTTGTTGTGTACTCTTCTATATGCCATGGAACGGTTTTTTGTGTACGAACTTCTTTTGTTCTCGCAGGGGGAACAGTATTTTTCGTCCGGAGGCTATCCATACGGGAAAGTGAAATTCCTGGTGCTGTGTCTCCGGAGTGTTTCAGCAGCGGTTGTTATATCCTTTGCAGGCGTCCTCGCGGGGGTGTCCGCAATATCAATCATGCTTCCTGAGAGGGAAGGTGTGCTGCAGGATGGTATGACGGTACTGGTGGTGTTTTCCTTTATAAATATTGCGGCCCTGATGATGACGTATCTCAATACATTTTCAGTCCTCGCGGCAGTTGTTGTTGTATCATATCTGCTCCATCTTTTTGGTGGGAGGAGAGTCGTCAATGGTTGAATTCCGGGATCTGAGCTGTGTCTTCGGTGCGCGCAAGGCGGTCAGCGGGATAGGTGTTACGCTGAATCCCGGAGAAACAGTAGCGGTGATTGGACGGGGAGGGAGCGGCAAGACGGTGCTCCTGAACATAGCGTCACTGGCAATCCGGAATTTCAGCGGTGATGTCTTCATAAGGCACCGGCCGGTTCAGTCATATTCGGCCAGGGACCTGCGCCGGGCGGTGACGTTCCTCTCAGAGGCGCCCCGGAATATGGAGGAGACGGTAATGAACTTTCTCCTTCTGGCGAGGATGCCGTATAAAAAAATACTGAATCCTTTTACCGAGTATGACCTGCAGGTGGTGGAGGAAAATATTGCAGCCTTCAGCCTTGACCCTTTCCGTGATGAGCAGCTTGGAACCCTTTCTGCGTCTTTGCTCCAGAGGGTGTATCTCGCGTTCTCCTTTATCCGTGAGTCATATCTGCTCCTTCTGGACAATCCCACAAAGGACCTTGATCTGGATTCCGTCATAATGCTGCAGAAGGCAATGGCGCGGTATGTGTTTGACGGGAACAAAATTATATTCTTCGCGTCAAATGACCTGAATTTTGCAGCGCAGACATCGGATAGAATACTGGTCCTGGAAGAGGGGAGGCTGGTGCTTTCCGGGAGTTATGATATTATTGAGCCGGACACGGTAAAAAAATATTTTGGCGTTGATGTCTTTATCTCGAAAAATATTTATAACGGGAAACCGAATGTCCATTATTTCCCGGAAAGCTGACGCATGCTATATAAGGCTGTACACGTAACGTGCAATCGCGGGTGCGGAGGTGAGTCCCGGTGATTCAATACCGATGCAGTGAATTACGTTGCCGGGATTTTTAATAAATACAAAGTCGTCGCAGCGCTCGCCGTTTTTGTATGCCCTGGGGCGGTTGCCGGAAAACCCTTCATACATCTCCAGCATTGCCAGGGTCTCAGGGCTGATCATGGCAAGAAGCGCGTTCTCGAAATTTTCTTTCGGTGTTTCAATCTGATAATTATCTTTCCCCGATGAAGGAATTTCCGAAGGCCCCAGTATTGTTTCGCGGCCGAATGTCGGCGTAAGGTGTATCCCCAGCGTTTTGTGATGATGGTTCGGGACAGGGTATACCGGGATGCCGAGGTCAAGTTTCGTGGTGTAATAGTAGTCTCCTTTAAGGGGGACGATAGAATACTCCGTGATCCCCCAGAGGCGGGCAATATCATCACAGTACAGCCCCGCGGCATTGATGATAATGTCGGCTTCCAGGGTGCCCCGTTCAGTTTCAAGAGATGAATCACCGGCTCCTGTGACCCTGCAGGAGGTGAGGATGTTGACATTATGCTGAAAAAGAAGGCCGTTCATTACCGACATATAATCGGCGGTGTCGATTATTCCCGTGGTCCCGGAATAAATGGCACCAGAGCACTCTATCCATGGGGCCGCTGACGCCACTCTCTCCGGAGTAACCCGTTCCATGCCGGGAACGCCGTTTTCCAGTGCAGTGCCCAGGAGGCCTTCAATTTCATCACGTTCGTGTTTGTCGCGTGCGATGATAAATTTTCCCGAATCTCTGAAAGCCACATCATGGCGCGCAAAGAATTCCCTGCTCAGGGCGTTCCCCTCCACACAGAGCTGTGCCTTCAGTGATCCCGGTTTGTAGTATATCCCCGCGTGAAGAACGCAGCTGTTGCGGGTGGAGGTTTCCTGGCCCGTCTTTTCGTTCCGCTCAAGAAGATATACCTCGTTGCCTTTCTGCGCACACAGGAGCGCTATGTGGCATCCCACGATGCCGCCGCCGATTACTGCAATTCTATTCATTCGTGTTTTCCTGTATCATTAATAACGGTGATTTTTATTCTGAGGTTTTTGATGGTAAATGAAGTGAACCCGTCCGGCTTTACCTGAAGGAGATCAATGTCAATGATTGTACTGTCGTCCACATGGGGCGGGATTCGGACTTAAGCTGTGAGCTTGTCGGTATCCTCCCCATGCCGTTGCAGAGGTGGCAGTGTGAATGGCTGCCGCCGCATATCGGGCAGAGCATCTTTGCCTGAAGTTCAATGTTCGCAACAGCCCCCTTTTTGGCTTCAACAGGTGTGATGAAAATCTCGATGTCCTGCCCGAAATTGTAAAGTATATCTTTGCGCTTCATCTGCTTCGGGTGCATCCTGGCTTTGAGCATGTCTGCAAGGGACACGGAATATTTGATTCGTTTTTTTGATATCATCAGATGGCTGTCGGACTTCGGGTCGCGGTTCCTGAAAAGGACGCGGTCGTAGTCCCTCCGTGAGACTTCGTCCATGAGAATCCGGTAGCCCCGGATAATCAGATCAATTTTATCGACAAGATTATCAGATATGGTGCCGGAGAGGTCGGGATGATAATGCTTGATCAGCCTGCGGAACGCGGACTTGATTGTTTCAGATGCGGCATCATAAGGAATATTAAATATGGTATAATAGTCTATAATGTTTCCGCTTTTATCATAAAAAGGATTTTCCATTGGGGAAACCCGTTACCTGTAGCTGTGTGATGCCGGTGATGCTGCACCTGTATCCGGCACTATGCTGCTGTAATTGTCACGAAAGATGTATTCCTGAATCGGATAGTCAATACTATCTCCGCGGAAGTCTGATTTGGCAACAAAAAAAGATTGCAAACGGGGAACTGCACAAATTTATTTGTAATTATTATATACTTTGTACTATAAATGTGTAATAATTATAATTCATGAAATTTCAGCAGCAAATGAGGGTGTCAGGCATGTATGGCGAAACAGTTCACTGTTCGGCAGTAAGAATGAAGGTACACAATATGAGTGAGGTGGTTTAATAATTACATGGAAACACGGGAATGAAGGTCGTTGATAAAACAATAAAACTTATGCGGTGGATTCTCGCTGTATTTCTGTTCTTTTTCGGAACGGTAACAATGGTTTCGCTGTGGAATGATATAAACCTGACGGAATCGATGTATTCGGAAATGGCACGTGAAAGCGCGAAAGCGCTCTTTACGGAAATTATTGCCACCCGCGAGTGGAACGCGAGACATGGCGGCGTGTATGTAATCGTAAAGGATGGCCTGTCCCCCAATCCTTACCTGAAAGACCCGCTGAAGAATATTCAGTCCCTTGAGGGAATGCGGTTAACAAAAGTTAACCCCGCATATATGACCCGTATGATTTCAGAGGTGATGAAAGAGGCGTATTCAATCCGCTTCCATATAACCAGCCTGAAGCCCCTCGGGCCGAAGAATATTCCGGACAGCTGGGAGCGGGAGTCCCTTATGCGTTTCGAGAAAGGGATGCCTGAAACGTATATTGTTACATCAAACGGTAAGGAGTCACTGCGCTATATGGCGCCGCTGATAACTGACCATTCATGCCTTCCGTGTCACAGTGAACAGGGGTATAAGGCTGGTGATATCCGGGGCGGGATTAGCGTGACAATTCCTTTCGAACCGTACCGGCGGAGAATTTCTGCGGTAATGTACCATGAAGTGCTGCAGCATGGGGTATTTCTGATAGCCGGGATTGTACTTGCCGCAATAGCAGGAATAATGCTTTTCCGTAGTTTGAAAAGAGAAAAAGAAGTAAAATATGCCCTGAATGAAGTGACGGGTCTTCTCCCTATTTGCTCGCACTGTAAGAAAATCAGAGGAGATAAAGGCTACTGGGAACGGGTGGAAAAATATATTGAGGAGCATTCCGGGTTACAGATGACCCATGGTCTTTGTCCGGATTGTGCGGATGAACTGTATGGCGGCCAGGAGTGGTATAAGAAGATGAAAAAGAAGAATGAAAAAAACGGCCCCGATAGTGGCCGGGATACATAAACGTGTGACCACGGTGTTCGGATCTTCTCCCGTGAGGTCCGGCGGCGGGTTTATTTTATAAAAAATTAATTACATAGTGCGCCATACACACTGTATCCAAACCAGCCTATCAGCAGACTCCATATAAAAATGATTATCCCCGACATTATCCATTTCCCCGGGAAATTAGTGCGGACCCCGCGGTCAGCTTTTTCCCTGCATTCGGTCACGATACTCTCCGGAACCATTCTGATAACGAAATAAACCCCTGCTGGAATCAGAATTATATCGTCAAGATACCCGAGAAGCGGAATGAAATCCGGAATCAGGTCCACCGGGCTCAGCGCATATGCGGCGATCAGGGCAGTGAAGACCTTCACGTGCCACGGAGTCCCCGGATGGCGGTATATCAGCGTGATGACTGTAATGTCCTTCCGCAGGGTTATGGCATGCTTCCTGATTGTTGTAAATATTGATTTCATCGATACCCGTAAGATACTCGATGTGGTCCGGGATTGTTGCAATTAAATTTCATGGCATGAAAGAAAAATCTAATTGACTAATTTACCGTAAAAGTCAATAGTTCAGCAGAGATGATGGAGAGGCATAATGGATAAGGTGTTGCGGGAAAAGGGTATTCTTGAAGCAGCAATGAAAATATTTGCTCACTATGGATTTAAAAAGGCGACCGTTGAAGATGTGGCAACATCGATCGGTATGACAAAGGGGAATATTTATTTTTATGTGTCCAGTAAAAAGGACCTCTATGAAAAAACCGTCAGGTACGGACTGCAGAGCTGGAGGGATTCAATTGCTGCGGCAATACAAAATATTGAAAAGATCGATGAACGGTTCTATATGATGGCGGTACAGGCCTATGAGTATCTTGATAATCATGAAGATCTTCGTGCAATTGTCGAAAAGGACCCGGCCATCTTTTCCCTTTCCCCCGGGGAGGACCGTTTCCATGATATCAATCTTGGTGCCATGGATATTATGCGCGGTATTTTACATCAGGGTATATCGGCAGATGTATTTTATCCAATGGACGTACATCACATGACGGAGTTTCTTTTCTCGGTGTATATAATGTTTCTTATACGGGCATACGTGAAATCTGAGGGAAGCTCGGTGTCAATAATGTACAGAGAGGGACTCGGGCTGATGATGCGGGGTTTATGCAGAAACGGATTTACGCCGCCCGCTGCAGCGGATGAGTAGGAACAGACATTTCCGGAATGCGTTTTGCATTGCGGGTATAATTTATATATTCAGGAGGCCGTTATGACCCAGGCAACAGTACAGGCATTGCAGGGACTCAGGGACCTGTCAATGGTGAAGTGGTACGTGATACCGCTTCTGGCGATTGTGTTTTATATCTATACGAAAGAGATCAGGGACGCGAGGAAGACCGGAAACTGGAACGCGGTATTTGCGGGGCTTGCCATCTTCGGGGTGGATTTTTTCAATGAAACATGGAACGGCTGGGTGATGGTCCTGTCCGGACGGTCCGCGTTCTGGACCGCCCCGGGGGACACTGCCTTGCGGACTATGGTAGGATGGAACATAGAGATCATGTTTATGTTTCTCATTCTTGGTATTATCTATTATCATACGCTGTCAGACAGCATGAAGGAAAAGATACTCGGCATTCCGGAAAAATGGTTCTGGGCCATCGGGTATTCCGTGTTCTGCGTGTTCGTTGAATGTCTTTTGAACATCGGGAACCATCTTGTGTGGGAATATTCATTCTGGAAACTTTCTTTCGGCGGCGTGTGGCTTATTTTTCTCATCGGGTATTTTCATTTCTTCTGCGCGGCTATTCTTGTTATCAGCCTCAAGTCAATGAAGAATAAAATATTGACCCTGGGTATTATTTATGCCGTGCCGGTGCTGATGAATTTAATTGCTTTCGGCATATTGGGGTGGAATTATTAGGCGTTTCATTTTTTACATTGTGCTATCTGCATCATCAGATAATGATGCAGATAGCGATGTATTCCGCGTGACAATGTCTTAGAGTGTGACATCTGTTTTCCAGTACCCGTGGATGTTGCAGTTTTCAGTTACTGTTACTTTCCCGGAATTATGTTTCAGGTGAAAACATGCAGCGGGGTATGTCCCTTTCGGGGCAAATTCCGCCCGTCCCACATACACGTCATCAAGGTAGCAGTCGACAAACTGTATGAAGTGTTTTTCTTCCATGGGGTGCAGGGTCCTGCCGATGCGGACTATTATATCCGTACATCCTTCCTCCGGAATCAGCCCGCAGGATTTGTTTACTGTAACATCGGGAATATGTTTTATTTCCGCTTCCGGGCTCTTTTCCCGTGATTCGGTAAAGATGTTGTCATTTTGTACAAAATCTTCTTTCCCCGCGCCGCACACAGGACATTTTTCCTGCAGTGAATTGAATTCAAGGTGGCCGCATATTTTACATATGAACACTTTCATAATATCCTCCCTGTTTCTGAAAATCCGAAGAAAAGGTCTCCGGGGCATGCACAGTGTTTAGTGCAGCATGACAGGTCTCAGATGATCACAAAATAGAGGATAATGCAAGAAAAAAATAAGTTACTATATAGATGTCAATATGGTGTAAATGTTGTATGTTTCTGTGTCAACAGGAGGTGGAATTCACGAAGAGGGTGAAAAGATACTGTTTTTCCCTCTTCGTGATATGCTACGGGTGTTGTCGTTTCTGACTTCAAAACGTGTGGAAGCTGACGTATTGCACCGGCGGAAGGCAACTTTCTGACAAGGTGGACCATTTGATTATTTTTCCGCCCGCTCTCCTTCTGCCTGCAGGTGCGAACAACTATAATTACAACGCGTATGACGCGCCGAAACCGGACCACCAGTGATGTTTGTTCGCGATTCCTGTTGTTGCGTCACGATACCAGTCTTCATCAGGTACATAGGCGTAATTCAGGGAGCCGTGAATTACGGCGCCGCCAACCGTGACGGAAATATCGGCTGCCGCAGTCACGTCGCTGATTCCCTTCTTCTTTTTGCTTGAGGGATCATTTTCCAATTCGGCAGTCGCCTGGTTGTAGTATGCGATACCTGCGGTGAGTTTGAGGGCCGCTTCCGCTGTCAGCTGGAATGTATGGCTCAACTGGAACTGGACATAGAAATCCTCGTCCGTTTCACGGGTGCCTTCGTAATCATCGATGTAATAGTCATGATTGTAAATAATTGTGGGGGTCAGGGGCAGGGCGTCAACCGCAAGGGATACCGTCCCAGTTGCAAAACTTTCATCATGGTCGTTGGCGTTGATTTTTTTATTCTGGTCAACCGAGTTGTAGTACCAGTAATACCACACTTTCGCGCCGATTGTTACCGCCTCCGCGATTGTGTAGCTGAAACCTATGCCGAAATCGGCTCCATACCATAGTTTATCGGAATCTGTTGCGCCGTCCCCGGCAACTTCGGAGCTGTATTCGCCGAGATATCCAAGGGACAATCCTGTCTGCCCGAGCTCAAGGTTGACAAATGGAAAAATAACTCCCCGGTTCTCACCATAATAATCCACTCCGCGCCAGAAATAATTGCTGAAATAATCGAGACCGGCGCTGAGTCCTATGGCCCTTCCTTCTGCCTGTATCCCGGGAACAGAGATAATAGTCATTGCGACTATTAATGCCGCACACCACGCTGCTGTTTTTTTCATTCCTGATCCTCCTGATCGGTTCGTTGAGTAATAATGCTGCTCCTGATTTCATCGGGCAGAAAATGGTTGTATATAATACGGTTCCGCGAACCTGCCGGATGTACCCTGGAAAGGGTATAACAGTTTCCGGGGATTGTCAAGATCCATTGTAATAAAATGATACCCCGGTGTCATGCTATGGAACGGCGTGTTGTGTCGGATTAAACCTTGACGGCATGCCGATAATTTTGTACATATAGAGGAACGTGTTCGCGGGGTGAATAGTGTTGATTGGAGGAATATGGGTATGAAAAAGGTTGTTGTGTTTACCAGCCCCACCTGACCTCACTGCAGGACAGCGAAAGAGTTTCTTTCGAAAAGAAAAATTGAATACATAGAACGGGATATTGCCAATGATCCATCGGCCCGGAGTGAAATGGCGCGTCTCGGGGCACAGGGGGTGCCGACCTTCCTGGTGGGTGATGAACTCATTATAGGGTTTGATAAAAACCGGCTTTCATCGCTTCTCTTCGACAGGGTTGTTGCGTGCCCGAAATGCCGGGCAAAACTCCGGCTCCCGTCCGGAAAAGGAACGCTCCGTGTTACCTGCTCCCGGTGCGGGGACCGTTTTGAAACATCAACATGATTTTTTTCCGAACGGGCCCTTTTCATTGTCAGCCGGCGGATTTCTGAAAAAGCTTTCTGTTTGACAACGGCATAAGCCATATCCATTATTGAAAAAAACTGCGATGAGGTTCCTCTATGAACAGCGGCAATGGACGGCGGGAAAAAATAGGCCAGTATCTTGTGCGCCTTGATTATCTCTCCTTTGAACAGGCGGAAGAGGTATTGCGGATACAGCAGGAAAATCCCGGCATGAAATTCGGCGACATCGCGGTTGAGCTGGGGTATATCGACAGGGACATCCTCGAAGAATATATCAACCCGCAGTGACGTTTCTTTACGGCTTTACCGCAGCCAATTTCTCGAAATCACCGGCCGGTGTGCTTTACTCGGGTGTATGCGTTTCCCCGCGGGAAAGGTGTAATGCTCGGGATGCGGCAGTTCCGGTTGTATGCAGCGGCTGATTTCCCTCGCGAAATAGTATCGACCCGGATAAAAATGAATACTAACCACAGGGTGTTTTCCATGAATAACATTGAAGACCTGCTGTCCGAAAGGCTGCGGGAGACTTTCGGCGGTACAGAGTTCAGGTCCTCCCAGCGTGAAATAATTGCGCGGATCCTCGGGGGAGGGCATTGCCTTGTTATTATGCCCACGGGGATGGGGAAGTCCCTCTGCTATCAGCTCCCTGCGCTTATGATGGAAGGGCTCACTGTGGTGATATCTCCTCTGATATCCCTTATGAAAGACCAGGTTGACAGGCTTCTGGAACTCGGCATAGACGCCGCGTTCGTGAATTCATCACTTTCAAAATATGAGCGGGAGGCCCGGTACCGGGCAATTGAAGAGGGGCGCTATAAAATTCTCTATGTTTCCCCTGAGCGTTTCAGGAAGGACACATTCAGAAAAATAATCCGTACGCGCGCCGTGTCCCTCCTTGCTGTGGATGAAGCCCATTGCGTGAGCCAGTGGGGGCAGGACTTCCGGCCCGATTATTCACGGATTGCCGAGTACCGTGAGCTGCTGGGGTTCCCTGTGACGGTGGCCCTCACCGCAACGGCCACAAAGCGTGTGCAGGACGATATCGTGGCGACCATGGCGATACCTCCGGATGAGCTGAAGGTCTTCAACGAGGGCATCTGCAGGCCCAATCTTCACCTTAACGTGGAAGAGGTAATTGACGAGGCGGAGAAGTATGAAATACTGTATGAAGAAATAGAGAAAACACCGGGGCCGAAAATTGTATACTTCAGCCTGATTGCCGGGATTGAACGGTTCAGCAATTTTCTGGACATGAAGCGCCGTCGGCACATGATCTATCATGGGAAGCTTGCTCCGGATAAACGGCGCTATATTCAGCAGAAATTTCTCCGGTCGGATAACATGCTCATGCTTGCCACCAACGCCTTCGGGATGGGAGTGGACAAGGCGGACATCCGTCTGATTATCCATGCTGAAATTCCTGATTCCGTCGAGTCCTATTACCAGGAAATCGGCAGGGCCGGGCGGGACGGAAAGGACTCGCGGTGCCTGCTTCTGTACTGTCAGGATGACCTTGCGGTGCAGATGAGTTTTCT
>ERZ795057.2502-NODE-2502-length-13731-cov-6.608438_pt1 | contig 13731 bp, 12 predicted proteins | sample MGYA00375141_ERZ795057 | MGnify/ENA primary metagenome ERZ795057 (study PRJEB30186, sample SAMN05720163) | activated sludge metagenome | isolation source: Anaerobic digester | place: Hong Kong | collected 2015-01-26 ... | reverse complement strand
ATAAATTGTTAAATATACCCATATTATTTCTTTCATGTGAATCATATATTTTCACTCAAATAAGTAACAAATATAAACCCATAATGTTGACTTATCCTGAAAAAATATATCTGTCAGACCTGAGCACACAGACTGATATGATCAATAATACTATTATAATCATCAGCATGGAACCATTTTATGTCTTTATCCTTACTCCACCACGTCATTTGTCTCCTTGCCAGCCTCCGGGTATTTCGTTTGATGAGTTCTATTGCTTTATCTCTGCTGATCCTGCCTTCAAAAAAATCAAAAAACTCCCTGTATCCCACAGTATTAAGGGCATTCATTTCTCTTAGTTCAAACAGGGAGGCGGCCTCTTCCTCCAAACCATCTTCAATCATTTCATCCACACGTTCATTGATTCTTCTGTATAGTTCTTCACGAGGTCTCTGCAGGCCTATTTTAATTATTTCAAAACCGCGCTTTTTGGCAGTCTTTTTCAGGAATGAAGAATAAGGCCGACCGGTGCTCTCACATATCTCCAGAGCCCTTATTATTCTCTTGTGATTCTTCAGGTCAACACTGGCATAATAAACGGGATCAAGAAGCTTAAGTTCCATTCTGAGGACCATGATACCTTCTTCTTTGTATTTCCGGTTATATTTCTCCCTTATCCTGATGTCTACATCCGGTATATCATCAATCCCTTCGCACACGGCGTTTATATACAGCCCTGATCCTCCGGCAAGTAATACTCTGTTATTATTATCAAACAAGGAGGGTAATAAAGCCAGCACATCCCTTTCAAATCGATTGGAACTGTAATAGTCACGTACTGAAAGAAAGCCGACAAAGTGATGTTTCACTTTCTCCAGTTGTTCCTGTGAAGGCATGGCTGTTCCTGTTTTCATCTCGTGAAAAAACTGCCGGGAATCGGCTGAGATTATCTCACAACCGAAATAAGAAGCTATATCAATTGAAATGGTTGTCTTCCCGACTCCGGTCGGACCAAGAAGCACTATCAGTGTATTTCTCATCGGGATTATTCCTGCGACGGTCAATCGTCGTCTTCGTCCAGGATATCGTCTTTTTCAAAGTCGCCAAGAGCCTCATCGTCGTTGCCGTTAAGCAACAAATCATCTATCTCCGTGCCATCATCATCATCATCATCGTCGTCGTCAGAGACCACAATACTGTTGTACAATCCGCGCGAACTGGCTCCAAAAACAACCTGTTTGGGAGGAAGCCCTTTGGAGTTCGTACATACAGGATAATCAATATCTTCTATCTCTTCTGATTCTCCAATGTATTCAACGAACAAAGCCCTTTCGTTGAAGAAATCAAATACATATAATAATTTCTGATTTTTTCGGAGAATAACGTCGTCCAGTATGGCATCTTCCATGGAAGAAGAACCTGCGCCCATATCAAACAGGGTGAACTCTTCATCTTTCTCCCAATTATCTGTAGCCAGATAAAAAGAAGCCATCTGGGATTTATCATACTCCAATTCATCCTGAATCATATTATGAAAATCCATCAAAGTATGTGAGTCAAGGAATTCAAATTCTCTCACAAACGACTCATCTTCATCCGATAGCACAATAAATTTATAGACCATATTTATTTCTCTTTCGATCGGTGCAATATAGTATTTTTTATTTTAAAAATTTCCTGCAATATTTTTTTTTAAAAGAAATTCCATTGTATCCACATTATCTGCATAATCCCACAGAGATGGAGCCTGCGATCTTCCAAACGGAATAAACCCTGAACCCACTATACACTGTATCCTGTCAGCAAGGGCTCCCAGTTCTGTCCTTAAAGTCGCAGGATCATCATAATACCCGAAATACAGGACTGCTACAGGAGAGGATAATGATCTGTCTTCCTTCAGTAAAAGGAAACCGGTATCATCAAACTTTTCCCGGTTAACCATATAGACAGCTTTGTTGTAATCATAATTGTTGGCATAAGCAGCATGATTGACGAGATCACTGTATTTTTGCCAGTATCGTGTTATATCTGAGGGATCATATCCTTCAGGAATAAATATCCCGGATACATTTCTGCACCCCAGTCCGAAATATGTAAAGACATCTTTTCCCAGATCTGCCAGTTCTGATTCAGATTCCTGACCGGTAATAACGGCAACACTATTCCTGTTCCTTCTTATTATATTCGGATATTTTCCGAAATAATAATCAAAATACCTGGCGCTGTTATCACTGCCCGTTGCAATTATTGCATCGAAACCTGAGAGTCTTCCTTCCGTGAAATGAATCCTGTCCGAAAAACCCGGATTTATTGTACACAACACTTCTGCCACAAAGCGTAACAGATCTTTATCTTTTGAACTGGTCTTTGCTATGATATTATTTCCGGAGATAAGTACAGAGAGAAAATCGTGAAAACCCACCAATGGAATATTACCGGCCATAATAACTCCTACATTAGATGGTTTCAGGTGAGTATTAAGCACAGGATAAGAGTTTGTCCACCGGCTTAGGTTTTCAAAAGTAAGTTCATCTGCCAGTGCCTGAAAAGCCTCCCGTACGTTCCCGGGAGTAAACCATTTATTTTTTAAATACTGATTATTGATCAGATCATCCAGTTGCCTGCTTATATCAGTATATTCTCCTGACAGCGTAGTCCTTAAGAGCTGTCCTAAAGAAGAAAATGATTCTATGCGTTCGCTGAGATCCATTCTTTAACTATTCATGAGGCAAATTTATACAGATTATTGATATTTGCAGGGTTTTTTGGTTTATTGACACCCTTCTTCATTGATAAAAACAAAGAAGACATCCGCTAATTCTGAATTTATTTACAGGAGAAACAAAAAAAAACGTACTTTTATTTTCGTTTTCAGGAAAAAATATGACTAAATCAATAAAAAGGTATAAACGAACAGGGCTCATGATGGAAAACTTAAGGATTTCCTTTAGAGCCATACGTTCCAACAAGGTCAGGACTATACTCACGATATGTATCATTGCTTTTGGCATAATGGCTCTTGTTGGTATCCTTACGGCTATTGATGCAATAAAAACATCTCTGACAGATCAGTTCACCCTGATGGGAGCCAATTCATTTTCTATCACTTCAAGAGGATTGAACGTACAGATTGGTGAATCGCGGCACAGATCAAAAAATTTTTCATACATCTCATACAAGGAGGCATCCGAATTCAAGTCGACATTCAGGGAACCAGCATGGGTATCCATCTCCTTCAATGCTTCAGGAATGGCTACAGTTAAATACGGATCAGAGACAACAGATCCGAATATCAGCCTTGTGGGTGTAGATGAGAATTATCTGACAGTTGCAGGGTATGAAATTGCAAGCGGAAGGAATTTTTCACCGGAGGAACTTGAGTTTTCCCGCCGGATTGTTTTACTGGGATCAGATGTAGCTGATAAACTCTTTTCTCCTGGAATCAACCCTCTCGGAAAAGAAATATCTGTAGCAGGACTGAGGCTCAGAGTAACAGGAATACTTAAGAGCAAGGGTGCCAGCATTACAAGTACCGACGGAATATGTTTTATGCCCGTAACCACTGCAAGGCAATATTTTTCAAGACCTGAGATGAATTTCAGAATAGATATCATGCCCATAAACCCTGCAAACCTGGATATTCTGACAGGTCAGGCCGAAGCTGTCTTCAGAGTGGTAAGGAATCTTGATCCCAGAGATGAATCAGATTTTAATATTACCAAGAGTGACAGTATAGTTGAACTTCTTTTGAGAAATATTAAATTCATCACACTGGCTGCAACAATAATAGGTCTGATTACCCTCTTTGGTGCTGCAATTGGACTAATGAATATAATGCTCGTATCAGTCAGGGAAAGAACAAGGGAGATAGGTGTCAGAAAAGCTATCGGGGCAAAACCGGGAACAATAAGAAATCAGTTTCTCTTTGAATCAATAATGATAGGCCAGCTTGGTGGTATTCTTGGAATTATTCTTGGAATTCTTGCGGGAAATATTGTTTCATCTCTCCTCAATTCAAGTTTTGTAGTACCATGGCTATGGGTTTTTGTAGGTATTGCTTTATGCTTTCTGGTCGGTGTCGTTTCAGGTTATGCTCCGGCATTGAAAGCTGCAGGTATTGATCCTATTGAAGCATTGAGATACGAATAAACATTAACTTATATGGAAAAACAGATTATTCAGGAAGAACTGAAAAATTGCCCGGGCATTTATTATTATTCCGAAACCAATCTGCTCAGTCTGTCAGGACGATCGATACCTGAAAATCCCGAAGCAGTTTTCAGGCGTCTGGATAAATGGATAGACGGGCATTTCAAGAAAAACGACAGTCTTAATACTGATATTCAGCTTGAATATATTAACAGCGGATCTTCAAAATATCTTTACGAAATTCTTCAAAAGCTGACATCTTATTCGCAATCGGGCAACAATGTAATGATCCGATGGCTTTATGAAGAGGATGATGAAGCGATGCTGGAGCTCGGGGAACACTACAGGGATATGGCCGGGATACCCCTTGTGATAGAAATGATCATTTAGCCGGAACTTATACCCGGCGAAGCCAAAGAACCAAAGAAAAAGAGTCCGGAAAAAACCACCACACATAACCCTGAATAACAGCCAGTCAAGCCCGCTTGATAATTAAAAAGGCAAAAAAAGAGGGAATCAGACATTCCCTCTTTTTTTATATATTCATGAAAGCTTATTTCATAAGGAGAGGTATCAGGTCAACTACCCTGCAAGAGTAACCCCATTCGTTGTCGTACCATGAAAGAACTTTAACCATCTTTCCGTTCACCATTGTACTGAGTGAATCGAAGATAGATGAAGCAGTAGTATGAATTACGTCAGCTGACACGATAGGGTCTTCGCAATATTCAAGAATACCTTTCATAGGACCTTCAGCAGCTTTTTTAATAGCAGCATTTATCTGTTCTTTTGTTACTTCTTTATTAAGAACAGCTACCAGGTCGACCAATGATCCTGTGGGGGTGGGTACGCGTACTGATATACCGTCGAGTTTGCCATTGAGTGAAGGTATCACTTTACCTACAGCTTTAGCAGCACCGGTAGTTGTAGGGATCTGTGACAGAGCAGCTGATCTTGCACGTCTCAGGTCGCTGTGAGGAAGATCGAGTATTCTCTGATCGTTGGTATAGGAGTGAATGGTGGTCATATAACCAATTTCAATACCAAACTCATCATTAAGTACTTTTGCGACAGGAGCCAGACAGTTGGTAGTACATGATGCGTTGGAAACACACTCATGTTCAGGTTTCAGGTGGTCTTCGTTAACACCCAGAACTATCATAGCATCAATTTGATCTTTCGAAGGCACAGTAAGGAGAACTTTCTTTGCTCCGTTTTTCAGATGGTCACCATAACCACCTTTAGGACTCTCTTTTGATCTGAAAACGCCGGTCGACTCAATAACCACATCAGGAGTCTCACTCCATTTAATATTGATAGGACTCTTTTCAGAAGTAACTTTAACTTTCTTACCATTGACAATGATATTCTCATCGTCGAAACTAACGCCCGGGAATTTTCCCTGAGTTGAATCATATTTAAGCAGGTGAGCAAGTGTTTTGGTATCTGTAAGGTCATTAATACCAACAATTTCCATATCATTCCTCTCCTGGGCAATTTTAAAAACATTACGGCCAATTCTGCCAAAACCGTTGATAGCTACTTTAATCTTTGACATATATATATCATTTAGGGGTTAATAATTCGCGGCACAAAATTAATAATTTCCTTAAAACTAACAAATGCAACAATTTATAAGTTATTCCATCCGTCTTCTTATGAGACCGGGCAGATTTGTTTCATCAGGATGAAGAGGGTCAACAATAACTCCGAAACGGTAACTTATAAACAAGGAGAAAAATACTGATCTGTTATCCGGACTTGACATTATAGGAATACTCTTTAAAAAAGTATTTATCTGTGCTCCTATCTCTATAGCATGAATTATTTTATCCTGTTTGCTGTATTCAAAATTGAATCCGCCTTTGGCATACAATCCAGGTAACACTTTTGTCTCATCAAGGCCTTTGAAAAAAGAAGCTCTGCTGTATATAAGGCTTGGGTCGTGAAGTGTCTTATCAAATTTTTCTTCTCTTAATTCGAAATAATACGGGGCTCCCTGTACCTGGTACAATATCTTGTAATATATTGGTTTATAGGCTGCTATTACAGGGCCTGCTGAATAGAAATATCTGACAGCCACACCTCCCCTGTCAGCTTTCGGAAAAATTTCATGTTGTCTTCCCAGTCCCCCTCTGAGATAGAACACAGTATTAAGTTTTCCGAAAACAAATGATCCGCTTCCCTGTCCATAGCTGTTGCTTGACTTATACTCCTTGGGATGTTTAAGTGTCCCCGTTCCGATCTCAAAAAACCTCTTGTTGAGATAGTCTATCCTTTTAGCTTCACGGTAATTCAAACCGAAACCGTCAGAATTAAGAAGGATGGCTCCCGATCTTTCATTTCGGAAAAAAACTTTCTGTTGTTCATCGATTTCGCCCTGGGCATAAGACACTACTGCGCCAAAAAGTGTATAAAGCACTATTATAAGCAGCTTTTTCATAAAAGGGCTATCTTATAAACAGTACGAAGAGAAATAACAACCTTATTTCAGCCCTGGCTTTCAGACTGTACAGCCTCAACACTGGTATAAGCAGGACAAATCTCCCTGTTACAGGAGCTTAATGCCATAGCGGTGATGAAACCAATAATAAGTATTAAAGCGATTTTTTTCATACTGCAACATTAATAATAAAATACAAAAATATACTTTTCATTGTAAAAACAATCTTTGTGCCAAAACATTATTCTTCAAGCTTATTTTCTTCAGGATATTTAAGAAGTTTTATTGTTTCTGCAGGGTTGGAAGAACCAAAAACCGTACTTCCTGCAACTAATACATCCACTCCGGCCTTTACAAGCATACCTGCATTGTGTGTATCAACTCCTCCGTCTACCTGTATCAGTATATCAAAGCCCCCCTTGTCTATCATTTGTCTTAATGCAGTTATCTTATCCAGACATACTTCTATGAAGGATTGTCCTCCGAAGCCCGGGTTAACAGTCATTATGAGTATCATATCGGTATAAGGCAGTACATTTTCGAGGAGGCTGACAGGAGTATGCGGATTAACTGCTATTCCTGCCTTCATCCCCAGATTACGTATTTCTGTAACTGTTCTGTGGAGATGGACACAGGCTTCATACTGGACAGTAAGCATATCTGCTCCGGCTCTTTTCCATCTGGCCAGATACCTGTCAGGGTCAACTATCATAAGGTGTACGTCAAGCGGCTTTGTAGATATCTTCTTTACATATTCAACGACAGGGAAACCAAAGGATAAGTTCGGAACAAAAAGCCCGTCCATTATATCGCAGTGTATCCAGTCGGCAACACTGTTGTTGAGCATCACAATGTCTCTTTCAAGATGGCCGAAATCGGCTGATAATATAGAAGGGGCAACAAGATGACTCATCCGGATTATTTTTTTTATTGGAACAGATCAAAGATAGTAACAAATAATTAACCCAGATAGGTCTTCAGTATTCTGCATCGTGTTGTGAACTGTATTCTCTTGATGGCTTTTTCCTTTATCTGGCGTACTCTTTCTCTTGTCAGGTTTAATTCTTCTCCTATCTCTTCAAGAGTAAAAGGATGTTTCATCCCAAGGCCGAAATATAGTTTCAGTACTTTTGCTTCGCGAGGGGACAAGGTTCCGAGAGCACGTTCTATTTCGAATGCCAGTGATTCGTTTATAAGGTTTTTATCAGGGCTTGGAGTATCTTCATTTTGAAGTACATCGTACATATTATTGTCTTCCTCAGTACTGATAGGAGCATCCATACTTATCGTACGTCCGTTAGTTCTTAGACCTTCCTTTACATCTTCAGGGATCATCTCAAGCATGTCAGCTATCTCCTGTGATGAAGGCTCCCGTTCAAATTCCTGTTCCAACTTGGTGAAGGCTCTGTTGATACGGTTGATAGAACCAATTTTATTTACAGGAAGCCTCACTATTCTGGCCTGTTCGGCCAAAGCCTGAAGAATGGACTGACGGATCCACCAGACGGCGTATGATATGAATTTAAAACCACGGGTCTCATCAAAACGCTGGGCAGCCTTCATCAGGCCCAGGTTACCTTCATTGATAAGATCAGGCAAACCCATACCCTGATTCTGATACTGCTTTGCAACAGAAACAACAAATCTCAGATTAGCCTTAATAAGTTTCTCCAGTGCTTCATGGTCACCCGACTTTATTTTCTTAGCCAGGACAACCTCTTCTTCCGGTGAAATAAGATCGACTCTCCCTATCTCCTGAAGGTATTTATCCAGAGAAGGCGTATCACGATTGGTAACTTGTTTAGTAATCTTTAACTGACGCATCAGCTGGTTTATAGTTAGTATTACGATAGCTTCCCCGTAAGTGTTACAATTTTAATAAAAAAAGCGACTGATTATACTAAAGAATTCTATTTTTTTTGTAAAATAACTCTTTTATTAATATATTGCGACAACATCATTCACGTTGAATATCAAATTATTAATTTAATTTGACCAGGTGTTGTCATATTTTTAACAACATTTAACAGGAATTTATTAAGCTTTTTTTTATATAATTGCACCGTTTTTTCATATGTTTGATATTGGTGTTGCATTTTCCGACGCGCTTATCACAACTACCCCATACGGATTTCCACAAAACTTAAGATCTCTTATAATTTTTTATCATTAACAGATGTACGACATACTTGAATTGAGTAAAAAGCTTCTCCCTGAATTAAAGGAGATAGCCAAAGAACTTAATATTAAAAGAGTTGAATCCTTAAAAAAACAGGACCTTGTGTATAAGATCCTGGATCAGCAGGCCATTGAAGCCACAGAGAAAAAAAGTGCTGAAAGGAGAGAGAAAGAAATTCTTCGCTCTAACAATAATAAGTTCAACCATCAGCAGCAACAGCAGGACAGCAATAAACAACGTCGTGGCAAAAGGCCAAGAACAAACAAAGCTCCTGTTATCAACCGGCCTGAATCAGTAATAACTGTTTCTCCCGATGGATCAAAAAGAGCAGAAAAAGACCCGGTAGCGAAACAGGAAGAGCAATCAGCTCAGCCGGAAAAAACAAAAAAAGACGCCGGGGATGACAGGAAAAATTCAAGATGGCAGACAAATAACGTCAATAAGAAAGAAGAATCATCTTCGTCAGCCGGGAAAAACAGTAATGAGATATCAAAATCTGAACGTTCAGCTCCTGTGAGAGAAAAAGACACAAAAAGTGTTCAGGATAAATATGAACGACCTGATAAAAAAGCCGAAAACATTTCAGAGAAAACAACTGACGAAACAGATAAAGACACCAGATCTACCGGTGAAGATGCTGTAACAGAACAGACTGCAGAAGCACGTCAGAAAGAAATAAAGACCGAAAAACCTTACGATTTTGAAGGTATAATTTATAATACGGGTGTTCTTGAAATAATGCCCGACGGTTATGGCTTTCTCAGATCGGCTGACTATAACTACCTCAATTCACCCGACGATATTTATGTGTCACAATCTCAGATCAAACTGTTCGGTCTAAAGACCGGAGACACAATAAAAGGTACAATACGACCTCCAAAGGAAGGGGAAAAATATTTTCCGCTTATCAAGGTTGATGAAATAAACGGAAGAAGTCCCGATTTCATAAGAGACCGTGTCCCTTTCGATTTTCTTACTCCTCTTTTCCCTAATGAGAAATTTACCTTATGCCAGACAGGAGAAGGAAGTCTGTCAGTTAGAGTAATAGATATGTTCACTCCAATAGGGAAAGGACAAAGAGGACTGATCGTAGCCCAGCCAAAAACAGGGAAAACCATATTGTTACAGGAAATAGCCAATGCTATAGCAAAACATCATCCCGAAGTGTATCTTATGATACTCCTTATTGATGAGAGGCCGGAAGAAGTTACCGATATGGCCAGGAATGTTAATGCCGAAGTTATTGCCTCAACATTTGATGAACCTGCTGAAAGACATTGCCGTGTGGCAAATATTGTTCTGGAAAAAGCAAAAAGACTTGTGGAATGCGGGCACGATGTAGTTATTCTACTGGATTCCATCACACGACTGGCAAGGGCCTTCAACACTACTGCCCCTGCTTCCGGGAAAATACTGTCAGGAGGTGTCGATTCAAATGCCCTGCACAAACCAAAACGTTTTTTTGGAGCAGCAAGGAACATAGAAAACGGGGGCTCTCTGACTATTCTGGCTACAGCTCTTACAGAAACCGGGTCGAAAATGGATGATGTCATCTTTGAAGAATTCAAGGGTACCGGTAACATGGAACTGCAGCTCGACCGTAAATTATCCAACAGAAGGATCTTCCCCTCTATCGATATACCGGCATCAAGTACACGTCGTGAAGACCTTCTGCTGAACAAGAGTATTATGCAAAAAATATGGGTATTACGAAATTATCTTGCTGACATGAACTCTGTTGAAGCTATGGAATTTCTTCGCGACAGACTCATGCAGGCCAAATCAAATGAAGAATTTCTGGTATCAATGAACGGTAGTTAGCCAGCAGTTTTATACCTTTACCCCTCTTTTAAGTGAATTAATCTTAATCAATTACTTATTATATATTTAACACAATGGGAACAAAAAAATTCATAACATGCGACGGGAACCAGGCCGCATCTCACATTGCGTATATGTTCAGCGAGGTAGCCTGCATATACCCTATTACACCATCCTCAACAATGGCTGAATATATTGATGAATGGTCGGCTAACGGATTAAAAAATATATTCGGAGAACAGGTTAAAGTTGTTGAAATGCAATCCGAAGCCGGTGCTGCAGGTGCTGTTCATGGTGCATTACAGGCAGGTACTCTCTGCTCAACATTTACAGCTTCACAGGGATTGCTGCTGATGATACCCAACATGTACAAGATAGCTGCTGAACTCCTTCCCGGCGTCTTTCATGTCAGTGCACGTACTATTGCAGCTCATGCCCTTTCTATATTCGGCGACCATAGCGACATTTATGCCACCAGACAAACAGGCTTTGCCCTGCTTGCCAGCGGAAGCGTTCAGGAAATAATGGACCTCGCCGGTGTAGCTCATCTCTCAGCAATAAAAACAAAAATACCTTTCCTCCATTTCTTCGACGGATTCCGCTCTTCTTCCGAAATACAGAAAATAGAAGCTCTGCAAAAAGAAGATCTTGCCGGACTGATTGATCAGGACTCACTGAAAAAATTCAGAGACAATGCTCTTAACCCGGAACACCCGGTAACAAGAGGTACAGCACAAAACCCCGACATCTTCTTCCAGGCTAAAGAAGCAATTAACAGATTCTATGAACCTATCCCGGATGTTGTCAATGATTATATGGCAGAAATATCCAAAATAACCGGGAGAGAATATAAACCTTTCACTTACTACGGTGATCCCGATGCCGAAAATATCATAGTAGCTATGGGATCTATCACTGATACAACAAAAGAAGTTATAGATTATCTCAGAGAAAAAGGAGAAAAAGCAGGACTCATCAGTGTTCGTCTTTATCGTCCTTTCTCTGCAAAATATTTCTTCAACATACTGCCAAAATCTGTTAAGAAAATAACTGTTCTCGACCGTACAAAAGAACCGGGTGCTACAGGAGAACCTCTGTACCTGGATGTAAGAGATCTTTTCTATGAAAAGGATAATCAACCTGTTATCATAGGAGGCCGCTACGGACTAAGTTCCAAGGATACAACCCCCGCACACGTCCTTTCAGTCTATGAAAACATGAAAATGAAAGAACCGAAAAACCATTTCACAGTGGGTATTGTCGATGATGTTACTTTCACTTCATTGCCCTTACTGCCTGAAATACATGTATCCCCAAAAGGTACTTATTCGGCAAAATTCTATGGACTGGGATCAGACGGTACCGTTGGCGCAAACAAAAACTCTATCAAGATAATAGGTGATACCACCGATAAATACTGCCAGGCTTATTTTGCATACGACTCAAAGAAATCAGGAGGAATAACTACTTCACACCTTCGTTTCGGTGATTATCCTATCCGTTCTCCCTACCTGGTCAACACTCCCGACTTTGTAGCATGCCATGTATCATCATATCTCGATAAATACGATATGCTGAAAGGTCTGAAAAAAGAAGGAACCTTCCTTTTGAACTCTATATGGGACACCGAAGAGACAAAAGCAAAACTTCCCGACCACATGAAGAAATATCTTGCAGAGAACAATATCAATTTCTACATCATCAATGCAACAAAAATTGCAGAGGAAATAGGTCTTGGCAGCAGGACCAACACTATTATGCAGGCTGCTTTCTTCAAACTGGCAAATATCATTCCTTACGAAAAAGCCGAAGCTGAAATGAAAAAAGCTATTCAGAAAAGCTATGGCAAAAAAGGTGAGGATATTGTTAAAATGAACTATGCCGCTGTTGAAAAAGGCAGTGAAGTTATTAAGGTTGACATACCTTCTGAATGGGCTGACCTGAAAATTGAGAAACAAAAAGATGACCGTGATATTCCTGATTTTATCCGCGATGTTGCTGAACCGATGAATATGCTCAGAGGTGACGATCTTCCCGTAAGTGCTTTTGTAGGCAGGGAAGACGGAACATTCCCGGCAGGAACAACAGCCTACGAAAAACGTGGCGTTGCTGTAAATATACCCGAATGGCTGCCTGAAAACTGTATCCAGTGTAACCAGTGTGCCTATGTCTGCCCTCATGCAGCTATACGTCCCTTCCTCCTTACCGACGACGAAGCAGCCAATGCTCCGGAAGGAACAGACACTATACAGGCTATCCCCGGTCCGCTGAAACAATACAAATACAGATTACAGGTAAGCCTGTACGACTGTACCGGCTGCGAAAATTGCGTGGATGTATGCCCTGTAAAAAACAAAGCACTCGTAATGAAACCTTTCGAATCACAGTTACCTGAAGGAGAACGCTGGACATATATGCATGAAAAAGTAGGATACAAAGATACTGTAGTCGATAAATTCACTAATGTTAAAAACAGCCAGTTCGCACAACCACTGTTCGAATTCTCAGGAGCATGTGCAGGATGTGGAGAGACACCTTATATTAAAGCTATCACCCAGCTCTTTGGCGACAGGATGATTATATCCAACGCAACAGGTTGTTCTTCAATCTATGGAGGCTCCGCACCAAATACACCTTATACATACAACAAAAACGGACACGGTCCCGCATGGGCAAACTCCCTTTTTGAAGATAACGCAGAATATGGTTTTGGACTGACTATCGGCTCAAACAAGATGAGAGAGAGAATAGCCCAGAAAATGCAGGAATCAAATGGCACAGTAAGTGCAGAGACAAAAGCTGCTTTTGATGAATGGCTTGAAAATATGAATAATGCCGAAGCTTCAAGAAGCGCTTCTGCAAAGGTTATTGAAGCCTGTGAAAAAGAAAAATCAGTTGTGGCAAAAGAAATACTCAGCCTTAAACAATACCTTGTCAAGAAATCACACTGGGTCTTCGGTGGCGACGGATGGGCTTACGATATAGGCTACGGCGGTCTCGACCATGTCATTGCTTCAGGCGAAGATATCAATATCCTTGTACTCGACACCGAAGTATATTCAAATACTGGTGGACAGGCTTCCCAATCACCCCCGGTGGGAGCTGTGGCTAAATTTGCTGCTTCAGGGAAACAGATACGCAAGAAAGATCTTGGCCAAAT
>ERZ795057.2501-NODE-2501-length-13734-cov-9.944367_pt1 | contig 13734 bp, 19 predicted proteins | sample MGYA00375141_ERZ795057 | MGnify/ENA primary metagenome ERZ795057 (study PRJEB30186, sample SAMN05720163) | activated sludge metagenome | isolation source: Anaerobic digester | place: Hong Kong | collected 2015-01-26 ... | reverse complement strand
CGGAGAATCATTATGGATAAAATAAATGTGGGAATAAGTTCATGCCTTCTGGGGAACAGGGTACGGTACGACGGCCAGCATAAATACGATCACTTCCTCGTCGAAACTCTTGGTGACTATTTTGAGTACTCCCCCGTATGTCCCGAGGTTGAATGCGGGCTTACAATACCGAGGGAGGCCATGAGGCTTACAGGCTCACCTGAAAGCCCGAGGCTTGTAACAATAAAAAGCGGCACAGACCATACTGACAGGATGAAACGATGGGGAGAGGAAGTCCTTAAAGAACTGGCGGGTAGAGATCTCTGCGGATTCATTTTCAAGGCAAAATCTCCTTCAAGCGGGATGGAGAGGATAAAGGTATATCCTGAAAAGGGGGGAACTCCGGCTAAAAACGGCAGAGGGATGTTTGCCGCAATGTTCATGGAAAAATTTCCTCTCATCCCTGTTGAAGATGAAGGACGGCTTCATGATCCCTCTCTTCGTGAAAACTTCATAGAAAGGGTTTTCGCGTACAAACGGTGGCAGGCTCTGACCCGGGGGACACATTCTGTTCATGATCTGCTGCAGTTCCACTCCTCCCATAAACTCCTCCTTATGGCACATTCAAATGTGCATTACAGGGAATGCGGAAAAATTGCGGCATCCGCTACAAAAACAAACCTTCCTGACAATGAAAAGAGTTATTTTCTCACATTAATGGAGGGGATGAAGAAAACCGCCACTGTAAGTAAAAACTGCAACGTGCTGCAGCATATCCTGGGCTACTTTAAAAAATTTCTGACAGGAGAGGAGAAAGCCGAGGCCCTGGAGCTTATTGAACAGTACAGGAAAGGGTTCATACCCCTGATTGTGCCTGTTACCCTGATGAATCACTATGTAAAAAAATATAATGAAAAATACCTTAAAACACAATACTATCTTAATCCGCACCCAATGGAACTGAAATTAAGAAACCATTCATGAAGAGTATTAAGTAAGTATCTTCAGTTCTTCATGCTTAACTTATTTCGGGTAAAAAATGCTCTATTACCCCCGCCGCCTCCGGCGACGGGGGTATATAACTGAATACATTCCGGAATATGCTCATAAACTCTTATTTTTTTTAAAAAAAAACAAAAAATGTTAATTCAGAATTTGACTATTTATTAAAATACTTATATATTAGATGTATACTTATTAAAAAGGGGTAACAAAATGAAAACAACAACTGGTAAAAAGGATAATAATATAAAACAAAAAAAAGTAAAACAGACACTGGATAAATGTCTAAGTGCACCTCATCCGGAAATGGCAAGAAACAACGATACAGATGAGCCGTGTGAAGCAGAATAAAAATGTGAACTTATTGCTCATAAAACCTCCTTAATTGAATACACTGAAAAGCCGTGAAAACGGCTTTTTTTTTTGAAAAAAGGGCTCTGACCCCATATCCTTAAATCCATAAAGAAAGCCTCTTTCGATACGCATCCTCATAACATAAAAATTTATCAGCACGTTCCCTAAAGTTTTCCCCCAGCCTTACAAAAAATTCATGCAAAGTAAACCGGAGTGGTAATACAAAATTTTCATTGAGATAGCAGTTTATAAAACCGATCTCATTTTCCCGCGGATCACGGGAAAGTCCTTTTCGTACAGGATTATACCCTATATACCACAATAACCACAAAAGATAATCTTCAGGATTGTCAGATTCCTCGATTATCGTAGAGCCGAATCTCTCGTTCCAGAACGGCCCGGTTTCACCTGTTGCACGGTTGTATTTCTCTGCCATACGTGCCTTGATAAATTGCATTATCAGTGAAATCGTCTCGCTGTTCTCTAAAGTTTTTATTACAAGATGTATATGGTTAGCAACAATTTCCGCCGCTATGAGTTCAAAATGATATTTTTCCTGGCATATCTGGACTGATTCGATGAAGTGTCTCTTCCCATATCTGCTTTTCAGCAGATTCCTCTTTCCGCGGCATCTTGTATAACAGTGATAAGTTACTCCCTGTGCAATAGTTCTCAACGGCCTTGGCATTTTATCCTCCATAATTAATAACAGATTCTGAAATTAAAACGAGCTTCGGAGCGCAAAATGTTAAAAATTTCGGGGTCAGAGCCTTAATTTTTTTGTGCCTGAACTTGCTCCTGCCTGAAAACAAAGCAAAAGGGTCAGAGCAACCTAACCTAATTTTTATAAAAATATTGACAGCAGCCTGAAGGCCTCATAAATACTTTTATGAAATTATTCATCCGGAGATAATATGGAGATATTCACACTTGCAAACGGACCATTTATGGTCAATTCATACCTCGTTGTTAACGGAAAAAAGGCGTTTATCATCGACCCCGGCTCAGGGATCAATCCGATACTCGTTAAAATTGAATCTGAAAAACTTGAACTGGAAGCAATAGTGGCGACCCACGGGCATATTGATCATATTGACGGCGTAAATACGGTAAAAAAGAAATTTAAAGTTCCTTTCTATGTGAATGATATGGATACGGAGCTTATACAGACTGTGCAGATGCAGGCAAGGATGTTTGGTGTTCCTGACCCCGGAGAAATAATTGCTGACCGGAACCTCCCGTCATCAGGAGATATAGAGATTGCGGGAATGAAACTTGGTCTTGTACATACACCGGGCCATTCAAAGGGATCTGTTTCGATTATCATAGATGATGTAATTTTTTCAGGAGACACTCTCTTTAATTTCTCTATAGGAAGGACAGACCTTCCGGGAGGGAACTACGAGGAACTGATTAATTCAATAAGATCAAAAATTCTTATTCTGCCTGATTCTACCAGAGTGCTATCCGGTCACGGCCCTGAAACTACTGTAGGCCGGGAAAAGAAGATGAATCCTTTTCTCTCCTGATCTAGAAGAAGAGAAAAGGGAACTGATACAGCTTAACTGAAGCTGTTTATTGCATCATCAACTGTCTTATAAAGCTTAATAACAGACGTTACTTTGGTCAGCTCAAGTACCTTTTTAACGTCATCATTCGGGCATGCAAGGTTAAGCTGTGACTTCAGGATCTGGTTTATATTAAGAAAAATTCCTATACCTGTACTTGTTATCAACTTCACATCCGAAAGGTCCAGAACCATCTTTTTTATTCCTCTTTCCACAATGGCATGCTGGATCTTCTCTTTAAGATCCGGTACATCAAGGGTATGTACCTCACTCATAACGATTTTAATTACAAAAAGTCCGTTCCCTCTCTCTTCAAGGTTGATCATAATTAACCCCTCATCAGCTTAATAGTATATTACGATAAAACCTGATTTTCCTATCAGTCAACCAATTTTTATAACGGATGCTGCTAAAGAACAGGATAACCTGAAAAGAGCCGGCTGTTTTCTTATAATCTGTAAAATAAATACTCCCTTTAACCTGCAATATAGACTTGACTAATATTCAATTATCCATACTATTTACAAAATTCAGGATTCGCCGATAAATTTTATTGTCTTGACCTGAAAAACTACATAAGTCAGATATGGTGAAATGAGCCTGCTTGATAGTTTAAGAAAGAACAACATCCTCGTAAAACCCACGGCAAAGAACAGGTGGGAGATGATTGAAGAGATGGTTGACCTTGCCGCGAAAAATAAGGACATACTGGCCGAAGACTCTGAAGCCATAAAAAATGCCCTTATTGAAAGGGAAAAATCGATGAGCACCGGAATAGGAAACGGTGTTGCGATACCCCATTGCTCAACAACAAAGGTGAGTGAAATCATAACAGTCATGGCTCTGACACCCAAGGGTATAAACTTCGAAGCAATTGACAATGAACCGGTAAAGATTGTAATACTGCTGATCGTCCCTAAAGATAAACTTACACAGCATATAAAGACACTGGCAAATATAGCCAAGATGATGAGTGATATTGAGTTAAGAGAGAAACTGCTCTCCCTTAAAACAGCTGATTCTATACTTAAAACTCTTAAAAACTATACTCTACCCTGATTTAAAATGGATCAATTTACAAGACTTCTTGATACCTCAAAAATTCCGGGCGAGGATGCTGATCAGGATTTATCCCTCCGCCCCGCCACCCTGAATGAATTCGTAGGGCAGAAAAAGATAACTGAAAACCTTCAGGTCTTTATAGAATCAGCAAGGATGAGAAAAAAATCCCTTGATCATATCCTGTTGTCGGGCCCTCCGGGCCTGGGGAAGACCACCCTTGCTTTCATAATAGCGCAGGAACTCGGTGTGAACCTGAAAGCAACATCCGCGCCGATAATAGACAAGGCCGGAGACCTTGCTTCCATACTTACAGGCCTTGAAGAGAATGACGTGCTCTTCATTGACGAAATACACAGGCTGTCGCCCGCCATAGAGGAGATTCTCTACCCTGCCATGGAGGACAGGTCGATTGATATAATCATAGGACAGGGGGTAGGAGCGAAAAGCATAAAATTAAACCTTTCGCCATTTACCCTTGTGGGAGCAACAACAAGGACCGGGCTTCTTACGTCCGCCCTTCGCGACAGGTTCGGAATTCCCCTCCGTCTGAACTATTACGAACCTGAAGAGCTTAAAACAATTGCCCTGCGCACGGCTGGAATAATGGGCATAGGGATGGATGAGGATGCGGCCCTTGAAATAGCGAAGCGCTCCAGGAGAACGCCCAGGATTGTAAACAGGATTGTGCGGAGAGTCACAGACTTCTCGGTTGTTAAAAAAAAGGACCGTGTAGACCTTGACACAACAAGGTACGCCCTTGAAAGGCTCGACATAGATGAAATGGGACTTGATGAAATGGACAGGCGGATTCTCCACTCCATTATTGAAAAATACAGCGGAGGCCCTGTGGGGATTAAAACAATCGCCATTTCAGTAGGGGAGGAGCCGGACACACTTGAAGATTACTATGAGCCGTTTCTTGTTCAGAGCGGACTTCTTAAAAGGACACCCAGGGGGAGGATGGCCACCATGGCAGCATACAGACACCTGGGAATAAAATTCAGCTCCTCCATTGAGGAGGAGCAGCAGGCGCTCTTCGAGGAGTAGTCTACTTTACTGTTACATAGACCTGACGCGACCTGGGACCGTCAAATTCGCAGAAATATATCCCCTGCCATGTGCCGAGCTTCAGCTCTCCACCCTCCACAATGACAAATTCCGAACAGCCGAAAAGTGACGATTTTATATGAGCGGATGAATTACCTTCAATATGATCAAATTTAACTGCATCGAAATGAAGGTGATCGAGCCCCCTTATAATGTCACTTTTAACATCAGGATCAGCGTTTTCATTAATCGTAATTGCGGCAGTTGTATGAGGCGTAAAGATATAGCAGATGCCATCCTTCACGCCCGATTTTTTTACAGCTGATACAACTTCACCCGTTATATCGATCAACTCCTCCCTTTTCCCTGTTCTGACAGGTATTACATGAAGTGCCATTACTTACCCTGGAATTTCCCTTTAACGAATTTACCCTTTCTGTCAACAGTCCCGTCAGGCCTGTAAACAGTGCCGTTACCGTGAAAAACCCCGTTTTTAAAACCGCCGATATATTTTATGCCGTTGGGAAGGAGATAAGTCCCATTACCTTCATATCTACCCTTTTTAAAAGTCCCTTCATAAGAAGCGCCGCTTTTTGATTTATGCTTTCCTTTTCCGTTAAGGAGATCATTCACGAAATTACCTTCAAAAACTTCACCGTTAACGAAAGTGACCTTCCCTTTACCGTTCAGTTTACCGTTTTTAAAATCACCGACATAGCAGTTCCCCTTTTCATCAGTATATGAACCATCCCCGCTCATTGAACTGTTGACAAAATTACCCTCGTAGTGCGCCCCGTTTTTAAACTGGGCCTTACCTTTTCCGTTTATCCTGCCGTTTTTAAATTTCCCTGTAAAGATATCCCCATTGGGATCAGTAAAAGTCCCCTCTCCATTCGGTTTCCCGTTATCAAAAGTCCCTTTGTATATACTTCCATTTGTATATTTCAGCAGGCCCTGACCATTAAAAGCATCATCTTCAAAGTCGCCTGTATACTTCTCACCTGAAACGTATATAAATTCACCCTTGCCGTCCTTTTTACCTTTTTTAAACTCCCCGCTGTACCTGTCACCGTTTATGGACACAACAGTTCCATATCCATCCAGCAGGTTGTTTTTATAATGCCCTTCAGCAATATCCCCGCTTTTATATATAACTTTCCCTGCACCGTTCAGTTTACCGTTATCGAATTCACCCTCGTACTTATCGCCCTTCTGGTCAGTATATATACCCTTACCTGTCATCTTCGAATCTTTGAATTCACCTTCATAAACAGCCCTGTTGGTAAACTTATATTTCCCCTTACCGTTGGCACAGTCACCTTCAATACATTGAGCGTAAATCCCTGTAGCGGAAAAAACAAGTACCGCCGCTGTTAAAAAATATACCACTTTCATCAACTTTACTCCTTCGTTTAAAATATATTTATATGTGCTTTAACAATCAAAACCGATCCTCGCCATTACCGACTCAGCAGGAGTGGCGGACAAGCTTTGCTTAACGCAAATTACTTAACATTATACCTCTGCAATAATATAATTATTCTCTCTCCTTATTGCATATTTTTTCAGGTTCTTTTTCGCAGGGCCGGACCTGACCGTACCGTTTATATCATACGCGGATTTTCCAAGACTGCAGCACTGCAGGCCGTCTCCGTCAGGATCAAGCCTTCTTCCTCCATGCCTGCACCTGTTGCTGAACAGATGATAATCACCATCCCTCCCGTGCAGAAGAAGAAACCTGTCCGGAAGCCCCTTACCTTCAATCCTGACACCGCCTCCCGACGCAGATATTTCCGGAAGTCTGCCCGGATCTATCCTGAGAACGCTCCCGTCAAAAGACCAGCTGTCAGAAGAAGCGACCTTTGAAGCCGATATACCGAAAATCCTCTGAAATACAGTACGATTACCCATTTATCCCCCGCCTGTTAACTATACCTGAAAAGGAACAGTTTTATTATAATGTCAGTATCTTACTAAATGATATTGCCGTACCCCTCTTTTTCAACAAAAATCCGGTTCCCCTTATCAGAAAAATTTAACAAACAGACAGGCTGCCGGCTTCAATTTCTGTTGTACCGGAAGGTTACGGTCAGGAATTAGTAACCGGTATCAACCGGATTTCCGGTATTCCCTGAATATTTTAATCCGTTGCATCTCTTTTTATTCTTGCATATCCCCTTAACAGCAGTAATCATGTGATTATGAAAAAAAGCGATTTCCCCCTGAAACGCCTTGACGATTTTGCCGCCCGAATAGACAGCGAACTGAAAGATAACCCTTTCAAGCGATCCCCCTTCGGGCTGAGCCGCGAAGGTGAATGCATAAGCCCCTGGGAGATGAGCATAAGGAGGATAGGCCTTCTTAAAGCCACTGGCGGGGCAAACTTTTTCAGAAAAGATGAGTTTACAATGATTACAGTGCCCCCCACAGATTCGGGGATACCTCCCCTTTCTTCAGAGGGTCTCTTCGGGTGGACAGGAAAGATCAACGAATTCGTTGCTGAAATGGCAGTATGGTGGGCATTTGAAATTATTTCCGACAGTGAGGCGAAGGAATTCTTACAGGCACACAGGCCTTCGGTAATATTCAGCTATTCAGATATGAACGGCCCGGGTGAGGTCACAGTCAAATACAACGGGGAGTTCTGGGTTTTTGAATAATCCCCTCCGTTATAATTAAAAAATCCCGGGCCCCTCACTCTTTATAAGCTTATTTTTTCTACTTTTTCTTTTCCCTGGCAGTCATGCACCTTACGTTGTAATATGTTGTAATAACAGGTTCCTTTGGTGAATTTCCCGCTTCGCCAAGGTCTTTAATGAATTTGGGATAATAGTCCCATGTCTTTTCTGAATCGAAGAGCCCGCATATAGTTTCTTCACCATCAATAATAAACTCACCGCCCTCCCTGTCCAGAACCCAGAGATCCGTATTTTTCGCTCTATATACTCTTCCAAGTTTCGCATCGTGCCCGTTTTCATTAAGCCATTTTTCAAAATCCTGTATAGTATTAAACTTCATCGAAAATTTCTCCATCGATGAACTGCTACCGCATGATGCAGCAGAAAATAAAACAGATATTACCAGCAGAAGAGATATAAGTTTTGGCATAAAATATTCCTCTTAAATTTTTTATAATTCTCTGACAGATTTTACCCTGCAGAGGTTCTCTTTTTTTAAATATCATACAATAATTTACATGTGTATGTTTCAGCAAAAAAAGTCAGTATTTATTCCTGAATTTATTCCAGATAAAAAATGCTATATATACCCCGCCGCCATCGGCGGCGGGGTATATAATATACTTGAGTTAGGCGAAATTCAATATTGATGATAAGAGTATTGGTTTAAATATCATAATTATTTGAAACTATGTCATTGCGAACGACCGGAGGGAGTGTGGCAATCTGTTAAGGCTGGAAACAATACCGGTTAATACTGAATATTTTCTATCCGGAACAGATTGCTTCGTCGCTTAAGCTCCTCGCAATGACCGATTAATATGATAAATGTTAATAATAAAACGCCTAACTCAAATAATTAATATCTTTCATTTAAAAATTCTTAAATTTATTAATTAAAAAGTAGAACTTTTACCGCCGTGAATTGTCACTGTTATAGCAGATTTATCCGCAGAGGCAGAAAAGAGGAGAGTATTATGAAAAAAATTTCAGTTCTCACTGTTGTTTTATCCCTTGCAGCAGGTATTCTGTTCTTCAAAGGAGGGGTATATGCTGATTCACTGCTGGAAACAGAACCCCTTATTAAGGGTGCGGATGATTGTACTGTTATTAAATCATCTGATTCAGCAGCATTCCGGTATAAGGATTTTGATGTACAGGTCTCTCCTCATGAAGAGAGCAACGGCTATAGAATAAAAGTTTACAGCAGAAAAACAGGCAAAACCTTAACATACGGCAAAGAGTACGGGGGATTCTTCCAGGGGATATTCAATGACTGCATAATAATAGATTACGGCACCGGCCAGATAAGAGAGGTAAGGATATTTAACCTGCAGACAGGTAAACAGCTCTTCAGGCATATCTATGTTGGAGAACTTAAGCTGTCAGGAAAGAGACTCTGCTTCAAGGATAAAGTCACAATAAGGGAGAAAAACAGAAGACCATCCTGCCCGAAAGAACTTGAAGGGCTGGAATACGGAATAGGATATACGGAAAAAATGTATTTTGACATGCAGAAAAAAACTCTGGTCAGAACAGGTAAGTATGAATGTACCTATTTCGAATAAACTGTCAGTTGTCCCTGTAGTAAAAGTCTATGTCAAACCCTCCGAAAGATGAGGAGAAAGACATGTTCACGTTATCGTAAAGCGCCTTGATCGATATGGGGTCATCGTTGAATTCAGGCGGGGAGAGAACAAGTTCATGCTCAGCGTACTGCATGAGGTTCGCAAAAGTACCTGTAATCAGGTTTGCCAGTTCACCTGCCACATCGGCGCTTATACTCTTTGTGATCTTTGCTTTAGAGTCCCCTATGAAATGCCTTGAAATCTGGGTAAGGGTCTTCTGGGGCATATTTATCACAAGCTCACCCTTAAGGGTACCCATTATCTCGATTGCCACCTGCGGGTCCTTTCCCGACGCCTGGGATTCATAGACCTCGGAAACACCGCCATCATCGAGAAATTTTTTAAATATATGATTAACCGATTTTGTCAGAATTTTTGTATAGGCATCATAATTACTCATTTTCGCACCACGAATCAGATTATTATGTTATTCAATATAGCCTGACCCTGAAAAAAGTCAAGCACGTTGATATTATGTCATATATAAAGAAGAATTTGTTACCGGTCAATTACAATTTCAGGCCGGAAAAAATTCCTGAATAACGGCTTTTTCAGGAGGGGAACCCCCTCCTGCATGGAGTATTGAAGTATTTATTAAACAGATTCAATTCATGGAATAACGGATTATTCCATGCCGCTACTTATGAAAATGGTCAGTATAATATTTCTTAACAGCCTCGTAATTACACCCCACGACAAATGAAAGGTATGCCGTGAGGACAAGGCCGAGAACAATACTGAGAGGAAGAGTGTAGAGTGACCCGAACTGTTCTTTAAGCCAGATAAATGAATCACTGAAGTTAATAAGCAGGATACTCATGAAAATAACTGTACCCGCTGATACCCATTTCACGCCTGAAATTTTTCCCGCATGGGAAAGGCTCTGCCTTAAAATCGAGTTCATAATTGAACCGGCCAGGCCGCGCGGCGCAGCATAGGGAGAACCGGAAGAGAGGATATCAAGCGCCGCAGTCATAGCAGCGACCTCCCCCCTGCACTTTCTGCAGAAAAGAAAATGGAGCCTAAGCAGAAAAGGGATATCCCTGTAGTCATCCAGTTCCATGAATTTTTCTACCGCATCATTACATTTCATAGCATTCCTCCGCGAGGGTACCTCTGAGCCTGTCCCTCAGTATATTTTTCGCCCTGAAAACATCCGACTTAATCGTGTTAACAGGAAAGCCCGTGATCTCACTGATCTCGCTGTACTTAAGGCCGAAGAAAAAATAGAAATCAAGGCAGATCCTGTATCTTTCAGGAAGTTTATTTATTTCACTTAGAAGAACCTCCCTGAGCTCATTGTTCATGTGAGTCTCATCCGGGGACTCGCCGGTATACACGGCGTCAACGAACTCTGCCGGTGAATGCTCGGCAGGGAGGCTCTTCTTCATGTTAATACCCAGGTTATACGCAAGCTTCACCAGCCAGAACCTGAAAGGAGCAATCTCTCTGTAGGATTCAATTTTATCGAAAGCTTTCAGAAAAACCTCCTGGGTAAAATCAGCCGAATCCTCGCTATTGAAAAAAAACCTCATCCCTATGCTGAAAATCCGGCTGCTGTACCTCTCCACTATAAACCTGAAGTACTCGCTCCTCCCCTTCTGAACCTTTCTGACAGCCTGCTCATCTGAAAGGTTGTCTTTATTCATTATTCGATTTAATCTTGAAGATTATCCTCACATAGATCAGAAGGCTAAAGCCAATAGCCGCGGGAATAAGACCGCTCAGCACCCCGTAGCTGAAACCGTCCTTAACAAGAAAAAAGAAAACAAGGATAAGCCCCAGAATAAAAAGAATAAGCCCCGCCAGGAGGGAAAAGGTCTCCATGTCAAAAGGGGTCCTTGAATATATACCCTTCTGAATCATCTCCTTTTTCAGCCTGTAATTCCAGAGCAGATAAAAAAATATAACAGTACATCCCATAACTATCCCGACAATCGGTATTATACTGACAATAACCTGAGCCGCAGTTGAAGGCATAAAACACCTCTTCTTCAGTTTTCAAAGTATCATAAATACATACACAATAATATAAACCATTTTTTTTCACAAAGGTTGCAAAAATCGGCAACCTTTTCGGCAAACCCGCTGTTTTCAGGATAGATAACAGTTCATGGAGCACTGCAATGAAAATACCGAAAAGTGAAAAAATATCAGCATACACCCACGGCGGCGCCATACCTGTAATGGCAGCAGGCACAGCCATACTGATGTACATGAGCAGGGGAAACCTGCACCTGCAGATAGTCTCCCTTATTTACGGCCTATCCGCGGTAATGCTCTTTACAGCAAGTTTTCTCTACCACTGCCGCAAGAGCGGAGAAAACGACACAAGCGTATGGAGGAAACTCGACCACTCCGCCATCTTCCTCCTCATCGCAGGGACATACACCCCCATGTGCTATCTCTACCTTGACGGATGGATGAGGTGGGGAATACTCATAGCCCAGTGGTCACTTGTGTTCTCAGGGATAATATTCAAACTGTTCTTCATAAACGCGCCGCGGATCATAGGCACTGCAATATATCTCATCATGGGATGGATCGTGGTAATCCCTATCGCAAGACTGGTTAACACCATGCCGGGGGACGCCATGTTCTTTCTCGTTGCCGGGGGAATCGCCTATACAGTTGGAGGGATTATATACATGATAAAAAAACCGAATCCTATCCCCAACCGTTTCGGGTTCCACGAAATTTTTCATATCTTCATAATAGCAGGGGCGGTATTCCACCTCTTCATGGTAATCGTGGGAATAGATAAATTTTCAGGGCTGATGTAGCCCCCTCCTCCCCCAACACTTTTTTTAAAGTACGGATGGGGGATAAAATCCTTGCATAAAAAAGAGACGCTTTTACCCTGTAACCGCCTCTGAACGGGGCGGAGAACTTTATGAACGGGGAAAATTAAATGTCTGCACAGAGAGAAGAATCTTTAAACCTGCTGAATGAATATGTAAAAAATGACAGGATGATAGCGCACTCCATAGCATCAGAAGCCGTGATGAAAGCGCTGGCTGAAAAGCTTGGCGAGGACCAGTGCAAGTGGGGCACAGCGGGGCTCCTTCACGACATAGATGTGGAGATAACCAACGCTGACATGAAAACACACGGCCTGAAGGCGGTGGAGATTCTTGAGGCAAAGGGCTACGACCCTGAAATAATAGACGCGATAAAGATGCACAACGAGGAGGCAACAGGGCTGCCGCGCACCACAAAATTCCAGCACGCCCTTGCCGCAGGCGAGACCATCACGGGACTCATATTCGCAACAGCCCTTGTCTACCCTGACAAGAAACTGACAAGCGTAAAGCCGAAGTCGATCACAAAGAGGATGAAGGAGAAGGCCTTCGCCGCATCCGTTAAAAGAGAAAACATACTTGAGTGCGAAGAGATAGGGATACCCCTTGCTGACTTCGCCGCACTTTCACTTGCAGCCATGCAGGAGATAAGCGAAGAGCTGGGGTTCTGATCTTTTTCGGGCGTGCCCCGGCCGCTTTATACCCAAAAGGGCGTATCGCGATACGCCCCTGCAATGTGTACCTTTAAGAACCCCTCTCCGCTGCGGAGAGGGGTGGCCGTAAGGCCGGGGTGAGGTCGTTTACCTTCAGCAGGGTCGGGCTCTCGGCTTGTATAAAACGGCCGATTGCTGAGTGACGCAACGCGTTGTATCGAAGCATGGCCGTTTTATATCGCCTCCATCCCTCACGCAGTGTGGCAGAAATTTTCCCATTTCATTATAATTTGCTGAAACTTTCCACCTTAAAGCTCCGGCATTCCCTCTAGATGGTTCAAAGTTTGAACTCAAAGGTTCAATCTTGCACCTCAAAGCTCTGAAATCGGAGCTCAAAGCTTCGAATTTCCACCTCAAAGCTCCGGCGTCAAAGCTTCAGGCTCTGGCTTTGTACCTCGAAGCTCCGGTTTTAATGCTCTGAGCATCAACTTTGCAGGTTAAAGCTTTATCTTTTGGTGCTTTTTGGAATCCTACCGGCTCCATCAACAGAGACTTAGACTTTTAGTTTTCAATGAACATGCTGATCATTTATAAAGCCGTTTTATTCAACCGGTCCCTCAACAAACTTCTGACCATCCCATTTAAATTTTGTCACCCGCATTGGCTGATCTTTGGCATACCGATAATGTTTAATAATTTCACATTCTTTTCCCGGAATAATATCTTTCACTTCAAGATAACTGTCTAAAAGTTTGCTTGGGAGTATCCCTCCAAAACCCCATCCAGGTGAAATATTCTTCTTCCCTTTTTCACTTATAGCAATTAATGATGTTGGTCGATTCTGAATAAAGAATTCAGTATAACCATCATTATCTAAATCATAAAAAGAATATTTTAAATTGTAATTAGATACGCCTCTAATATATTCTATTTGATTATTATATATTCCAAAGACTAAGGAA
>ERZ795057.2498-NODE-2498-length-13743-cov-4.137200_pt1 | contig 13743 bp, 10 predicted proteins | sample MGYA00375141_ERZ795057 | MGnify/ENA primary metagenome ERZ795057 (study PRJEB30186, sample SAMN05720163) | activated sludge metagenome | isolation source: Anaerobic digester | place: Hong Kong | collected 2015-01-26 ... | reverse complement strand
GGCTAAAGCAGTTGGCCGAATCTCTGCCCGACGCGGATATCGTCTACCGCGTCACGGACGTGACCAAACCCGAAGACATGGAAGCCCTCGCGCAGTTGGCTTTGGACAAGTACGGCCGCATCGACGCCATCTTCAACAACGCCGGCGTCATGCCCACGGCGAATTTGAGCGAAATCCATCGCGACGAGTGGAAGCTGATGCTCGACATCAACATCATGGGCGTCCTCAACGGCATCGCCGCCGTTCTGCCCACCATGAAAAAGCAGATGTCCGGCCACATCATTGCCACCGACTCCGTCGCCGGGCATGTCGTATATCCCGGCTCGGCCGTATACTGCGGCACGAAGTTCGCCGTTCGCGCGATCATGGAAGGGCTTCGCCAGGAAGAACGGGAAAGCAACATCCGCTCGACCATCATCTCTCCGGGACTGGTGAACACGGAACTTTACAAAACGATCAGCGACAAGAAGTTCGGTGAATCCCTCAAGACCGCGTCGGAAATCCCGGGGGTGGGACTGACCGCCGACGACATCGCCGAAGCGGTCGCGTATGCGGTGGGAACACCGGATACGGTCGCGGTCAGCGAGATCATCATTCGCCCGACCAAGCAGGTCGTATAGGCGCAAAGCGGCCGGAAAAGACCAATGGCGAACCGTAACGGAAGAAATAGTGGGCCAATTGAGGTAAGACGTTATAAGGAGGCAACTGTGAAGCGCATTTTACCACTCTTCGTTGCCGGACTTGTAATTTGCGCGCTCATCGTTCACTCAAATGCTTCGGAGGACCAAACGACCATGAAAATAAGCGTAAAGGCCAACGGCAATACCACGGTTTTTCAACTCAACAATAGTCCGGCAGCGAAGGATTTGGTCGCCCAGTTGCCCCTGGAAATCACCGTGGAGGATTACGGCGATAACGAAAAAATCTTCTACCCACCGAGGAAATTGAATACCGCCGATACCCCGTTGGCCAAGAACGTCGATGCGGGAACGCTTGCCTACTATGCCCCCTGGGGAGACGTGGTGATGTTCTACAAAGGATTCAAACCGGCTCCGGGGCTGTATGAATTGGGAAACGCCATATCGGGTGAAGAGCATATTCGAGGGATGTCCGGCAAGTTGCAGATCGAGAAAGAAAGCCTCTCTTAGATGTTAACATCCCGGCGTAGCGCAAAGCCTACGCACCGGAAATTTCGTCTAATGAAAGCGTCGCGAAAAACCATTTTTTTTAATGGCGGAAATAGTACAATTATTAACATCGATATGCTGAAAAAGAGTTATTGAGAGCATCGCCTGAAGTGCCGGTTTCCGAGTTTGAAATTAAAACTACCGACCGATTCTCATCACCTGGGAGGGAAAGATGAAACGACTTCTTACCTTGATCCTTTTTGGACTGCTGGGTCTCAGCTTATTGGTGTTTGTAGCCTGCCCTCCGGACGATGATGATGACTCGGGCGACAATGATGACGATTCCGGCGACGATGACGACGACAATGACGATAATGACAGCGCCGCAGGCTGTAACACATGGACCGATTCTTCCTCCGGCCTGATGTGGGAAAACGGCGAAGAGTTCTTTGGCACTTGGAACGATGCCATCGAATATTGTTTTGAACTCAGTTGCGGAGGCTATGACGATTGGCGCATGCCGACGATCGACGAACTGCGTAGCCTGATAGTCGGCTGTGCGGCCACCGAAACAGGCGGTTCCTGCGAGGTGACGGATCCCGGTTGCACGGAATATGGCTGTCGCAACCTGGATTGCGCCGGGTGTAAAGAAAACGAAGGCCCCGCGCTGGACGGTTATTACTTACCGGACGACCTCGACGGCGATTATTACGTCTATTGGTCGGCCACGGAAATCTCGGATGAGGAAGAGTTCGCGTGGTTGGTCAGTTACAAGTTCGCCGCGGTTACCAGCGGCTTCATGAGCAGCGACTACTCTGCGCGCTGCGTGCGCGGTTCTCAATTGTGATCGCTTGAAATCGTCAACGGCGCACACGCAACCGCTTAACAATCTTTCCCATGTTTATAAAATTGGTGCTCTTTTCTTTTTCCTATCCGAGAGGCATAATCCTAACATAAGGGTTATGATTATTTTATTCATTGTGGGTATTTGCTACATTTTAAACTGAAAAATTATTCCAACTGAGGAGTGAGAAAAAATGTTCAACGTACTAATCGTGGACGATGAATTTAACATTCGACAAACATTCAGTGAATTCGTAAATGATCTTGGACACAGAACTCAAACAGCGAAAGATGGAACAGAAGCGCTGAAACTCATTCAAACTGAAAGCACTTTTGCAGTCATTGTTTCCGACATGAGAATGCCAAGAATGAATGGAATCGAATTATTGTCTCAAGTACGGGCAATCAGCCCAACCACAGTGCGGATAATGCTGACCGGCCATGCCGACCTTGACACATCAATCGAAGCAGTCAACGAGGGCAACATCTTTCGCTTTTTAACCAAGCCATGTTCCAAAAAGTACTTTTTACAGGCCGTAAAAGATGGTTTGGAACAACATAAATTAATCACGGCAGAAAAGGTGTTGTTGGAAAAAACTTTAAGCGGAAGCGTAAAAATGCTGACCGACGTACTCAGTATGGCCGATCCGGATATTTTCGGTTTTGCCATGAAGTTACGCAAAGAAGCAGGACGCATTGCCGTGGCCATCAAAGAACAAAATACCTGGCAAATTGAACTGGCCGCAATGCTTTCACAGATCGGTTATGTAACCCTGCCAAAAGAACTGCGGGAAAAAGCCTACACCGGACAGAGTTTGAGTCCTCCGGAAAGACAGATGGTGGGACAAGTTCCTGAAATCGGATACAAACTGATCTCTCATATTCCACGACTTGAACCGGTCGCCGATATCGTTCGCTATCAACGGAAAAATGTGGACGGCTCCGGCCCTCCAAATAGTGTCGAAGGTAAAAAGGAAATTCCTATCGGCTCACGCATTTTACGTGTATTGACTGATTTTGCGGTATTCTGCACCACGAATAAAACATATAAACAGGCGGTCGATCAGTTACATGAAAACAAAAACAATTATGATATAAATGTGTTGCAGGCTGTCATCAACGAACAAATCTTTTTTCAACCCTTGTTTGATGATGAACAAACAAGAAACACGATTTCAGTGAACGTTCTAAAACTCCGCGTCGGCGACATATTGGCGACCGATCTAATGACCAACGACAAAAAATTATTATTGACAAAAGGAAGCGAAATCACCGAAGTGGTTCTGGAAAGAACGATCAATTACGCCAAGTTATTGCGCTTAAACGGCGTTGTCCGGATTTGGAGATAATCCGCCAAGGTGTAGTAATAGATTTAGAAAGTAAAACCCTTGTTGTAAAACAAGCGGTGGCATGATTCTGCAACATTTGGATCATAGAATCGGTCTTTGTTCTTCGCGATTTCATCCAATGCCCTGCCGATTCCCAAGGCCGGTCGATACGGTCGATGATGCGCCATGGCTTCAACGACATCCGCTACAGCCAGGATTCTTGCCTCAAGACATATCTCTTCCCCAACCAGACCCTGCGGATAGCCTGAGCCGTCCATTCGCTCATGGTGTTGCAGAATGGTCTCGGCAATAGGCCAAGGAAAGTCAATTGAATTCAAAATATCATAACCAACTTTTGTGTGCTTCTTTATCAGCGCCATCTCTTCTTCGGTAAGTTTGCCCGGCTTCGTCAGAATCTCGGCAGGAACCGCGATTTTGCCGATGTCATGGACAACGCCGGCCATGAATGTGCCTTCGATCAGTTTGGCGGACAATTCCATTTCTTCAGCTAATTTTTTAGCCAATTGGCCGACCCGCATTTGGTGACCGGCCGTGTAAGGATCTCTCTTTTCGATGGTCAACGTCATGGCTTGGATTATTCCGGTGAGAGCCTTATGCAATTTTTCGTTTGTGGCGTCCAACTCTGCAGTTCGCTCCTGAACAAGTCTCTCCAGGTGCTGCCGATAGTATTCGTTTTCTTCCTCCACCCGTTTTTTCTCGTCCAAAAGCTCCTTGGCCCGCGACGCTTTTATCACCAGCTCCCGTATTTTTTTGCCTTCCAGTGGTTTACTCATATAGTCGAACGCCCCTGCCCGCACCGCTTGTGAGGCAGTTTCGACAGTCGGCTCCCCAGTAATCATAATGACCTGCGTATGGGGGGATAATTCTTTGATTTCTTTTAACAATTCCACCCCAGATTTTCTGGGCATAATGATATCGGTAATCACCACATCAAAATGGTTTTCGTTCAATAACTGAATGGCAGCGTTGGCGTCGCCAGCCAGAACCACCTTATGCTCATCCGCTTCCAGGAATTCGCGAAATGCTTCGCGAATGTTCACCTCATCATCAACTATGAGTACTTTGGCCATGAGCTTCACCCTTCAATATGATTATTTGTCCATCCATTATCGACGCGAAGGAAAATATTAAAACGAGTATATTCTCCATCCTTGCTGTCTACCGTTATTTCCCCCCTATGTTCGGTAATGATGCCATGACTGACCGACAATCCCAAACCTGTACCGGAATCGCGCGATTTGGTAGTGAAGAACGGATCAAAGATGCGGTTCACTATTTCAGGTTTGATTCCGTTGCCATGATCTTCCACGGTCACCCGAACCCACGACTCTCCCTCCCGTGTGATAGCGTCTGCGGCGATTCGTAGTATTTTGTCATCATTGTAATCGTGGTATTTTTCATTCAAAGCATCACGTGCGTTGGTAATCAGATTCATAATTACCTGTTGAATTTGTTGACTTCTGCATTTTATTGTAGGCATTTCCTCGGGTAATTCCTTCTCCACAATTATCTGATCCTTACGAAGGACGGCTCCAATCAGGGAAAGCGAACTTTCGATGATATCAGAGATATGTGCGGGGCTATGGTGCTCCTTTTCCTGACGGGCGAAAGCCAACAGATTTCGTACGATGCCGGCGACGCGTTTGCTTTCATCGATAATTTTATCGGCATAGCCGGGTATCTTCTCGGTATTGGTTTGGAATTTTTCTTTGATCAATTCGGCGAAATTCAATATTCCAGTCAAGGGATTGTTGATTTCATGAGCTACGCCTGAAGCCAGCGTGCCGATCGACTCCAGTTTTTGTTGGTGACGAAGTTGATTCTCAAGAGTGGTTCTTTCCTCTTCCGCGCGTATACGGTCGGTGATGTCCTGATTCACTCCATAAGTCCTGACCGTCTTTCCATTTTCATCCTTGGCGACGAAAAATCGAACGGAGATGTGGCCGACGCTCCCGTCTTCGAAAAGCATTCGATGTTCGAATTGCCGAGAGAAGTTGAGGTTCTCCGCTTCGATGGCCTTACGGACTTCCTCACTGACCATGTCCCGATCATCCGGGTGAACGAACCGGCCGGCATACTCGGCCGAGGACATTGTATAACCGCCGACGCGATCGGCCGTCGTGCGAAATATCTTGTAGAAATAGTCGTTGAACGTGAACAAATCATTGGCGACTTCGTATTCCCAAGGTCCAAGACGAGCCATTTCCACTGCGGTAGCCAACTGCCCTTCGCTTTTTTCAAGAGCACTCTCGGCCGCTTTTCGCTCGGTGATATCCAAAACGACGCCTTAGTAGTGGGTTATTATTCCATCTTTGTTCCTTAAAATAGTTGTCCGGTCGTCCACCCACCTGACATCCCCGTCTTTGGTGATGATTCGATAAGGTTTATGAACGAAGTTCTCTGTACCGTCTTTTTTGGAGTAATCGTCGACTTCCTTGCCGACTCGATCCAGGTCATCCGGATAAATGATTTTACCGTATGATACTTCACCATTGATAAACTCTTCAGCCGAATAACCGAACAGCTCAACGACATTGTCCGAAACGTATTCGACGGGCCAGCCTTCATCGTTCTTCCAGAGGAAGGCGACGGCGGGACTCAAATTGATGATCTTATGCGACTGACGTAACGCTTCGTCGGTCCGCTTCCGATCCGTGATGTCCAAGACATGTGTGATGAGAAAAAGCGGTTCGCCCGCTCGGTTGCGCATCAACGCCATGTTGACGTCCGCCCAGATGACTTGCTTATCCTTTCGGACAAGGCGTTCCTCCATTCTGCATTTCAGGCGCTCACCGGCCAGCAGGCATCGAATGTGCTCGTTATTTTCGGATAAATCGTCAGGGTGAACGATATCATCGAGGCATAGGTTTTCCAGTTCTTCGCGGGGATACTCAAGGAGATCGGCAAGCGCTCGATTGACCAATTTCATGCACCTGTCAGGATCGATCAACGTTTTGCCGATGCTGGCCATTTCAAAGGACTGCCGGAAAAGAGCGTTCAACTCGTGACGTTTTTTCTCCGTTTTGATACCATGCAAGGCGAAGGCGATATCACCGGTTATTTCATCAAATAAGGATATTTCTTCTGCGTCTTCAATATATTCCGGAGGCAATGTAACCGAAATGAAACCATAGGATTGGTCTTTGTGGACCAATTCCGAGATCAACACTCCCTTTGTGGAATAAAACTCCTTCAAGGGGCATGTGCTGCATCCCTCGGAAAAATTCCGGGCGGCGATAACGCGTTTTTTCTCCCTCGCCAGCCGGCAGCAATGCGGAAGATTATGATTCCGAAATACCTCAACAAAATCGGAGAAAACACTTTCGACAAAACCTTTATGAGCCTCGATTATGTCGTCCTGATCTTCATCGGTGAGAATGATCCATGCCCCTTCCATCCCACGCGATCCGACCAACAAATCGCAGGATTTCTGGATCAGTGCATGTACATTTTTTTCCTTGACGATCAGTTGATTGACGTCCCGAATGGCGCGAAGGACCTCGCTGATATGGGAAAGTCTTTTCGTGCGGTGAGCCACCAGTTCTTCAAGATGTTTTCTGTGTTTGTTGAGTTCCAGAAATATCTTTACTTTACTCAGAAGAACATCCGGTGCGTAAGGTTTCATAATGTAATCAACGCCACCGGCTTCATACCCCATAAACATGTGTTTTTCGTCATAATAGGATGCCGTGAGGAAAACAATCGGCATTACTTGTGTTTTCGCGTCACCTCGGAGGAGTTCAGCCAGTTCGTATCCATCCATCTCGGGCATCATCACATCAAGGAGCGCAACGGCAAAGTCATGCTTCAATGCCAAAGAAAGAGCTTCATTTCCACTGGTCGCTCGAAATATTTCCACGTCAAGATTGGAAAGAACTTCTTCCAATACGATCAGGTTTTCAATCCGATCATCCACGATCAGTATCTTCTGACGTTGCTTCATTGCTCTCTCCCTTCAACAACAGGCTTCGTTTTCTGTATTCTCGGAGCAACATCGCTGCATTCGCATAGAAATTCACCAATCTCTTGCAGTGAAAGAACGTTGGTGATCCCAGCCATATTGATTGCGTATTGCGGCATACTCGGACTCTCCGCGGTCGTCGGATCCTGGGCGACCATTGTCCCGCCAAACTCCTTCACCATTTTCATTCCTTTAGCGCCATCAGCGTTGGCGCCGGTCAGGATCACGGCAATCAGCTTGTTTTTCCACAAGTGGGCGGCGCTTTCGAATAGAACGTCAATGGACGGCCGGGACCAGCCCACTTTCGGGTCAATCGAAAGGGCGATGGTGCCGTCGCTTTCCGCCAACATATGATAATTCGCCGGCGCAACGTAGATGCAGCCCGATTTGATTTGTTCCTTGTCGCAAGGTTCGATAACCGGTATGGGTGTAATTTCCCCAAGGTGATAGGAAAAGCGTCCGTTGTCCTCATGATGAAGGTGTTCGACAACAAGAATTGGAAGATTAAAATCCGCGGGAAAAACGGAAAACAGCTCCGTCAAAGCGGCGAATCCTCCTGCTGAGGCGCCGATGACAATCGCCATATATTTTCTATCCTTAACCATTGTACCAAGTCATGGTGCGCCCTTTTTCTTATAAATGCGCATCTTTTTGTCGACCACTTCGAAATCTTCAACCGCATCAGTGAAGTCGATGGATTCCTTTAATCCCAGACATAAAAAGCCGCCATGCACCAGGCTTTCGGAAAACAGCTTCAGGACACGATTTTGTAGTTCACGGTTGAAATAGATCAGCACGTTTCTACAGAAGATCAAATGCATTTCACCAAACACGTGATCTGTCACCAGATTATGGTTGGCAAAGGTGATCCTTCTCTTTAGCGAAGCATCAATGGCTGCAGCGTTGTATTTCGAGTGATAATATTCGGAGAAAGATGAACGTCCACCTGCAATCTGGTAGTTTCTGGTGGCCTCCTTGATTGTCTCAATAGAATAGATGCCGTTTTTGGCTCTATCCAGAGTGGAGTCATTGAAATCGGTGGCAAAAATGGTGGTCCTTTTGAAAAGGCCCTCCTCCTTCAATATGATGGCAAGGGAATACGCTTCCTCTCCCGTGGCACAACCGGCGTGCCAAATCTTGATGTGCGGGTAGGTCCGGAGCAACGGAATGACATCCCTCCTAATCGCCAAATAAATAGCCGGATCGCGGAACATCTCAGTGACGGAGATTGAAAATTGCTGGATCAACCGGGAGCAGAACGTCTCGTCCCAGAGGACCAATTGAATCATTTCCGAAATCTTCTCACACTGGGATTCGGATAAAAACTGTCTTATCCGACGTTCGACGGAAGCCCGGGCATAGGATCGAAAATCATAGCCGCAACGCTGGAAAATGGCCTCCAGCAGCAGGTTGATTTCTATGTTTTCGATTTCCAATTCCTTCATCTCGTTCCTCTGGGTCGACTGTATTATCGGTATAACCAAACCCTAAGTAGTGAAATTAAACGTTCCTGATCAACCGGCTTGCTCATATAGTCGTTCGCTCCCGCGTTGATGCATTTTTCGCGGTCTTCCTTCATCGCCTTGGCCGTCAATGCAATAATCGGCAGGTTGCGGAATCTCTCCTGGACGCGAATTCGTTTCATGGTCTCGTACCCGTCCATCATAGGCATCATGATATCCATCAGGACAATGTCGATATCCGGCGTCTCGTCCAGCGTTTTCAAAGCATCTTCCCCGTCGGCTGCTTTGATCGCGTTCATTCCACGCTCTTTTAACAACCTGGTGACCGCATACAATGTCCTCATGTCGTCGTCGACAACCAACACTTTCTTGTCTTTAAGTAATTCGTCAGTTTCATGGAGATTCTTGATAATTTGTTTGGTCTTTTCTGGCAGTCTACCAACCACCCGATGCAAGAAAAGTGAAACCTCGTCGAGTAACCGCTCCTTTGACCGAACATCTTTCAGGACGATGGTTTCCGCATATTGCTTGAGTTCATTTTCCTGTTCTTGGGAAAGGTCCCAGGCGGTGTAGATGATAACCGGAGGAATATTCACGCCTTCAGTCTTGGCTGTCTTCAAAAGTTCCAGACCGGTCATGTCCGGAAGCCCAAGATCAAGAACAACACAGTCATAGGGAATCGATTGGAGCGATTCCAAAGCCCTGCGGCCCGTTTCCGCCTCGTCCGTCACCACATCGCCGTCCCCAATCAATTGCACGACGCTTTTGCGGATCTGTGGATCATCTTCTATTATCAACAGCCTCTTGACGCTCTTGGGGGATGCCTCCTTGATTTTCTTGAATACGTCCTCCAAATCCTCAAGTGAAAGCGGCTTGGTAACGTGTCCAATCGCTCCCTTGCGCACGGCCTCCATGGAAGCCTTCTCCACTGAAACGACATGAACCGGGATGTGACGTGTATGGATGTTCTCTTTTAGGGCAGTTAGTACGGACCATCCGTCCAATCCCGGTAACTTGATATCAAGGATAATCCCCAATAGCGGATATCGAGCAGCCAACTCCAAACCGCTTTCGCCTGTCGGAGTCGCGATGCATTTCAAACCTCGTTCCCGACAATTGCCAACTAATATCTTGGCGAACCTTTCGTCATCCTCGATCAAGAGCATGACGTTATCTCCTTCGGAAATGGCATTACGGTCATCATCGACGAAGAAAACCGCATTGGATGCAGATGGTATTATTGCGCTCTCGGATCTGGCTGCGCGCATTGCCGGCTTTTTGGTGATTTTTTCCTCTTCTTCCTTTTGGAATGCCTCCAGAGGCAGAAAGAGGCTGAAAGTTGATCCTGTGCCGATTTCACTTTCGACTTGAATCATTCCGCCCAGCAGTTGTGCGATCTCCCGGGAAATCGATAATCCAAGACCGGTGCCGCTGTGTTTTCTGGCTGCGCTTCCGTCCACTTGTTGAAACGCCTCGAAGATGATCTTCTGGTTTTCTTGGCTGATGCCGATTCCGGTGTCTTTCACCGTGATGACCAATGTTTGTTCCGGATCCAAACCGTTTCGGAAGAGCTTGCTCTCGGCTGCCGGGCGGTTAAAAGTCACCGTGATGCCACCTTCATCGGTAAACTTGATCGCGTTGGAAACCAGGTTCTTGATAATCTGCTCAATGCGCCTTCCGTCGCTTTTTATTTCATCCGGCGCATCACCGGCGACGACGACATCGAAGTCGAGGTTTTTATCCTTTGCCAGATGTCGGAAAGACGAACGTACGCCTCTGGCGAGATCTTCAATACGCATCGGACTGATCTTCAGATCCATACGACCGGCCTCGATGCGGGCCAGATCGAGAATTTCATTGATGAGGTTCAGAAGATCATTGCCGCCACCGTAGATGATTTTTAGCGCCTCCACCTGGTCGTCGGTAAGGTTCCCCTCTTTGTTCTGTGTCAGCGATTGGGCAAGCAACAACAGACTGTTCAGCGGAGTTCGCAGCTCATGCGACATGTTCGCCAGAAATTCGGATTTGTACCTGCTGGCCAACGCCAGCTCGCTGGCTTTTTTCTCGATTTCCTTGCGGGCGTCGTCAACTTCCCGCTTCTGCCGTTCGAGCAGTTCGTTTTTCTCTTCCAGTTCCTCGTTCGTAACCTGTAGTTCTTCCTGTTGTGTTTTTAATTTGTCCTCCGATTCCTTCAACCGTTGGCTTTGCTCCACCAATTCTTCGTTCGATGTTTTCAATTCCTCCTGCTGGACCTGAAGTTCCTCGGTAAGAAGTTGCGCTTCATTCAACAACTCCGCCTGGATGGATTTGGCCTCCGCACTTTCCAAGGTCATGGCAACACCCGTCGAAACTTCATCCAGGAATTGAAAATGTGACTCGTCGAAGGCGAAGAGACTGCCAAATTCCAACACCGCTTTCACTCTATTGTCGCGAATTATTGGTTTGATATAGATGTTGCGTGGAACAGCTTCACCCAAACCGCACTCGATCCTGATGTAGTTGTCGGGCACGTCGGAAATGAATAGCTCCTGCATTTCCAATGCTGCCTGCCCGATAAGCCCTTCGCCATATTTGTATTCGTTGGGCAGGTGACTTGGTCGCTTGTGAGCATAAAAGGTTTCCAGTTTCAAGGCGCCGTTTCCGTCATCCAAGTACATCAAGCCCGTTTGTGCATTCATATATTTGCAAAGATACGTGATGGTGTTTTGGCACAATTCATTGATCTTCTTGTCGCCCAGCAATAAATCCGAAAGTTCGGTTTGGGCGGACTTCAGACGAGCTTGTCGGGAAATTTCATCTTCCGCTTTTTTGCGCTCCGTGATGTCCATGGAGACGCCGATAAGACCAACTATTTTCCCGGTTTGGTCGGCGTACGGAATTTTGTTGGTATTGACCCACTTGGCGCCCTCTTCCGTTTCCCAGGGCTCATCGAGGTTGAGTTTCGCTTTGCCGCTCTTCACAACCTCCATATCATCGTCAAAATACTTCTTCGCCAATTCATGGGGATAAAGATCCCAACAACTCTGGCCTTCAAGTTCCGATTTTCGCATTTTGTGAGCTTCGGCCACATATTTGTTGACGCGCACATACCGGTTATCAATATCCTTGTAAAAAACAAGACCCGGGATGGCATCGATGATAATTTCCAACTCGTTTGACAGCGTCTTCAGTTTATCCGCTTTTTCCTTTAATTCCGTTTCGCCTTTTTTTCGGTCGGTTATATCGATGAAACTTTCAATAATTCCGCGAAATGAACCATCCGGTCTATTCATTCGGATCGCCTTCATGAGACAGGCCATTTCCGATCCATCCGTCCTTTTCATGATTATTTCATAGTCAACTTTATCCTTTTTTGTCGATTCAAACACTCTCATTGGACATTGATCGGATTCACACAACGCCCCTCCCAACGCTTCATAGCATTTCAGGGGTTCCAACGATTCCTTGGAAAGTCCGACAAACGTCGCAAAAGACTCGTTGGCTCTCAAGTGACGGAACTCCTTATTGATCATCCGCTTTCCGTCAACCGAGAAGTGAAACAGGTCTCGCAGTTCATCATGGGCATGGATCATTTCGTTTTCTGAAGTGCGGTATGAAATCATCACCAGCCAGAAGGCGCAAAAATAAGCGCCGAAACGTACGACGTGCGAAAACCACCAAGTCGCCTGCCATGTTGTGGAAAAATGAAAGAGTATTCCGGAAACTCCGAAAAGAATGCATAAAACCAGAAACAGCAACTCCTCAAGAGTTCGTTCCTTATAGTAGCGAATCGCGAAATTCAACGATGCCAAAAGTGTTAATCCGCCACCGATAAGATTTATAACGTTGACCAAAGGCGTTAAATTTCCATCGGCAATCATGCGCGGAACGTTTTCGCGGTTCAAAATGGAAAAAAGGCTGATAAGGAATGCAACCAACAGCACCAATGCCGATGTGACCCACGTTGTTTGGCGGGAGACCTTACGATCCGGGTACCAAGTCAAGGAGAAGAAAACACCTCCCGCCAGCACCGACAAGCTGCGAAGCCACATGAACCTGTTGCCATCCGGAACGCAACTATGACCGATATCCAGTATCGCCATGGATATCAGGGCGCAGGATACCCATACTCTTCGGGAAGTCGGCGTTTTTTGCTGCGACAGGAGGATGAAAATAGCCCAAAATAGCCCAAAAGCTGCTCCGGCCATTTCAAGAGTCGAATGTATCGGCAACGAAATCCCGATCCACGAAGGGAATAGACTGTTCAATATTAATGTGCCCAAAAATGGCACGATAAAAACGAGTGCCATTAATATGATCAAATTCCATCGTTGCCCTATTCTGTTTGGGCGAAACATCATTTCCGCATTGTCAGCATTGTTCATATTGAGCACCTTTCCTCAACAAAATTGAAGTTGTTTCGGTAGGTTTGATACATTTTTTAATTATAACAGATGAAAGTACTGTTTTCAAAAGCACTTCCCGATTTGCCGACTTAAAAAAATTGTCCTGCATCGATATCATCGTCCCGATCTCCGATAATGATGATTGTCGGCTTTATCAGTTCAGAGCCACCGAAAATTCAAAGAAATTCAAAATCTTTCATCGCCGGTATTTCCAAATTGAACAAAGAGCCGTAATCCTTTCTCCCATTATATGCCTTTTCCGCTCTGAAACCGAGAGGATTGATAGTTTTGAGAAGAAATATTAATTGTGTCTTCAATGATGAGTCTAAAGGCATCGATCATCATGTGGTCACGCGCGCGTCCACATATATCCTGTGCAAATTGTCATATTTTCCAAATATTAATCCCTTCCTAAGCAAGCGGCGAACCGCATTGCTCTTTGGATGTCCATGGAAGCTGTGACGTTTTTCACAACGCCCATCATCCATTCATTTCCTCAATTGATTGATAGAATAGTCAGTTTATTTCTTTATGTCTACTAGTATTTTTTCAAGTATATACATTTTGTAGTATAAAAAACTGCTACCGGCACAATTAGTGTGGTGAACATTACCG
>ERZ795057.2497-NODE-2497-length-13750-cov-24.781818_pt1 | contig 13750 bp, 13 predicted proteins | sample MGYA00375141_ERZ795057 | MGnify/ENA primary metagenome ERZ795057 (study PRJEB30186, sample SAMN05720163) | activated sludge metagenome | isolation source: Anaerobic digester | place: Hong Kong | collected 2015-01-26 ... | reverse complement strand
CAGCGTTATATCCTGAATGTTGTTCATCACACCGGAAATCCGAAAGTTTCAATAAAAAATAAAAAATACATCGAACTTATCGTAAAACCAGACTATACGAAAGAACAGCGTGAAAATGTACTGACGAACTGGTATAGGAAAATCCTGAAAGAAAAAATTCCGGCATTAATTGAAGAATGGCAGAAGGTTATCGGAGTGGATGGTGTTCAATGGGAAGTTAAAAAGATGAAAACGAAGTGGGGTACATGTAACCGGGAAGCAAAACGAATATGGCTGAATCTGGAACTGGCGAAGAAACCTGAAAGGTGTCTTGAATACATCATAGTGCACGAAATTATTCATATCCTTGAAAGAAACCATACAGAACGGTTTGTAGCTATTATGGATAAAACCATGCCACAGTGGAGAGAGCATAAGAAGGAACTTAATCAGTTTCCTCTGGCACATGAGGTATGGTCATATTAATTGGGCATTGTTATTATATTCCTGTTCGCAACTCTTCGATAATAAGCTTGTTGATTAATTCGCAGAAAGTGTGATTAAATCAATTTAAGCAAAAAAGCTTTCAACGTAATTCGATAAAAAAGGTTTCATTATATGTAACATTTTTAAAATCGTATCGTATATGTACTTGTAAACCAACATGACCTAAGAATGGATTGAGGCGATAAGCTAACGGGATGAATGGGAACAAACGTTCTTTTAAAAGAATATTGGTTATCAAAGGCGGGGATAAAATCCGCCTTTGGTGCGAAGAAGAAGCCTGACTTTTTAATTTAAAGATTTACCAAAGCATATCAGGAGAAAGAAATGGAACGCAGAATTAGATTTCAGCGTAGTGGGATAAGTATGTACTGAAAACAAAATGAATATGGAATAACCATTAACACAATAAGAAATATGTAAATCGCTATGTGGACAGATAATTTAAATGACAACCCAAATATGCTCTATAATAAGATGATAAGTAAGATTCAGGTTGCTACTAACTCTAAGTTCATGTCTTAATTATGAGAACACTAACAAACCGCTATTCGATAGCTAAGTTTTGGAGCGATGAATTACCTCATTTTGAACAGTACTTGATGTTCGTAATTTCCTGTTATACAACTTTATATTCCAAGTTCATGTCGAATATGCCTTTAAGTTCATGTCAATAACATGGTAACAATAATATCATAGATAGATGAAGAGAGACATATACTTAATGAAGAAATACTTAAAGGAGAATATTAAACAAGAGTATCTTCCAGTTAAGCTTATCCAGAGAATACATCAGGATATATTTAATAATAAAAAGTTTGAATACCGGACAAAGAACAATTTTTTAAGGTGTATAAGCATAATTTACTTCAAGCAAGTAAATGAGCATTATGGTTTGGAAGGATATGTTCCAACCGGGTCGGCATATTGGAAGAAAGTTTTTGGTAACGATTACCATGAAAAGGTTATTCAGCCATTAATTAAACTTGGCATTATTGAATTCCTTGACTTTGGATATCGTAGCTACCCTAACTTGGATACAACCAAAGGCAAAGAACCGGGTAGTGTTGGCATCAGATACCGCATCAATCCGGAACTGACGAATGAAGACGAGTTCTCAACAATTGAGTACATTAGGAAAAGTAATCTGCCAATACTGACGGCAGAAGAAATGGTAATGAATGAAGGCAAAGAATTTGAATATTTGCCAATATCACAGCAAAGCATTTTTGTTTCAATCGATAAACAAAAAGCTGCAAAATGGGTCGAAGACAATGCAGAGCAAATTTGTAACCAGTTTCTGAATACCAAAATATTTAACGAGCTACCTGACAAGACTGTTGTACCATGCCACATATACCTTGATGGGGGTTCTTTTAATATCAAGTATTTGACTATAGAAAGGGCAAAATTTGATGCACTTCTTCAGGATAAGCAATTGTTCTTCTTTAAAGATGCCTTTTATCTGGCTGACAAGAACACTTTCCTGAAATATCGTATCAGTAATCTGAAGTATTATTATGAACGTGATATTTCAAAGATTGGCACTGTCCCCTTAATCTACCGAAGAAGCGAAAAGACGTTAAGGATAACAACCCATCTCACCAACTTCCCAAGTAAGATTTTGCAGTTTATCAATTTGAATAATCAAACTGTTGTGCAGTTTGATTTAAGGACATCACAATTTCTGATTTTTGCCAACCTGTTAAATATCTACATAACCAAGGGAGATGAGGCATTGCAGGGTCTCTTCAAACACAACCAGACGAAAGTATTCCTTAAAAGATTCATTGCCGTCCTTGCTGAGCATAAAAACATGCTTCCTCAAACAGGTGTTGATATTTCAAATCCAGATTTAAGCACGCATTCAACTTCTGATGTTATAAGGTTCATGCATGATGTGTTCTTTAATGATTTTTATGCAGTCATACAGAAGCAGTTTGGCTTCTCTGAAAGAGGTTCTGCTAAGCTGGTTCTTTTCATGCTGCTCTTTAAACGGAATACTAAATCAGACAAGCTTATCGATAAGCTTAAAGAACATTACCCAACTGTCATGTCAATCATTGAAAGATTTAAGACTAAATCCATGGAATCTAAGCCGGAAGAGGATGACAAGAACTTCAATGATGACACCACAAACTTCTCTGTATTTCTTCAATGTGTGGAATCCGAAATTTTCATTGACAGGATTCTTTTTCCTCTCCGGGATATGGAAGTTCCATGTTTCACCCGGCATGACTCAATCGTGGTGGCTCATGGATATGCAAATCTGGTTGAAGACTTCATTAAATCAGTTTTCAGTGAAATTGGGTTTAAGTACAATTACAAAGTCGAGGATAAATTCTGGGAAGTTGTTGACTGGGTCGAACTGGAAGATTCTCCCTACTCAGATTATATGGCTGACGAAGACATCTTAACCACTGATTATTCTGTAGAAAAAAGCTTTGGTGAACCAGAAACCGATGAAATAAACGAAAATGACAATATTATGGATGAACAACTTATTGAAACCTGTTCGAAACTGCAAGAAATTGGATTACAGAATGATTACTCAGAATTTATTGATGCAGATTTCCTTGAGGAGATTTCCAATCTGCCTTTAAATCAACATGAAAAAGTCATCCTGATGGATGATGTTGCCAACCTTCGTTATGGGATGACTTTCTTGCAGGAAAGAACCAACCAATTAATTAGGCTTATTGTTTACAGGACTTCAGAAGTATTATGGGATATATAATGCATATTAAAAGCATTTCTTACAAGATGACGGAAAGTTTCTGTATATCAATTCCACCGCCCTGTTTGAAGATATTGTTTAAAGGTGGGGGCATAATGCTGATTCCATAATTACTCAAAATAGACTGTATTGATGTGCCTAAATGTTTTTCTATTCTTGGATATCTATAAAACACTTTGATTTTATCATTGGTGGCAATTAGTTTTGGATAAACCGTCTGCATTTTAGAATTAAAGAATATACCAAGTGTTGGCAGAAGAAGACTTTGATAATTATTAACCTTCTTTCTTGAAAGCCAACCATAATTTATGCTGGTATCATTCCGGTTTAAGGCATATGGACTTACATCAATGATTAAAAAACCACGCATATTCAACTCGGTTACCAAATCCATTTTGGTTATCAGGTTTGTGAATGGGGTTTGACCAGATTGAAGGAGAGCATCCTTCAAATTCTTTACCCTGAAAAAAGAACTATCATTTTGATTTTGAAGGTTATAAATGTATTTATGGGGTGCTTGCTTACCCCATAAGGGTGCTTCGCAGAGCAGAATATATTTTATCCGCTTCAGATTGGGAAGATTTTTATTGAAAAGAACATCAATATTAATAAATGCATTTTGTAGGTAACTGATTTCGGTTTGATGTAATGGTCTTCCAATAGCTATGTAATATTGCCTCAGTTGATAAATAATTGATTGCCACATATGGCGGAAATTATTTATATTTAATTAGATATAATTATTTTGTAAACCTTGGCGGTTTCTTTACTAATTCTTGAATTACCTCTTCTCCCGGATGCAACAATGAATTTAAAATGTCAGAAAGCTGTTCATCAGTTAAGCTTTCTTTGAGTAGCTTCTTCGCTTTTCGAGTATCGGCATCAGATATGATAGGTTCAATAGAATGGCTATATTTCAGGTGTTTAGCTAAACTCCAAGGGTCACCGATTTCCTGACCGGAAAGTGAGACGGATACACAAACAGTATCTATAAGATTCTTATCATTATCTCCTGAGTATATAACGAACATTCTATCCTTATCCCCGTAAATTGGTAAGATATTATCAATCGCATTACTGATTATCGGCTCATAGGTATTCCATGTTATGCAGTTCAATACTCCCCCTTCACGTGCAATACTATCTGAATTTACTGGTTCAACCTTGTACTGGGGTTCTGGATAAAGTTCTCTAATCTTTTTCAAAGCAATTCCGTCTTCATTGATACCGAACTGAGGAAAGAGGATGAGGTTGCCAATATGCGCATAATTGATATAACAACCTTTGGCGGTATAGTCATCATTAACTTTTTCATTACAGGTGACATATGGAAATTTTACCACATCCAGCCCTGTTTGTTTTATTGCATTATCAAATTTCTTTCGCCAAGAAGCTGATTCTTTGGAATAGTCATTTATAAGAAGGGTATTGTAATCATAAAATCTCACCATGCCATCAGCATGACCAGTATAGTCATACGGTTGAACCGGGATAAAGAATATTTGATTAACATTCAATGACCTTTTGAGCATTTCAACGACAGTTTTCTTTTCTCTATTTTTATTCTCAGAGAACACCTTCTCAGTCATGATGGCTTTATCCTTCCATTTAACGATATTACCACCATCGACTATGAGGTCAACTTCTTTTGTTTGAGCCAATTTGGATTGTTTATAATGAAGTTCTTCTTGTATCGTAAGAAACTTGATGTACTTATGATATATTAGGTAATCTGGAAAATACTTGAACTGCACAAAGCTTGATTCATCAATTTGAACTGGCATATAATCTCTGCACCAGATATCTCTTGTTCCGTCAATGAATCGGGGTTTGTAGCCATGACTCACAAGGATAGTTTCCAAATTATTCCATAATTTGTTATGTCTTTCAGCCCTAATAAGACTGCTGAAGAAAATCCTGTTTGTTTCGGAATCAGTCACCATTTGCAATGAGCTTTGTTATTTATTGTAGTGTTTGAATTTCTGTAAAATGTTAGTCATTACCAAATTTACTCATCCATTTCTATGAAAAGTTCATGCAGTGGAATCTCGTAATAATCAGCCAACAAGAATAAATGCTGAATCCGGAAGAATCCCATGTTTTCGATTTTTGAAATACTATTTCTTGACAGGTTAATCTCCCGGGCAACCTGTTCTTGGGTATAACCGGAATTTACCCTCATCTCTCGTAGATAGGAAGAGAGGTATGATAAACGCTGACGGTTTTCAGGCGATAAAGAATATGCATCAATCATTTCAAGATTCTATTTGAAATAAATACTGGCTTCTTTGCAAAGTATACTTGGAATCAATATGTACTGAAACTCATTTAATATTTACTTTTCCGGCTATTTATTGGCTTATATTGTACCTGAGGGTTTTACAATTCAGTTGTAAATCAGCACTTTTAACGATGAATTGGCAGGAAATACAAAGATTTTAAGGAAAAGAGTTGTTATTGTTGCCCCGGCAAGGGTATCATCATCATTAATATACGAATGTATGGCGGAAATTTCAGGATTTTAAAGGTCTTTGAAAATTTCTTCAAGTGTTATATTGTGATGACGCTTATAATAAAGTAGAATCTGAAAGAGCGATGAAAATTGGAAATCTAACCTTCCTTCCTCCATGGCATAATAAGTATTTCGGGCAACTCCCATTTCCTCAGCCAAAGGTTCATATCCTTTTTTCTGGTCTAATCTGAGCTTTCTTAATTTCTTGCCCAGCTTAATCATGAATTCCTGCTGTTCAGTAGATATTTTATCCGTCTTCTTCACGATTCTTTTTTGTAAAAGTAAAAAAAATGTTGCCCTTATGTAAGGGTCGTAATATAAATATTGTATATATTTGCCCTTACATATGGGCAGTGGCATTAAAAATAAGACAAGGTTTGTTCATGAGTTAATTTCGTTCTCCTTTGACGGAGACTTCATGAATTACTTCTTTATCCTGATTCAACTCGACCAGAATGATGTCCCGATGGGCATCTGGATTTTTCCAATGGTCAAAGCAAGTGGGACTACAATCTTATATCCCTATTCACAGAACTAAAAAACAATGTTCAAAAAACCCTTTAAATATTACCTATCTGAAATGCCCGAAAAATGGACGTTTCAAAATTTAAATTTGACTGTACAAAATACACCTGTTTTATGAACATAAAAAAGAACCATCTTAAAGTAGGAATATATTCACGTGTATCAAAAGATACCAGTGATAATACTAATCAGTTGTTAATTCTCCGGGAGTACTGCCAGAAAATGGATTATGAAATCTATGATGAGTATGTTGACATAATTTCAGGCGGGTCTCCCAACAGACCAGAATTTAATCGAATGATGCATGATGCATCAAAACGGAAATTCGACATGTTATTGTTTTTTGCGCTTGACAGATTAACAAGAGAAGGTACTCGTAAGACCATACATTATCTTCAGATGCTGGATGATTATAATGTCAGCTACAAGTCTTACAGTGAACAATATATTGACAGTTCTGGTATTTTTAAGGATGTGATTATAAGTTTGTTATCGAGTCTTGCACTTCAGGAAAAAATTCGTATAGGTGAACGAGTAAGGGCAGGGTTGGAACGTGCTAAAACTCAAGGTCGCACAGGCGGGAGACCCACAATACAAAATAATATCATCCACTTAATCCGGGAAATGAAAACCAAAGGAAAAAGTATTGTATCCATCTCACGAGAATTGGGGGTGAGTCGTGGTACTGTATATCAGTATTTGCATCAACCAGAATAAGCCTCTATTATTCATAATTGAAATAAGTCCTGTAGATTTCGATTGCATGAATCTTAGCAAATCTGTACATTCTGTAATTTGAAAGTAATCCAAGAACAAGGGCAGCAAGCACAACTTTCCAACTGAAAAAAAACATTGAGGATATGGTCAACAAATAAAATGTTACAGCCATGGCTCGCAGTAGGGAGTAATTGGCATTGAATACATCAATTCTTTTGACAGTTACCTCCTTTTTTAATGAAAGCCAATTATAAACATCCATGCCATAATCTTTTTCTGGGGAGTCTCCGAATTGGCTCTTAATTTTTGATAGTATTGCTTCCCTCTGAGTTTTGCTGAATAAGAATTTTCCAAATCTGTTTTTCTTAATTAACCATTGTGTTGGCATCCCTCCAAACAGTTCCCAAAAGATACTTTCATACAGATTCCCGATGGAATGGAGTATATGCCCCGTCCCATAAGCAACAATAATGAAAATCAAAGATTCACCAAACTTCGAGAAGTCCACAATTGATTTTCCGGTAATGTCTTCATATGATATTGCCCCAAAGAACAAAATCATAACTCCGGGTACAAGTATTCCGACAAACTCATAAAATGAAAACTCTTTTTTCATAATTTCATTTTTCATTTGAATGTGATGCTGAGCCTCCTTCCCAAATCCCCGTTATTTTATAAATTTCATAATACAATATCCACTCATTTATCCATGGAATAGTATAATGTGCAATCGAAGTCGAAGTATTCCACATGAATTCAGCAGGGTAATATAAGCAGAGATGTCCTGCTTTATACATGTGTATTTTGGGGTTGTAGTCAATCTTTGGATTTTTAATATATACTTTTGGCGATATCCCCGGTACTTGAATTATCTCAATATCATATGGTTCAATATTATCCAACGGCTGTAAAATTCCCCTACATTTAAGCGTTTCTCCATGACCATGAATATTGCACCTGAAACAGGTATAATCCCTTTCAATAAGCCTTTTTTGCCGATAAAGTATTTGATAATTACTATTCGCCATAGAACTTGTGTGGCTGATGTTTAATTACATTATCTGCCATTCCTGATAACCTGCCTGTTGATGCAGTCCCAACCAAACCTACTTTTATGGCATCGGCTATCTGCCTAAAACCTTCCGCTTTTGCTCCATTATCAATTCTTGAGATGCCTGAGTTGGAAATTTCGAAAACAATTGGCTGTGGTTCTTTTTTATTAGGTTCTTCAGCAGTATTAAGAAATTTCGATGACTTGACTTTGGTTAAGTATTGTTCCTTAGCCTTAAAATGGGGTGGATTGTCATCGTTGTTAATAATTACTTTAGATGATGCAATAATCATTGCATCGGTTCTTTTATAATCCAATATTTTCAATGCCGAAGCCTTTGGATTTTTATTTTCTTCAGGATTCCCATATGGTACATTGTTGAAGAACGTCCATGAGCAATGGTGTGGTGCAAGAAAAATATCCCATTCCAGCATTAAGCTGTTTTTATGTGATTCAGTTTTATTAAGGACTTCCGCCCATATATAATGGTCTGCATCCCCTCCAAAAAGAAATCTGCAAGTGACATCTTTGTCATCAGGTTTAATCTTAAACCTTGCTTGCATTACAATACTGCAGAAATTTTGGTCTTTCTCTGCTGTACCAATTATCAGGCTTTCTTTAAAAGGAGCATGTACGAAAAGTTCAAAATTATTCAGAACTTTCCCATTGAATTTATTAATGGTTTCGCCCGGAATACTATTTGGTAAAGATTGAAATCTTTCTTCGGCATCGTACCCAATTAACCTTAATCTATTGCCAGCAGCATCCTTATCTCTGCTGTCATTCTGCCATAGTTTTCTACGTCTTTCAGCTTCTCTTTTAAGTGATTTTGCATCCTCATTGGTACAATCCTTAAAAACCATTGAAGTTACCCATAGCTCATCGATAATAATTTCTTCATTTTCTCTGTTTGAATCACCAAAGTCTTCTGGTTTCCCGAAATAAAAGTTCTTTTTGAAACCCAACAAGTGGTCATTATCCGGATGTGTTACAATAAACACATCAAGATGAACATTTTTGTCCCTTTTGGGAAGTTCTGAAAGCAAATCTCCCTTTACATTAAAAATTTTGCTTCCCGATTCTGTTTCTTCCCCTTCCCGAAGCTTACAGTCAACAAGAATATTTGTTCCATCGGATAGCTTTATGAGACTGGTATCTCCATTATCTACCGGATAAAATTTAATTTGATGTTTACTCATAACTGTTATTTTTTCTACTTTTAATAAGTATAACCATGAATTTTTAATTCTGGTCATGACCAAAGATTTTTTTTGCTGGTTATTATAATGACAAAGGTCGGATGACAAGACGAGAATTAGTTTTACAGAAATTACATGAACTTCCGGATTCAGAGATAAATGAAGCTATCCGGCAACTTACTCGTCATGTTTGTGCCAGACTTAGGCTCGGTTCTTTAATAGACAGGACAAAATCCGGAGCACATTCTTCAAATAATCTTGGCATGGATGCAGTAGATTATTATGTTGGAGAGTCATTCAGACGTTTATATGAACCCGATGGATGGGAATGGCAATTTGAGAAGTACTCTTTTGTCGAACAGCTTATGAGGATTGCAAATCACCTAATTTCATGGAAAGTATCAGCGTATAAAAAATCAAAAGACAATCTTCCTGAATTTGATGACAGGGACGCAGGTGATATTTATGAGCTGAGTGAAACAAGTGACTGCCCGGATGATGTAACTGAAGATACTGTTACAGAGTTGACCAGACTTGCTTATGAAGTTTCAAAAGATGATGATAATCTCAGTTATTTCACGATGCGATATTTTGAGAAGGCTGACTTCAAAACAATTGCATTAGAAATGGGACTGTCTGTTGAACAGGTTTATGTATTGCGAAAAAAGCTTGTCCGTAGATTATTGCCCTTTAAAAATGAACTGATAGATTAAATAGGATTTTATGGAAAATGCAAACTATAAAGAAATATACCATCTGATAGATGATTTGTTTAACGTCTATCTTGACGGGAAACATGAAGCTGATGACGATGTATGTATTATCCAATCAGGGATTGACATAGACTCCATTGTGACCAAAAATATGATGTTGGTTCGGCAATTGAAAACCAAAACAAAAGCAGAATTAAATCAGGCAAAACATAATCGTGTATTGAATTTCCTTCAGGATTTGCAGAACGGTATCAGGGCACAAGCTGAAGAGTATTTGAAATTAGCTGATGAAATATTCTCGCAGCCAAAAGTGGCAGAGGTACTTCCAAAATACAGAAATCTGACAGAAATATCAGAACAAGACCAGAAATCGATGCTTTTAGATGCCAAACTTCTGGACATTTTAAGCGACATTGAAAAGGAATATAATTCCCCAAAGAATGAGTAGTAAAGCCTTAGCGGCAGTAAGTAAAGTTTATGCGGAGTGTGGAATTACTTCTCCATTTGAGATTCCTCTCGAAACTATTATTTCAAGCAGGAATATTATAATTCGTGAGGAAGTACTGGAAGGAGCTGAAGCCAGAATTTTGATGAATGAAAATTCTGGAATTATTACGATTGACAACAGAATTTACCCTTCTACAAAAAAAAGGTTCATTCTGGCACATGAACTGGGACATTTCGAGTTACACCGCAATCTTATTAGAGGCTTTAATGATACAGACGAAACCATTAATCATTGGTATCAATATAATTTGAAATCAGAGGAAATTGAAGCAAACGAATTTGCGGCAGAATTTTTAATGCCAGCAGAATTATTTCGAAATGAATGCAAGGGGAAAATATTTGACCATCGAGTTATAGAGCATTTATCGAATTATTTTAAAGTAAGTAAAACCGCTGCTATCCTCAAGTTCGTTAAGGAAAACAACGGAAATCATCCAATTTTTGTTGTTTGCTGCCAAAACAACGTTATGAAATGGTTTAAAAAATCGGATGACTTTTATCATTATTCACTTTTTAGTCGCAATCTTCCTCCCCCAAGTGGGAGCGTTGCTTTCGATATATTTGATAAGGGTAGCGCATATTATGGTGAAGAACAAACCCAACAAATATGGAAATCCGATTGGTTTGAAACGAAAGATAATGAAAAAGATACCATTTTTTTTGAGTACTGTCTCTATGTCAAATCATATAATTACACCCTCAGTGTTATTTGGGAGAAATGACATTTTTGTTCCACAACAATAATCCAATCTTTTACCCGGTTACGAATTAATAACCTTCTCAAGTCAATTCCCGTTTGAGTAAACAGATTAACAATTTTTATTTCGTGTCGTATGTACAGCAATAGCTGTTTTGAAATCACTTAATGACCAAAGCCAATAACTACCAGAGTAATCCATATTCCATTCCAGAGTATAAGTCCTTTTACTTTCCAGTTCCTGAACTCTCAGGTGAATAATTTCCTCTTTTATTTTGATGTCCAACAGCCGGACTGCAACAGACTTATTACCAGATAGACTGCTTTCAACTTTAAGGTAGGGTATATTTATTGATAATCTTTTATTTCTGGTTGAAATAATAGGCAGGTCAAGCATAATTTCTGATGAAGAAATGAATTCCAATATCTTCTTTCCATAACTGTTATAAAACGGTTGTGGAAGTTCTGAGTTGTCCTTTAAGCGGTCATTGGCTGTTTTGGGGCGGTATTGCTCCCTAATATTAGGTTTGCTATTTATTGATGATTCAGATTGTCCTCTCACAGCCATTACCTCAGCCAATTTGGTAATAAATGGTATTGATACAAATGAAAACAGGCTATCTTCTTTGGTTAAATCCTGAGTGTAAATCTGCCATTTAAGCTTGTGATAGTTCCATAGTTTCAGGAAGAGTACATCCCCTTCCTGCCAAAGTTCCAATAGTTTTGCAGGGTAAATTAACGGGTCAATTGTATCTGGGTAAATAATTAGCATCTCTTCCCCAATTTTTACAGTTTTCATGGGGGAGAGTATGCATTGGTGTTGAATCGCATAAGTGTCAGATGATAATTGAATTAACTTCAATCCTACCGTATTTCTGGCGTTAGTTCCCATTCTTATCTTCAATTAATTCAAGTAACTCATTATCATTTATTTTGCTTTTCATGCATTCATTAAACACCATGTTCTTCACATCCTTATAGCGAATGAATATGCAGCTTGGGTGTTGATTATTAACGTCAAGTGAATATTGGACTGCCTTATTTGTTGAGACTTCAGTTAAAGAAAGTATGATTCTTCCATTCTGGTAATCAGTGGAGTTTATGCGATATAATCCAAACCCACTTGGTGACACTGCGAGATAGTCTTCACCGAAATCCGGAATACCAGTGGAATTTTCATGTCTTAGGAAAACTTTAAGATGTTGATAAACGTCTGGATGTTTTTCCATTTCGCTTACCATCTCATCAATACTGTTTGGATATTTTCTTTCCATAAGAATTTCAATATTTAGTGCAAAAGAGCAACCACCACCGTAACCCCCCATGATACCCCCCCACTCATACCCCTATCTTATTGGCTGGGGGTGGAGCATGACGATTATTTCTCACTTAATAAATACTGTTCAATTGAAAATCCGGGCAGGAATCGATACTCAAACATTTGGCTTGGCTTAAAATTTTTGGAAAAAATTTTCAAAAAATTGCATACAAATGCCTTACTATAGAACCAAGATGGACTGTTAAGGTCAGTAATTAATGGCTGGTATTATTGGATATCCATCTCATTACTTCATTTGCGATATCATCATCAGAAACTCTCAGATAATGCGCTGTGTCTTTCACATCTTTATGCCCTAAGAGAATTTGAAGATATTGAATCGGAAGTTTTTTATTGAAGTACAGATAAGAAGCAAAGGTTTTTCTTGCCATTTTATTGGTGATTTTAAAGCCTATCCCTGCAAGTGAACTGATTCTTTCCAGATGTTTGTCAAAATGCGTCAGAGACAGTTTTAAGGGGAAATTCGAGCCGTTTTTAATCTTGTATTGTTTCACAATTTCTTCACCCATGAAAATCTCGCCATTGTTTATTGGTATAGATTTACAGAGACTTCCGTTTTTTGCCCTTCTATATTTGATATACGCAAGATTATCAGTATAAGAAAAGTAAAGTATCGACTTTCTTATATCAGCAAAATACTGTCCGGTACTTACCATAAAAAGAAAACAGTCCAGACATTTTATAAGATTTTCTTTTTTCATATTGAAAAGATGGTCTTGTAATCCAACCGAAATTTTATCAGATTTTGCAAATTTTTGAATCTGGACTTCACCAGTTTGAAGCTTTTTCCGGAGTTCAAACAATTTTAATACAGCATCTACTGGCAGAGCAATGTCATCATCTTCCGGGCATTGATTGTCGTATTCTTCAGTAAAGCTGGATAGCTTATAACTTGGGTCTACTGGTAGTCTCCTTGCTTCATCAAGATATTTAATGAATCCTTTCAGCTTTGTATGAAGTTTTACCTTGTAGTTATGACTACCCGGAATATAGGTATAAAAACCATTCAGCACTGATTCAGTTATCTGTGAAGGATGTGCAGGAATCCTCTTTTTTATCATATATTCTTCGAAATATTTCAATGATGTCCTGTAGCCGGACAAAGTACTTTTCGATAAGTGTAATTTGGTTTTCTTGTTTAACTTATCACTCAACTTTTTCAGGAACTCTTCCTTGTAATCAAAGATTGATGCTGTGCACTTAACATTCATCGCCACGAAATTATCGATGAATGCTTCGACCTCAGATTTATTTATTTCTGAACCGTTAA
>ERZ795057.2495-NODE-2495-length-13768-cov-828.328958_pt1 | contig 13768 bp, 10 predicted proteins | sample MGYA00375141_ERZ795057 | MGnify/ENA primary metagenome ERZ795057 (study PRJEB30186, sample SAMN05720163) | activated sludge metagenome | isolation source: Anaerobic digester | place: Hong Kong | collected 2015-01-26 ... | reverse complement strand
TGGCCACCACTCCGTTCAAATCGGATTTGCTGATGGACAGGGAATTGGTAAAGGAGGACCCCAGAAGTGCGGTTTTGGAATTAGCCGTTGCGTAGAGCGAATATTCAATCTGAACAGACGGCCCGAAGGACGCGTCGGTCCAGTTGAAGACAACGCTTTCGGTCTTGCTGTTGTCGTTGTTGACGATCACAGGTCCCTGTGAAAGCAACTCGGGTGCCTGGAAATCGCTGGTGGGATTCAGATAGGCTTTTTCTATCTCAATATCACAGGAAACGAGCACCAGCAACGAGGCGACCAACATCGTTATGTATTTCGTATATTTCATAATTGTAATCATTTATGAGTTATCATAGTCTGTTAGTATCCGGGATTCTGAACCAGGTTGGGATTTGCATTCAGATCGCTCAGAATAATGGGATATACCTTGCGGTGCTCCGGTAACGATACTTTTCCGTTCATTACCCCACCCTTCAGGGTCCAGGGGAATTGCATGGAGGTAAAGTAACCGTAACGGATCAGGTCAGTCCTTCTGTGCCCTTCCCACATCAATTCACGGGCACGTTCGTCAAGCAACCAATCCAGATCTATGGTAGAAGGCGTTGTGGAAGCAACTCCTGCTCTCTGGCGCAGCTGACCAATGTAATCAATGGCCGTGGGATCGGTGACCACACCTCCGTTCAGGCGCGCGTCTGCCTCGGCAAATATGAGATACATCTCGGCAAGGCGGAAGACCGGGAAATCGATGGAGGAGAATTTGTAATTCGGCTCGGCATCCGATACGGTATGGCCGTCGGAGTATAAACCGGAGAATTTCCAGCACCTCCAGCCGGTATCGGTGGTTGTGTTGTCAAATTCTTTTGTGGACCCGATGTTGTAGAAGAAAGCGCGCTTGTCGCTGTTCGCTCTGTCGTAACCGAATCCGGTGGTTGCTCCCCACTGAACGCCGTTGAGTCTGAAGCGTTGCACGTAATCGTCGGCAACGTGGTACCCGTTCCAGGTTTCGGGGTTCAGCATACCGCTCAGGCCCAGGTTTTGAGCTATGGCCGTATTGGCATCAGAGCTCAAAGTAGCTGAAACCAGGTGAGTTGTACCTCCCCAGCTCTGTGTGTTGTCTTTATCGTAAACAACACCCACTATGAATTCCTGGGTGGCTCCGTTGGTGGAATTGTCCTGCATGAAAAGTTCCTGGTAATTGGGGTGCAGCTGGTATCCCATACCAATAACGTTAGCGGCGGCATCCTTGGCTTTTTGCCATTGCGGTGTACCTGTGTACACTTCTGCATTCAGATACATCCGTGCCAGTACGGCCCATACGGATCCTTTGGATGCGCGGGGATACGGCACTTCACCTTTGGCCGGCATGTCTTCGCTGTTTGCCAGATCCAGCAATTCACCTTCTATCCAGGCATAAAGGGCTTCCCTGCCTATCTGTTTGGGCAATTCCCCTCCGATGTTCTCTTCAAGAGCGAAAGGAGGATTTCCGAACAGATCCAGGAGCAGGTAGTAGTATAATGCACGGTTGAAGCGCGCTTCTGCACGGTATTGGTGCACCGTGGCAATCTCACCGGAGTGTCCCCTGTCGTTGAGTTTTTCATCCGATGTTTGTATCAGGTACTCGTTGACCAGGGTGATGCCTTTCATGCAGCGTGTATAAACGGCAATGATGGCTTCGTTATCTGCTGATGTCCAGCGGTGGTATTGAATGGGAACTATGTAATTGTCTCCCCAGATGATCTTGAAGGAGTCAGTGGAAAGTTCGTTCAAAACCATATACATACGCGTGAGCTCACTTTGTCCGGCATCGGCAACGGCAATGTCCGGGGATCCCATATCGTTCTGACTTACAAGGGCCCAGTAACCATATAAATAGGACAAACCGTTCAAGTAACTGGCAGGCTCTGCGTATGCGGTCTCCGAGGTAGCATCTGTTTCGTTCAGCGGCAGTGTGTTCAGATCTTTGACACACGAGGTCAGCAGGAAGATAAAAGCTGACGCCACAAGAAAACTGTTTTTCATAATCTTTTTCATATCTACCTAGTATTAAAAATTAATATTAAGACGCAGGGTATAGAGTCTGGGACGGGGTATGATGTTGAAATCCACACCGTCTGAAGACATGATCTCAGGATCCAGTCCCCTGTATTTGGTAAAGGTATATACATTCTGAACCGAAGCGGCTATACGAATGCTTTTGGCGAATTTCAGATCGTCAAACGTATACCCCAGGTTGATATCGTCTATGCGGAAGAAGGATGCGTTCTCTATAAACATATCTGAATATTTCTGGTTGTTTTCAGAGGGAGCCGTCCAGCCTTCAACCAGGTATTCCTTGCTTACGTTGTTCAGGTATCCTTTGTTCCAGTCGTCGCTGTAGGAAGTGGAATACCCCATGGCTACTCCGTTGATGACGTAATTGCCTATGGAGCCGTGCCCGTTCAGGCCCAGATCCCAGTTTTTGTAGCGGAATTGTGTGTTGATCCCGAAGAAGGCATCCGGTGTGGGGCTGAAACCGGTCACGTAGCGGTCTGCATCCGTGATTTCACCGTCTCCGTCACGGTCAATCAAACCGTTTTGAACGGGATTGCCGTCATTGTCGTACAATTGCTGGAACATATAGAACGTGTAAGGAGAAAAACCTTCCCGGTGCAAAGAACTGTAACCGCCTGTTCCGCCCATCCCGGATCCGGTAGTGACACCAAGGTATCCTTCCGTCTGGAGGGTGGTCAGTTTGGTGATCTTAGTGTCCTGGATGGTAAAGTTACCTCCAATGGACCAGTGCATATCGGCTGTTTGAATGGGAATGAAGTTGAGTGTAAATTCCAGCCCCTTGTTTTCCATATTCCCGATATTGGAAATGATGCTGTTGCCAAAATTGGAACCCAGCGGGGTTGAAATGACGTTCAACAGATCGTAAGTGTAGCGGTAATAAGCTTCTGCACTACCGGTTATACGGTCGTTGGCAAACCCGAAGTCCAGACCTACGTTGTAGGTTTCGGTAGTTTCCCATTTCAGGTTGGCGTTGTAAGCCAGCGGAGCCAACGTGGTATAATACCCGTCACCCATGAAGTACCTCATTTCCAAAGCGGATGAGGAGAGATAACGGGCCAGGTAAGGATAGTAATCCGATCCGATATCCTGTTGTCCGGTTCGTCCCCAGCCAATACGTAATTTCAAGCCTGAAACGGCTTTGCTGTTTTTCAGGAAATTTTCTTCTGCCACATTCCATGCAAAAGCAGCAGAGGGGAACAGACCCCATCGGTTGGCTTTGCTGAAACGAGAGGAAGCGTCGTTACGAACCGTTACGGTGAACAGATAGCGTGAGGCTATGGAATAGTTAATCCTTCCGAAGAAAGACACCAGGTAATATTCCTTGGCATTGGTAGGTGCCGTATAATAATGTTCGCCCGGTCCGTCCGGTTCCGTGTTGCGGAACTGTTCCTCATCATACTGTACGAAGTTGTGCTGCCAGGAATAACCGGCCATTACATCCAGGTTGCTGTTGCCGAAATCATGGTTGTAATTCAGATAGCTTTCCAACAACGTGTTCAGGTTGTAGTTATCATATGTAACGTACAGGTCATTGCTGGAACGCATGGCCGAGATTGAATTAAGGGCATTAAAACGTTCTCCGTGTGTACTGGCAACGTCGTATCCCACATTGACATTAGCCGTGAGATCTTCCAGTCCGTGGACTTTATAGGCAAGCTGAACATTTCCCATTGAACGCAGCGTATAATTATAATTGGTATAATCATACAATGTTGACAGCGGGTTGGTACTTGCCATGGTATTCGCACTTCCGTCACTGTTGAACCAGTTCCAGTATCCGTTTGCTTTGGATGTATCAATTACATCCCGGTCAAACCAAAAAGTAAAATGCGTGGGTTTTGTAGGATCAAACGCCAGTGCATTTCCAATGGCTCCCGTAGGCGCCCAATTGGTTTTCTGATAGATTCCTTTTGCATTGACATTGATGGTCAAGTGCTTGTCAAAAAATTCCGGGGAAAGGCTTACGTCCAGGTTGGCGCGTTGGTTGTCGCCGACTTTCAATGTAGCCTGATCCAGGTTGTATCCCAAACTCACGCGGTAAGGCATGAAAGAGGTGGAACCGTAAACGCTGACGTTTTGGTCCGTATTAAAGGATAACCTGTAAATTTCATTCTGCCAGTCTGTACTGGCATCTCCCAAAAGATTCTGGATCGTCTGGTTGCTTCCGTAAGTCGTGGACATAAAATTCCGGTACTCATCTGCGGAAAGCATCTCTACCCGGGAGGCATTCTGTTTTACAGAGTAACTGGAGTTGTAACTTACATTAACACCTTTTCCGGATCCCTTCTTGGTGGTAATAATGATTACACCGTTGGAAGCCCGTGAACCGTAGATTGCGGTTGCCGAGGCATCTTTCAGGATGGTATAGCTTTCAATGTCATTCGGGTTTACGGATCCCAGTGGATTTCCCATTCCGGCACCTCCGTCCCCTGTGATGGGAACTCCGTCAATAACTATGAGGGGATCGTTGGAAGCGTTAAGGGATGCAGCTCCTCGGATTCTTATGGTGGCCGACGAGCCGGGCTGTCCGGTAGCGGGCGTAATACGCAATCCGGATACTTTTCCCAGTAACATCTGGTCCGGTGAAACCACCGCTCCGCGGTTGACATCTTCGGCTTTAATGGCGACAACGGAGCCTGTCATATCGCTCTTTTTGACAGTACCGTAGCCAATGATCACGAGTTCTTCCAACAGTTCCGAGTCCTCGTGCATAACGATTCGTGTTGCGTTTCTTGCAGCAACCACAAGTGTCCGATACCCCAGGTAGGATATCTCCAGCATCGTTTCCGGAGAAGGTACTGTTAAAGTGAAGTTTCCGTCAAGATCTGTTGTGACGCCGTTAGTGGTTCCCTGTTCCAGAACCGTAGCTCCGATCACCGCCAGGTCGTTGACATCAACGACGGTCCCCCTTACTTCGTATTGAGCGTAAGCGGAAGTCAGGGAGAAAAGCGAGACCGCAAGCAAAAAAGTCATCAGTCTTTTCATAAACATTTAGGTTAGTGATTAATTGTTAGGTTGATAATCTTATTCGTTGTTTGTATCTGAAGGAAAGCTGAACGGGATCGTCTTTGTCATCTACAAAGAAAACGCTCACGGCAGCAATCAACAGACATATTCCGGAGAATACCAGTGCAAATATGGTGTGTCCCCCGTAAATGTGTTTTACCATAATCCCGCCGATCAGCCCGTTGCATATCTGGGGGATGGTTATAAAGAAATTAAATATTCCCATGTAAACACCCATTTTGTGGGCAGGCAAGGCGCCGGCCAGAATAGAGTAAGGCATGGCCAGGATACCGGCCCATGCTATACCTACCCCTATCATGGGGAATATGAGCAATGCGGGATCTTTGATGATGAAAAACGAAAGGAATCCGATTGCTCCCAGGAAAAGACACAGGGCATGCGTGCCTTTGCGTCCTATCTTTTTGGCTATCCACGGCAGCAGAAAAGCAAAAACAGCTGCCACTCCGTTGTACACTCCCTGAAGGATACCTACCCAATCGCCTGCATCCGCATAAGCCTGTGATGCATTGTCGGTAGAGCCGTACACATGTTCGGCAACTGCTGGTACCATATAAACCCACATGGAAAACAAAGCAAACCAGGAGAAAAACTGAACCACACCCAATTGCTTCATGGTTTTGGGGATCTTCAGAAAATCTTTGCCGATTTGCCAAAAGGGCATTTTTTCAGGATGATTCCCGTCTTCCGGCGGGTATTCTTTTGTTTTAATAACGGTCCACAACACGCTGCCCATAAGAACGGCCGCCCCGATGTAAAAGGCATACGTAACGTTATGGGCCACCAGATCACCGCTTTCCGGTTCGGGCACATTGGATATTCCAAACCAGTTGGTCAGCAGGTATGGAAGAATGGCTCCCAGAACAGCCCCTACTCCTATGAGCGAGGTCTGTACTGAAAATCCCAATGTACGCTGATCCGACGGAAGCAAGTCAGCCACCAGTGCTCTGAAGGGCTCCATGGCTACATTGATAGAAGCATCCATGATCATTAATATACCTGCCCCGATGAACATAGGGGAAATGTAAGGTGCCAGCATGGGAGCATTGGGCATCATGACCAGGGCCAGGGATGCCATAACGGCTCCTGCCAGGAAAAAGGGCCTTCTGCGTCCCAGCCGGGTCCATGTCTGGTCGCTGTAATGTCCTATGATCGGCTGTACTATCATGCCTGTCAGCGGAGCAGCTATCCAAAACAGGGAAAGGTGGTCAACATCTGCCCCGAAAGACTGCAGGATACGACTTACATTGGCATTCTGCAAGGCAAGTCCGAATTGAATACCCAGAAACCCGAAGGTCATGTTCCAGATATCCCAGAATGTCATTTTAGATTGCTTTGTCATAGTAGGTCTCAGGTAATAAATTGTATAAAAATACAACCTTTACCTAATAATATATAGGTAAAGCCGACGAATTTCAATAAAATTTTGATGAAATTAAGGAATATTCGGACAGAATATCAGTCCGTATCTCCTTCTATCCACTTCATAAATGCAGGTATCCTTACCCTGCTGACCAGTATGTTATGCTTGAAAGGCGGTTGCAGTTCTATGCGCAGCCGGCTGTTGAAATGTTTGGATATGGTACTGATGGCGGAAATGCTGGCTATGCAGTTCCGGGACAATTTAAAAAACTCTTTCGGATTGAGTTGTTCTTCTATGGAATCCAGGCTGGAATCCGAAAAATAGTGTTTCCCGGTACGGGTCATTATGTATGTACTTTTTTCCTCTGAATAAAAATAGGCTATATCGTTGGTTTTGACAATGATGATCTGGTCTCCCACTTTAACGATAAACCGTTGTTTGTATTCCTGGGACATGGTTAGGATCCTGCCAAGGCTTTCCAGGTCCTGGGGTTTGGCCATTGGCATTCTGCATTTTTCCACGGCGGTTACAAACTCTTTGTCACCAACGGGTTTAAGCAAATAATCCACCGCACTTTTTTTAAGGGCTGCCAGGGCGTAATGTTCGTAGGCAGTGATAATGATCACCGGAGGCATATGGGATATACGGTTGAACAGTTCAAAACAAATCCCGTCCGAAAGTTCCACGTCCATGAAGATCAGATCTACCGTGTGTGTTTCCAGCCATTGCGCAGCCTTGTCCACCGAATCCAGGACAGCGGCTATGACGTCATCCGGATAATGAACGTTCAACAACCGTTTTAATTGCAGTTGTGCAGGTATTTCGTCTTCCAATATCAACACTTTCATCTTTTCAATCCAATAATGGCAGTTTTACCTGAAAGGTCTGCCTGTCGTTAGTAATTGTTATATCTTTCTGAAAAACAGACAGATATTGTCCCCTAATATTTTTCAAACCCACACCTGTCGATGCCACCTTATAAGTCTTAGGCTGGATGTTGTTGCGGACAGTAAGGCATCCGTCCCGGGATGCAATATTGATTTCCAACGGCTTGTCCTTACTTACAATATTGTGTTTGGTGGCGTTTTCCACCAGAAGCTGGAGACTGCATGGAATGATATGTTTTTCCAAAGCTTCTTCCTCTACATTAAAGGTGACTTTCAGAGAATTGTCAAAACGTTGTGACAAGAGATCCACATACAAGCGGACAAAATCCATTTCGTCTTTTAACATAATGGTTTCTTCCTCCCCCACTTTTAAGAAATGACGGTACAGGGAGGCCAGTTTGCGCACGTATTCACTGGCTTTGTCCGCATCTGTATGGATCAGGTAATCCAGGGAATTCAAACTGTTGAACAAAAAGTGCGGATTCAATTGCCGTTTAAGCTGTTGGTACTGGAACCTGGCTTTATTTTTTTTCCCTATCTCCAGATCCAGAGCCTTTTTTTGCACCCTGCCGTAATAAGCATAGATATCCATGCCCGCGATGATGATCATGTTAAAGAACAAAGCTGCGAGCGCCGTATACCAAAAGGAATAATTGAAAAAGGAATCTTCTACGGTACCCTGCAACTGCGGGGACATGACTTTCATCAGCACCGCTGAACCAAATGCGATCACCAGCAAACCGGAAATTTCCAACATGGTACGTAACATGGGCTTTTCCCCGTAGTCTATGTGACGTAACAGCATCCAGACCAGCAAAAGATCCAGCAGGATCATCAATAGCGCCAACGGATAATTCCGCAGCAGACTTGTAAGTATCTCGTTGAAATTCAGGTTGAAATGATTCTGAAAAAAAGGAATGGCCCCTTCAAATGCCAAACGAAAGGCCAGCACAAAGAATGCAAGCAGAAGTATCTCTATTATGGTATTCCTTTTGGCTCCTGCAGTCATCCCGGTCATTTTTTCTTACGCCGGACCACAAAGAACAACGCCCATCCAAGGAATTCGGTCACCAGTGTGGTAGTAAGCACATACGTCAGGATTGTCTTCAAACCGGGAAAAAGTGTCTGTATCCAACGGGCCCCGTTTGTTCCCAGAAAAAAACCGGCAAAAGACGATAACAGCAACAAACCCACCATTACATCCACGGGACCGTCGTAATAACGAATCAGGATTACCACCATGGCAATGGTAAGGCAGGTAAGCAAAAACGTATCTCCGAATGATGTATCGTGAAGAAAAAAACAAGTCAGTGCATGGGCCAGTGCAAAGCCATGAATGATCAGATGTGTTACCCCGGTCTTTGTCATAATGGGTAAAGTTACAAAAAAAACTTGAAGTTTTTTTAAGTATATTTGTTAGGTAATATTAATCAGCAAGATTATGGATCTGACATTTCGTATACATTATAAAACGCATCAGGACAGTTTTTTGTCTATATGCGGCAACATCCCGGAACTGGGCAACGAGAAAGTAAACAAGGCCGTTGCCATGCATCCCGGAAAAGAAGGATGGTGGGAGCTGAGCGTATCTGCCGAAGCCCTTCCCAGGGAGTTGAATTACCAATACTATATTCAGTCACCCGAAGGCGTTGTTATGACCGAACCGCTCAGGCATGCACATAAAGAACTGCCTTCCGCGGAAAGGATATTCTTTCTTGACAAATGGACCGAGCCTGTCTATTCCTATGTTTTTCTTACCCACAAGACCAAGCCGCTTAAAAAGGATGACGTTGCCCTGGTTACTCAATCGGGGGCCGTTCCCTCCGCTTGCCATGTGGCAGTTACCGGGAACACACGCGAACTGGGCATGTGGGATCCCGCTAAGGCAATTGCCTTGCAATATGCCGGGGGCGGTTTGTGGGAAGCCGCATTATCCTTTGCCCGGATCAAAGATGAAAAAATTGAATACAAATACATTATCAGGAACAACAAGGACCTCTCGCTTTTAGAATGGGAAGAGGGAGAAAACCGGATATTTTCACTGCCGGAAGGGTTGATCCCGGGCCGGGATCACCTGGTAATCCGGGACACTCCGCTGAGAAGCCGTAGTGAAGGACTGCGTCATGCCGGTACAGCCATTCCGGTATTTTCCCTTCGCAGCAAAGACAGCTGGGGCATAGGAGATTTCGGAGACCTTAAGAAAATGGCCGATTGGGCAGCCGCTACCGGGCAGCGTGTACTTCAGATACTGCCTGTAAACGATACGACCATGTTCCACAACTGGATAGATTCTTATCCGTACGGAGGCATATCCATCATGGCTTTGCATCCTTTGTATGCCAATATAAATGCCATTTTGTCCGATTCTGATATTTCCGTTGATTTGTCTGCTTTCGAAAATGAAAGAAAAACCTTGAATGAGTTGCCCGAACTGGATTACGACAAAGTGTCCGAACTCAAGTGGACTGTTCTCAAACTGCTTTTCAAGCATACGGGCAAAGATGTAATGAACTCCGCTTCTTACAAATCTTTTATCAGGAAAAACAAAAAGTGGCTCCGGCCTTATGCATTGTTTTGCGTGCTGAGAGACAAATTCGGAACAGCAGACTATACTCTGTGGGGAAAATATGAGAAATACGACCCGGTATTCGCGGTGGATTTTGACAACCTGGATTTGTACATATTCGTACAATATTACCTGGACAAACAACTACGGGAGACTCACAAATACCTGAACAGCAAAGGAGTTATCCTAAAAGGCGACATTCCCATAGGCATTACACCCATGAGTGTTGAAGCCTGGACAGAACCCCATTTGTTCAAAATGGATTCCCAGGCAGGGGCTCCTCCCGATGAGTTTTCCGTACAGGGACAAAATTGGGGTTTCCCCACTTATAACTGGGAAGTCATGGAAAAAGACGGGTATACGTGGTGGAAAAACCGTTTTGCCAATATGGCCCGGTATTTTGACGCCTACCGCATTGACCACATCCTGGGATTCTTCCGCATATGGACCATCCCCCGGGAACAAACGCAGGGTCTTATGGGGTATTTCGATCCGGCCATGCCTTTTACGGCAGACGAAATGCGTCGGTGGGGACTGGCTTTTGACTACGAACGGATGGTTAAGCCATACATTACCCCGGAGATCATCAAATGGGTTTTCAACGAAAACGCCTCGGCAATCATTGAAAAATACCTCCAAAAGAGAAACGGGGCACAACTGCTGGAGTTAAAAGAGGCTTTCAGCACCCAAAGAAAGATCTCGGACCACTTTGAAACGCTTCCCGATACCGAAGAAAACAATTTTATCCGCAACAGCCTGATGGACCTGGTGGCCAACGTGCTGTTCATCCCGCACCCCGGCACAGAAGATGCCTACCATCCAAGGATTTCGGCACAATTCAACTATTCGTACAAGGCGCTGGACGAAGACACCAAATTTGCCTTCAACCGGCTTTACGACCATTTCTTTTACAAAAGGCACAACGAATTCTGGTACCATCAGGCCATGAAAAAACTGCCGCCCCTAATCTCGGCAACGGGAATGCTTTGCTGTGCGGAAGACCTGGGGATGATCCCGGATTGCGTGCCCCCCGTGATGAAGGAGCTTGCCATGCTGAGCCTGGAAGTACAGCGGATGCCCAAGGACAAGTACAAGGATTTCGGAGACCCTTCCTCTTACCCGTTTTTATGTGTATGCACTACCGGATCCCATGATACCAGCACGTTGAGGGGCTGGTGGGAAGAAGACCGCAACGTCACCAACCGGTTCTTCAACACGGTCATGGGAATTCAGGGAGAAGCCCCTGTTTATTGCGAGCCGTGGATTTGCAGGCAAGTGGTGATGGATCATCTGAAAAGCCCTGCCATGTTGTGTATACTTCCCTGGCAGGACTGGATGTCTGTTTCAGGTACTCTCAGGCGTGAGAATCCTCATGACGAGCGCATTAACATACCGGCCATAGTCCCGCACTATTGGAAATACAGGATGCACATGACCATTGAAGACCTGCTGAAAGAAAAGGAATTCAACGAATTTGTGAAAGATATGATTGCGGAAAGCGGGCGGTAGACCTTTTCCTATTCTATGGCCGTTCCTTTTTGTCCCGATGCGGTGGCCCATGCGCGAAACATCATGCCGGTGTTGAATTCCATGGCAATATTCCCGTTTTTGTCCACGCAAATCACTCCGCCTCCGGAACCTTCCATCTTATCGATTTTGCCGAGTATGACCTCGCGCGCCGCCTCTTTGACCGTCATCCCCTTGTAGTCCATCAGCGCGCTGATATCAAATGCCACGCACCTGCGGATCCATAACTCCCCGTGACCCGTTCCCGAGACGGCCACCGTGGCGTTGTTGGCGTAGGTTCCTGCCCCGATTACAGGAACGTCACCTACCCTGCCCCATCGTTTTCCGCTCATCCCTCCGGTGGATGTGGCTGCGGCCAGGTTCCCTTTACTGTCCAGAACTACGCAACCTACAGTCCCTTTGGGATCCGGTTCTTCCTTCTTCATCTTTATCCGGCGGATCTGCTCCAGGCGTTCGGGCGTGGAGAAATAGGAATTATCTACCGGCGGCAAACCCATTGAATGGGCAAAAGACGAAGCCCCCTCCCCAATAAGCAGAACATGCGGAGAATCTTCCATAACGTGGCGGGCAGCCAGAATCGGATTTTTGATATCCCTTACCCCTGCAACCGCTCCGGCCATCAGGTTGCTGCCATCCATCACGGCAGCGTCCAGTTCGTGGATTCCGTCCGAGGTGACGACGGCCCCTTTTCCTGCATTAAAGGCAGGGCAGTCTTCCAGCCACACAACCACCCGGGTAGCCACGTCCAGGGCTTTCTCCCCGTTTTGAAGCATTTGGGTTCCTACTTCCAGGGCCTGATCCAGTAGGTTCAGGTAATTTTCGCGGACTTCGGGCGCCATGGAACGGGCAGATCCGGCTCCACCGTGCAATACGATGGCCCATTCTTCCCGGGGTTCTGTTTGCCGGCAGCCGGAAAACGACAAACTCATCATAGTGAGAATAATAAGCAGGACAATGTTTTTCATGCTTTATTGTATTAATTGTTATGAAAACAAGGTACAGTTTTTTTGATTTCTAAAAAAAATAACTTATATTAGTGGTGAATTTTTAGTACCTGATTGTATGAAAAAAACCATTATTTCTGCTTTGTTTATCCTGTCTTCATTTGCACTCTTATCGGCACAGGATAATTATGTTCCTAATGTTATGACTATAGGAACGAATATGGGAAATATTGGTATAGGACTACCGGTTATCAAATCCGGATACAACATGTCCATCCCAACAATTATTGCTTATTATGAAGTGGGCATTGTAGACCTGGGAAGACCGGGATCTGTTGGGGTCGGCGCACAAGTTGGATTTTGGGGTCATAAAGATTTCATGCACTATTACAATACTCTTTTTGGATTACGCGGAACATACCATTTTACGATTATGAAGAATTGGGAAGTATATGGAGGGGCCTTGTTAGGTATAACGCTGGTATCTCATTCCTCTACAACAAAACTAGAATTCGGATGGCAATTATTTGCCGGAACAAGGTATATGTTTACTCCTTTCCTGGGTGCTTTTGTAGAACTCGGGTACGGAGCCACATATGGTTCAATAGGTGCCACTTATCGTTTTTAGTTCAAAAAATCCTATTCCCGGAAAGCCGCCTGTGACAGGCGGCTTTCTTTTTATCCTGTGCAACAAAGCTTGTAGTTTTTACGTCTGATTAGCATATTGGATAATATTATTCTTATTTTTGATATTCAAAACTAACCCCATCAATTACCGTTTATGAAAAAATTCTTATTATTACCCGGAGCAGTCATTCTTTCGTTGATCCTTTTCACTTCTTGCGATCCGGAAGATCAGGATCAGGTTACTAAATTTTACCATTCTGTCATTTACAGTTTTGGGGACGGAGTAGATTATTTTACTGCTGATCTTTTAGCCTGCTACGGAGTGAAAGACGCTACAGATACTTCTACAGGAACTATACACGCAACCATAAGCATAAAAGCCAACCGGAACTGTCAGTTGTTATTCAAGGGAATAGATGGACTCGTTGATGACACTTACGTGACCGAGCATTCGGTGTATCCTATGGTTTATTATCCCTCTACGCCTTTTTCCCAGGAATACTCCATGGTAAGCGGTCAGGTCGTTGTGTTGAACCTGGAATTTCCCGGAGTCCCGTCAAGTCTTCTGAAAATTGGTCGTTTACGGGTTGCCGTGGACGTAAATCAATATAAAAAATATGCCTTTACATTTTACCAGATCCCCTTTAAACCCGATACTGATACGATAGACTGGAATTGACAGGGACTGATCAAACCAAGCCGGTTATGAACGAATACAGAATGATCAGCCGTGAAGAAATTTCACGGCTTAAACTACAAAGATGTCATTCGGAAGACTGGA
>ERZ795057.2494-NODE-2494-length-13776-cov-4.986007_pt1 | contig 13776 bp, 15 predicted proteins | sample MGYA00375141_ERZ795057 | MGnify/ENA primary metagenome ERZ795057 (study PRJEB30186, sample SAMN05720163) | activated sludge metagenome | isolation source: Anaerobic digester | place: Hong Kong | collected 2015-01-26 ... | reverse complement strand
TGTTCCGGGTGCTGAAAAAATATATTTAATGGAAGAAAACACCGCTATGGATCAGAAGGTCATGGTTGACAGGGAAACCCTCGGGTACCTCGAGCGCCAGGTTCACAACATGGGGAAGCTCGTGGAGATCAACGGTATCATCAATTCAACCCTTGATATAGGAAAACTCCTTACTATAATTATGGAGATCATAAAGGACATCATGGAAACCGAGGCCAGTACCCTGCTCCTCTATGAGGAACATACCCGGGACCTGGTGTTCAAGGTGGCCCTGGGAGAAGCGGGGCAGGAGCTTCAGGAGAAGTACCGGGTAAAGATCGGGCAGGGGATAGCCGGGTGGGTCGCACAGGAGCGGAAAGAGGTATTTATCAACGATGTATACAGCGACAGCCGCTTTGACCCGAACTTTGATAAAAAAACCGGTTTTGTGACAAAGTCCATTATCTGCACACCGCTGCTTTTCAAGGGGAAACTGCTTGGCGTGATACAGGCTATCAACCCCCTGAATAAACCCGGCTTTGACGAAGAGGACGCGGTGCTGTTCAAGGCGTTTGCCAACCAGGCGGTGCTGGCGGTACAGAACGCGATTTTCTTTCAGAACGCCATTGAGGAGGAGCGCATCCGGAGCGAGCTCGATGCGGCCCATTCAATACAGAATTCACTGTTCCCGGTCATTACCAACGACTGGGGCAACGTTTCCATCGCGGCGCGGTCTATATCTGCCCGTGAAGTGGGGGGTGAGTTCTATGACATCTTTTATTTCGATAAAGCTCTGGGGTTCGCCCTCGGGGACATCCACACCAGGGGGATTCCCGGCTCACTCCAGGCCTCCATTGTGAACGGCGCTATCAAGGCGTACGCGAGCGTGCGGGGTCAGAGCCCACGGTATATGCACACAAGAATTGATACGCTCCTAAAAGATAATATCCATTCCGTGAACACACTTTCACTTTTTTACGGGGTGATATCGTTCGAAGAGAACATGCTTCGTTTTGTAAATTCCGGCGTGGCGTATCCGGTGTTCGTGCGGAACGGCAGGCCGCAGTATATCAAGGTCGGCGGCAGTTCTCTCGGGGACGGTGACCTGGACCTGAAAAAGGTGAAGATACAGCTCCGTCCGGGGGACCTGTTTGTTATTGTGACAGACGGGCTCATAAAACAGAAAAACCGGAACGCCCAGCAGATGGGACTGAAGCGTGTGGTGGATTTTCTCGGGAGGGATTTCGGGAGCCCGGAGGATGTGGTTGATTCACTTATGGATTTTGCTGATGATTTTACCGGGGGCCTTGAGAAAAAAGAGGACATCACCATTATCGCGATGAAAATCAACGGGTAATTATGGATAATTTTGTTTCAGTAATTTTTTGTTCTAACTGCGGTTCGCGTTATGTGGAGGTTCGTGAAGTACGCGGCGGTACGGAGTTTTACTGCCGCACCTGCCATGTCAGTGAACCGGTATCAAAATTTACTCTGGGACACTGCAGGGTAACAAATACCGAGCTTCAGAAGGCCCGTGATTTCAGGGGCGTATCGGGGGGCAGAAAGAAGTAATTCCCGCGACGTGCCCCCTGCGGCCGGAATCAGTTCCTCAGGAAAACATCCGTTTAAATACTGCTATTATAAAGAAAAGTTTAACCCGGAAAAGTCTGCCGATTCTCCATGGTTTGGTGATAATCCTGTAAAACCAGTCAAGGCCGTTTTCCATGAAATATGCAGGGGCCTTTTTGATTTCACCTGAAATGACATCGAGGCTCCCGCCGACACCAATGAACACTGCGTTCTTAAACTCATTTTTTATTGAATAAATCCATTTGTCTTCCTTCGGAAATCCCATGCCCACGAGGACTATATTTGCCTCGGATTTTCGTATAGCCTCAATAACAGACTTTTCCCGCTCCTGGGTGAAAAATCCTCCGTGGCGTCCCACAATGCGGATGTCAGGAAAGGATTTTTTTATGTTGGAAAACGCTTTCTCCGCCGTTTCGGGTTTCCCTCCAACAAGAAACACGGTATAATCTTTTATCTCGGAAATCCTGATAATATCCATAATGAAACTGAGAAGCGGAATACGTTCTTTCAGGGGGGTCCGCATCATGTGCGCGGCCCATTCAATTCCCGCGCCGCTGGCAAGATGGAGGTCGGCCTTGTTCGATATCAGCATGAGGTCGTTACTGGACTTGAACCGCATAATTTTATACGGATTAAGGGGGATAATGTGATGGACGCCGCCCCCTTCAATCATTTTCATGACCTTCACCACAGCCTGTGCCCGGGTCATGTTGTCTATGCCTATTTTATGAACATTGACCTGCTTTACGTCATCCAGGGTTACCTGGTTATATTCAAGAATGAGGTCACGCTCCTCTTTCCACGATTCGTATCTGATTTCATCCATTGATGTATGCTCCTCCTGTGATATGTCGCATTGGCGTGCTTCCACTGCCGTCGTTTCGGCAGTATCTCATGTATTCCTTTTTACGCGGCAACAGCCGCACAGGGAACACGGGTCCGGTATTGAGGGAATCCCACTTCTATAATTATCTGTGTTCCTGTTGTCAATCGAAAGTTGAAATATTTTTTTTGAAAGCTGGAAACCTGAGTATTCACGACATAATTAATGCTATCCGTACCGCTGCCGACTGTCAACAATAATATGTGTTCCGAAAATAACAGAAAAAATGCGGTATTGGAAAAATTGCATTGCAGTGCAGGGAATCAATACGGTAAAATGGATGATGTAATTCATAAATACAGGAACAATTTTCTGTTAAAAAATGTACCGAATTACAGCATGTGCTGCACGGGCCTGCAGGACCCTTTATCCTGCGCAGTGTGATATTTGAGGTGTACAGGGTATGGCCATGGTGGTACCCTTTTTATAATACAGGCAGGAGCGGGACAATATGGATAAATATATGGAAATTGTGGAATTTCTCGATTACGACAGCAGGAAAAGAGTCCTGGTCGAGCCTTTAGACCGTTATGACATGATTCGGGACCAGGTGTTTACTATTATTGATGAAAACCTTCCGGAGGTCGTTGTAAAGGCGGGACTTGGCGACGGGAGGCTGCTCCTTGATATCGCCGTGAAAAGTGAAAAGCTCTATATCCTCGCGGTGGAGCCTTCCTGGGAAAGAATTACATCATTTATGGAAGAAAACAGGGGTAAACCGGGATTTGACCGGGTCAGGATTATACATGGCGACTTCCATGAGTTTCCGGTTGATTACTATGCGGCGGACTTTTTCATTGTTATCGACCACCTGGATATTTTCGATATCAGCCGCTGTATCGACCAGTTTAAAATTTCCATGACCTTTGACGCTGTACTGCTTTACGGCGGTGTGGTGCTGCAGAATGATGATGTGGAGGGTGTCTATGATGACTATATGCGGCTGCTTCTGCCCCTGCACAACGATTATTACCTTGAGGATGACCTGAAAACTTTTCTGGACCTGAAGGACTTCAAGTTTATCAGGGGATCGGCCCTGGATTTTATTATGAACAATAATGCGCTCCGGGAGCATTTACGGAAATATCACAACCACAATGCGGCGGAAGTTGAAGATTTTTATACAGGCCACGAGAAGGAGTTCCGTGAGATCTATAACCTTGATGATGCGGGAAACCTCCGGGAGCGTTTTTTCCTCGGCATGTTCAGGAGAGTGATGCCGGAAACCGGCGATAAAATAGTGTAGGGGCAGGTCATAGACCCGCCCCTGTAACATTAAATCTTATTGACATTCTATTAGTTTTCAATACAATATATTCATGAATACTTCTGATGATGTAAAGCTTAATAAATCGGCATTTGTTGTTTCCGATGGTTTCGACAAGAATGATGAAAAGGATTACTGGCTTTCGAAAACTCCGGAAGAACGGCTCAATGCTGTGGAATTGATGCGGAAGATAAACTATGGCGATTCATATCCCCGGCGAATTCAAAGAGTTTTTGAAGTTGCTTGATGCCCACAATGTTGAATATCTTCTAATTGGCGGATATGCGGTTACCTTCCACGGCTATCCGAGAGCTACGGCAGATATGGATGTTTTTATTAATGCCAGCCCTGACAATGCAGTCAGGGTGGATGAAGTGCTAAGAAAATTTGGTTTTGATGTGCCGGGGCTGTCACCTGATCTTTTTGTGAAAGATACCTCTAAAATAATCCGTATGGGAGTTCCCCCGTTGAGGATTGAGATACTTATGTCGATTTCAGGTGTGAATTTCGCAGAGTGCTACAAGAACAGAATAGAATACAGGGACGATGATCTTATAATAAAAATAATCGACATTGATAATCTGAAAAAGAATAAAGAGTCTGCCGGGCGTCACAAGGACCTTGATGACCTTGAACATTTGCAGTGATTTTTTTGGGGCAGGTCCGTGACCCGCCCCAGATAACCGTAAGGGCACGGTCCGTGACCTGCCCTATTTCGCCAGAATACCGCCGTCAAGAGGTATCACAACCCCCGTCATGTAGTCCGACGCTTTTGAAGCGAGAAAGACCGCCAGTCCCTTAATGTCGTTTTCCTCTCCCATTCTCGGAATGGGGATCTGCATGAGCATGACATTGCGGAGCTGTTCCATTTCAGGTTTGTCCAGGTATCCCATCATATCGGTGTGAAAGAACCCCGGGGCAATGGCGTTTACATTAATATTATAGCGTGCGAGCTTGATCGCGAGGTTCATGGTGAGAAGGTTGATTGCCGCTTTGGATGAATTGTAGGGTACCGCCGGGTGGGCTTCTTCAATTGAGCCGCGGAATCCCATGACAGATGAGATATTAATAATTTTTCCGCCCCCCTTTTCCTTCATGAGGTTTGCCACTTTCTGGGTAAGCACCCACACGCCGCGGACGTTGACGTTGAAAATTTTGTCCCACTGCTCAAGGGGAAATTCCAGTGTCGGGGCGCCCCAGGTGACACCGGCGTTATTTACAAGGATGTCTATGGCGCCGAACTCCTTCACTGCGGTTTCGTACAGGGCCTCTATGTCCTCCTGGGAGCCCATGTCGCACTTTACGGGAAGGGCCTTTACTCCCAGTGCCCGGAGTTCCTTTGCGGTAGCTTCGAGGTTGTCCATTTTCCGTGAAGCCACAACACAGTTCGCTCCCGCTTCAGCAAGCCCCGTTGCGATGAATTTCCCGATTCCCCTGCCGCCTCCTGTTATGAGCGCGGTTTTTCCTGAAAGGTTGAACAGTTCATTGTATTTCATTACGTCCTCCTTTATGGTTGATATATCTCATCTGTGAGTGGACAGGTGCTGCATGTGCCTGAAAAACTGCGGCTGCCGTGTCTCTGAAATGCATTAAATTCTGATACTATTCCTGATATATGCTATGGTGTACACGTCAAGATAAAATCCTGATTCCAGAGGGCATCTCCGGAAAAACCTGTACGGCGGGTAGCGGTTTTTTTCCAAAAAATTCCCTGTCGCCGCAGAGGGTGGAAAAAATTCTTGACATCGGGAAGGGCGGGAAGCTACATAGTGTATTCGCATGGGCGATTAGCTCAGTTGGTTAGAGCGCCTGCTCGACACGCAGGAGGTCGTTGGTTCAACTCCAATATCGCCCACATTGCTGACTGTTCTCAGGTCGTCAGCAGCCCCGGGACACGGATTCGGAAATCCAGTGCTTCAACCGGGTCCGTCCGCCAGTGTGCACCGCAGCAACCGGTACAGGCTGTGATGCAGGGCGGACATATATGCGGGTCCAGCACCGGCCCGGCCAGAATACGCTGCATATCCCGCCGGAACACGATGTTTCTATCCCGAGACGTGCGTATCCATTTGTTGCATACATGCCGGTATCGACTGTTTGTGTACCGCATCGTGTGTTATTCTGATGCACCGTAAAGAGGAAAACCGTGAGTGATAAAATAACTGTAACACTGCCTGATTCTTCGACGCTTTCTATTGAGAAGGGGCAGTCATCCTATGATGTTGCGGGCCTTATATCAAAGGGCCTGCAGAAAAATGCCCTTGCGGCAAAGGTCAACGGCGTCCTGGTCGATATTACCGCGCCCCTTGAGGAGGGTGCCTCCGTTGAAATTGTAACCTTTCAGACGGCGGAAGGGAGGGACATTTTCTGGCATTCCGGTTCCCACATTCTCGCACAGGCGGTGAAGCGGCTTTTCCCGGCGGCGAAGTACACCATTGGGCCTGCAATTGACAGCGGATTTTACTATGATTTCGATATAGACACACCTTTCACTCCCGAGGATATAGAGAAGATTGAAGCTGAAATGCAGAAAATCGCGGAGGAGGACCTTCCGGTTGTCCGTGAAGACATGACACGTGAAGCGGCAATAGAGCTTTTTACTTCAATCGAAGAGATGTATAAGGTTGAGATCCTCAATGAAATTGAATCGCCTTCAGTGTCGGTGTACCGGCAGGGGGAATTTGTTGATCTCTGCAGGGGGCCCCATGTTCCCCGGACATCGTACCTGAAATCCTGCAAGGTCATATCCGTTGCCGGCGCATACTGGCGCGGAAATGAAAAAAACAAGATGCTTCAGCGGATATACGGCATCGCCTTCCCGGAGGCGAAACAGCTGAAAAAGCACCTTGAAATGCTGGAGGAGGCGAAAAACCGCGACCACCGTAAGTTAGGGAAGGAGCTGGACCTTTTTTCGGTCCATGAAGATTCCGGCGCCGGGCTTATTATGTGGCACCCGAAAGGGGCACGCCTCAGAAACAGCATCGAGGATTTCTGGCGCAGTGAACATTACCGTAACGGGTATGACATGGTCCAGTCCCCCCACATAGGGAAGGGGCAGCTCTGGCAGACAAGCGGGCACCTCGATTTTTACCGTGAGAACATGTATTCATCAATGGAAATTGACGGGCAGGAATATTTTGTGAAGCCGATGAACTGCCCTTTTCATATTATAATGTACAAAAGCAAGGCCTGGTCCTACCGTGACCTGCCGCTCCGCTGGGCGGAACTGGGCACCGTGTACCGTTACGAACGGAGCGGTGTGCTCCACGGCCTTCTCCGTGTCCGGGGATTTACCCAGGACGATGCCCATCTCTTCTGCAGGCCGGACCAGATGCCGGAGGAAATTGACCGTGTTCTGGCATTCAGTCTCTATATGCTGCGGTCATTCGGGTTCGAGGACTTCAAGGTATATCTCGCGACAAAGCCTGCGGAAAAGTCAGTGGGGGATATACAGAACTGGGATGACGCGACAAAGGCCCTCGAGGAGGCGGTGAAACGTGCCGGCATTGATTATGAAGTTGACGAAGGTGGCGGCGCCTTTTACGGCCCCAAGATTGATATAAAGATAAAGGATGTCCTGGGGAGGGAGTGGCAGTGCAGTACCATTCAGTTTGACTTTAACCTTCCGGAACGGTTTGACGTGACGTATGTGGGACAGGACGGCCAGAAGCACCGTCCCTACATGATTCACCGGGCCCTTCTGGGGTCTCTGGAACGTTTTATCGGCATCCTGATTGAGCATTACGGGGGTAAATTCCCCTTCTGGCTGTCGCCGGTGCAGATAAAACTGATCAGTGTAGGCGAGGAACAGGCTGAACACGCGCGGAAACTCGCGGACCGTCTCCTCCTGAAAGGGATTCACGCGGAATATGATATCCGCGAGGAGACCCTGGGATATAAAATACGGGATGCGGTTGCACAAAAGGTGCCCTATATTGGGGTCATCGGCGCCAGGGAGGCCGAGTCCGATTCAATTTCTCTCAGGGTCCGTGGCGATAAAAAATCGGAAACTGTATCGGTGAATGATTTTATTGCCCTTGCTGAAGGGGCCGTGGCGGAACGAAAATAATCCCTGAATTTGTGCCGATTAAAAAAAAAATGTGTTGATTGAATTTTTTATTGATTTATATATGTAGTATATAACCTTTGTAAACTGTGTGGAAATACGGGTTTTGCAGGGTATATGGGACTGAATTGTATCTGTTGCCGCTGGCAGCAGGGTGATTCAGTTTTTGTTTTGCGAAAGGTTCATATCCGGTATCCCTTGTGATATTGTGATTCGTGATATTCCGGTGTAATAACTAGGGGGTGTGTTATAGACAAGTTTGATTCCAAGAAGAGGTTCCGTACCAACGATCAGATCCGGGCAAATGAGGTCCGGCTTGTTGGGGAGGACGATGGACCGCGTGTTGTTCCCATTGCAGAAGCTCTGGCGATGGCCCAGGAGAGCGGACTTGATCTTGTTGAAATATCACCGAACCAGGACCCTCCTGTTGTAAAGATTATTGATTACAGCAAGTTCCGGTTCGACCAGATTAAAAAGGCCAAGGAAGCCAAGAAGAAACAGAAAATAGTCCATGTGAAGGAAATAAAATTCAGGCCTGCTATTGACAGTCACGATTACGCGCACAAGATTAACCATGCGAAGGAGTTTCTGGAAAATGGTGATAAGGTGAAGTTCACCATAATGTTCCGGGGTCGTGAGATAGTCCACAAGGACCTTGGTTTTAAAATTATGGACAATGTGAAGGCTGACCTTGAAGGTATTGTGCAGATTGAAAAGCATGCTTCAGTTGAAGGTAGAAATATAACAATGGTTGTTGCGCCGACAGTTGCCGCGACGCCGAAACCCAAGAAACAGCATGACAACGAAAAGGAGTAAATGGAAATGCCTAAAATAAAAACCAATAGCGGCGCAAAAAAACGTTTCAAGCTTACCAAAAGCGGTAAAGTGAAACGCTTTTTCAGCTTTAAAAGCCATATTCTGGAGTCTAAATCTCCCAAGAGAAAAAGAAAGCTGAGAAAAGGGACCCTCGTGTCAACCGGTGATGAAGACCGTGTAAAGAGAATGATTCCCTACAAATAGCAATTAATCCTAATATATTGAGTAAGAGGTAGTATTATGCCGAGAGCAACAACCGGAAAGGTGCATCAGAAAAGAAGAAGAAAAATCCTGAAGGACGCGAAGGGTTTCTACGGTGCGAGGAGTTCGCTGATCAGAACAGCGAAGGATGCACGGAGAAGGGCCCTGCAGAATTCATATATACACCGCAGAAAAAAGAAAGGTGATTTCAGGTCACTATGGATCCAGAGAATTAACGCAGCAGCGCGTATCTGCGGAGTAAGTTACAGCACATTGATTTCGGGAATGAAGAAATCCGGAATTGAAGTGAACAGGAAAATGCTTGCTGAACTTGCGGTCTATGATATGAACGCGTTCAAGGCAGTTGTAGAGAAGGTGAAGGGAAAAGCTGCCTGATTGAAATCCTGAACGGAAACAGGCGGTCCTGTTGGTGAATACAGCATAAGGGTCCGCCGGTACACAATGAAGACAGGTATTCTACATTTAATAGAAAAGATAATAAGCGCCATATCCATGGCGCTTATTTTTTTATGCCTCCCCGCGGTTCCGGTGCACGGGGGGATGCCCTTTACGGAAACCATCAATACCCTCCCAGAGGGGGCAATCGAAACGCTGTTCAGGGTCGAGACAATCCGCTCCGAAGATTTTTCACGCCGGGAACGGTTTGGTATAGGTTTTGGAATACTTCCCCGCCTTTCCCTGTGGTACAGCGTTGAATACTGTCACAGCGAACCGGCCCGGGGAGGGGGGGAGCTGGGGGATTCCTTTCTGCGCATCTGGTATTATTGCGGGGAATTTTTCAGGGACAGGCTCCATGTGGGAATATCCTCTGAATTCCGGATTCCTACCGGGATGAATGCCTATGTAAGTCCCAAATGGCGAAATCTTTCCTTCGGCAACCCGGAACTGAAGCTGGGGCCCGTAGTGCAGCTTGACATGGGGCATCTGTATTTTCACGGGAACCTCTTTTATGTACTGCGTGCCGCATATGAAGAAAGTTTTTACAGCGGATTTTCAGCCAATCCGGTAAAAAGTGAAACCTGGGGCAGGTTTTTCGGGCTTAACCCCGGATCTGAAGAGGCGTTCCTATACAAAGACCGCCTGAAAAATGATTATACTGTTGTATCTATTGCCGTAAATACTGATCACTGGTATCCTGTCCTGCCGTATTGCGGCATATACAGCTCCTCCCGAGTGTATAAAAGAAGATCTCCCTATGATGAATTACCGATAGAAGGGGCGAAAGCAGTGCCGGTAATTGTATTTGCAGGTGTCAGATACTTTATCAGCTATCATGCATATGCGGGAATATATGGAGCGGTGAATCTTCACAGGGAAGAAAAATACATAAAAGAAGTAGCGGGGTTTAATTTTAGCTTGCAATTTTAATGAAAGAGGGTTATTTTGATAGAACGGTCCGGATTGTTGCCACGGACTCCGGTATTGTGATAATTGTTGCGGTACAGAAATTTTATTATTTATACACCGGTGATTAAGGCCGAAAATAATTAAAGGTACATTGTTTTGGAGGTAGTTTATGATATCCTTACAGCAGCTTGAAGAACTCGAGGGCAGGATAATAAAGGCGTTACAGCTGATTACTGATTTGCGGACTGAGAACTCGAAGCTGGAAACCGACAATGAGTCGCTGAAAGCTGAAACTGAAGAAGCACGGCTGAGTCTTGAAGAGAAAGAGCAGGAAATTGAGAAAATCAAGAGAGAACTGGCCGAGACGTCTCAGGAGCTTGCCGGTCTGAAAGAGAAGGAAGAGGTCCTTGAAAAGAAGCTTATTCAACTTCTCGGAAAACTCGATGTACTTCAGGTTGGCGGTGTATCGTTCGGGACATCACCGGAAGCGCCTTCTGTTCCCGCAGCAGAGCCGGAACCTGCTGAAATGCCGGAAGAACCGGTACGTGCGGAAGAGGAGGATGTTGTCGTTGAAACGGCGGAGGATGATGAAATAACCGTGGAAAGCGTTCCTGTGGAAAGGGAAACGGCTGCGGTAGATGAAGAAGAAGATATTATCATTATTGATGAAGATACCGCTCCGTCAGATGAAGGAATTTCTGTCGAGAGAGAGGCACCCGCCCCTGCCGGTGATGAGGATGATATCATACTCCTGGACGACGATGAAGATGAAATCGTGATCGATGACTCGGATGATGAATTGATTATTGTTGATGATTCGGACTCCGAAACCGCGGCTTCCTCCCCGGGGGATACTCCTGAAAGAACGCAGCAGCGGGCGGCTGACGTGACGGACGATGATGAGTTCATTATTATCGAAGATGATGAAGTATAGCATTGCTGTAGGATACCTTCAAGCGTCATGTGCAATATCCTCATTTTCATTATGGAGAAAGGATTGTGCAGGAAAATAAAGTAAAAGTTACGATTTACGGTCATACGTACAACATACAGGGAGATGCGTCACCGGAATACATTCTGCAGCTTGCTGATTACGTGAACGGCAAGATGGAGGAGGTGGGAAGCAGCTTTTCTTCAGCAAACCCTGTTCAGATTGCAATTCTCGCTGCGCTCAATATTGCCGATGAATATTTTCAGGTCCGCGATATGAAGGTACACCTGACTGCGGACCTTGAGAATAAAACGAAAGCGTTAATCTCTATGCTTGATGAGGGGCTTATCGGTGATGTGTTTTCACGGGCTGCCGCGTCAAACCGGATGTAATGTCCGGAACAGTTTTCCGGGAATCTTCAGGGGTCTCTGCATTGCGGATTGTTTCTTCTCTCCGGTGCACGAGGCCCCTTTTTACCTCTATTGGTCCCTGCCGGGAATAACCGGTACGGCGTTAAATATTTTTTACACTAACTTATTGCATGGCGGGTATACTGGTTAAAATGTCATCCGATCTTACATCTCTCAGTGATGAAAATCTTGTCAAACTATACAGAGAGGGGACCGGAGAGGCCTTTGACGAGCTGTATTCGCGCTATGCGGTGAAGCTGAAACGCCTTATTTATCATTATCTGTCTGATGCGGAGGATGCGGATGATGTATTTCATGAGGTGTTTTTGCGGGTGTTCCGTCACCTCGATACCTACAGGGAGGACAAACTCTTCGGGGCATGGATTTATCAGATTGCTGTGAACTGTTCAAAGAACTTTAAAAGAAAAACGGTCAGAAATGATATAATCATCGAAAAGGAAAAGAAAACCTTCAGGAATGAGGAGGAGAAATTTTCACCGGAAAAAATGATGATCCGGAAAACAGAGCTTGATGAGTTTTACCGGGCCGTGCATGGTTTGAAAAGCAGTTTCAGAACAGTGTTTCTTCTCCGGTTCGATGAAAAGATGAAATACAGCGAAATTTCCGAAATTCTGGAGTGTTCGGAACGAACAGCGAAATGGAGAATGAAAAAAGCCCTTGAGCATATAGCGGATCATTTGAAAAAAGAAGGAATTATATAGGAGTGCCGGGATTGATTGCAGCATGAACAACGATGAATTACACATAATGCTTGAAACACTGAAGCGGAAGAAGAAGTTCAGGGACCTTGATCTGGACAGGTTTCAACGTGTCCTCGGGGATGCCAGAAGCGGGTATGAATCCTTTTCGTTTGATCCCGCCCCTTTCCTCATGGAAATAAAAAAGGAGGGAACTGGTGCTCTGTCTTCACGGCCTGTCATGAAAGATGGTATGGTGAGACAATTATTTTCCATGCGGTATGGGCTTCCTTCTCTGGCTGCAACTGCAGCTGCGGCAGTTATTGTCGCAGTGTTCTGGTTTATGCCTTTTTCCACGCATCAGGCCGGCCGCGCCCTCTGCTCCTTTTCCTATGGCGATGTGCAGCTTCACCGGGGTAATGAGACCCTTGCGGTTAACCCGGGAACAGAATTTCTTCATGGGGACCGAGTCGTAACCGGGGATCGTTCTCTTGCCGATGTGGTTGTTGACGAAGCAACGAAAATCAGGGTCCGTTCGAATACGTCGCTGATGATTTCCAGTATCCTGGGGCATGCAAAGGGCCGCCCTATGAACCTTGATGTGCGTATTGGTAAGGGGACTGTTCTTTTCAGTTTTAAAAAACTGGGGAAGGGTGATACCGCGACAGTGAGGACACCCACTTCCGTTGCCGGCGTCCGGGGGACGTCTTTCGGTGTTGAAGTACTTGAGGACAGGTCGGTACGATATGAAGTCCTGGAAGGTAAAGTCAGGGTCCGCCCTCACGCTGATGTTTCAGAGGTCAGCACAGAGAGCAGCAGTGCTGTACAGCAGCAGGTTGATCATGTCCTTGAGCAGGAGTCTGTTACGGTATCATCAAATCAGGTATGCAGGATAGGGGGGGATGCCGGAGACAGGATTGTACATGCGGTACGGGAGGCACTGAAGCAGGGAACAATATCAGGTACTACGCTTAATGTGAACGCGCTGCAGGTCAGGCCGGCTGTATCATCCACGGAGGAGAGCGGGACACGGATGCTTTCAGATGTCAGAGCGATATCGACCCGTGAAAATAAGAATATTAAGAATACCGCTGTTATTGAACTTGCGGTGGATGTGTTCCCTGAATCTGCCGGTGTCAGGATTGACGGGGATGTGAGGGGGAAGGGTGATGTTGCCATTATAACGGCCCCCGGTGTTCATACCATCGAAGTGTCGGAAAAGGGATATGTGCCGAAGACCATACAGAAGCGGTTCACGCCGGCGGACCGCAGCATTTCGGTGCGTCTGGAACGGGATTCGGGGCGCTTTTCCTTTCGGGAATGGGCCGCACGGGCGAATTCCTCAATGCTGTTCACCGTGACACATGCCGGCATGCTTGTGAACGTTTCCAGGTCCGGGAAAATTGAAGCAGTCGGGAAACACGGGGTCATCTGGAAACGGGACCTTCATTCTCATTTAACCGCGGTTCCTTCATGGGACAGGGAGCGCTTGTATTGTGCCACAGGCAATGAAAGGATTACGGCACTTTCTCTTGCTGATGGGCGCAGCCTGTGGGTTCGCAAAATT
>ERZ795057.2491-NODE-2491-length-13791-cov-26.096389_pt1 | contig 13791 bp, 5 predicted proteins | sample MGYA00375141_ERZ795057 | MGnify/ENA primary metagenome ERZ795057 (study PRJEB30186, sample SAMN05720163) | activated sludge metagenome | isolation source: Anaerobic digester | place: Hong Kong | collected 2015-01-26 ... | reverse complement strand
AACAAACTGTCATTCTGAGCGAAGCGAAGAACTTAGCGCAGCCTGCCTTTGTCGGCAGACAGGCGATATCACTGAAGGTAATCTTTTTAAATTAGTCGGACACTATTGGAAATCAACTATAAAAGGTTTCGCTACTTAAGCAGTTTCCTATAGAATTAAAATATTTTTCAATGTTAATTGTTTTCATGTTTTTCCTCTTTAAATTCGTACTGTTAAGTTTCAACTCTCAACATTGATTATATGGAGATTAAATCGAATGAGGTAAAATTTTTTTACGACCAATTTACCCGATCAATAGCAACAGCATATCTGAAGTTTTTTGATGAGCGCAATGAGGAGTTTATTAAACACTTAATAATAGTTCAGGGTAAATTTGAAAACTTAAAATCGACATTAGATAATACGGGAAGTATTGCTGAAAAAATTATAATTCAGCAAAAATTTAAGAGAGACTTTTTACATTATCTTAAAGAGAATTACGAAAATTTATGCGCAATTGATTTTAGAAATCGTTACACGATTTTTCTTGATGTTGCTACAAAAGAGATTGAAGAGCTAAGCAGGCTAGTTACTGTAAAAGAAGTTTTCGATGGCTACTTACTAAGTATAAATGATAATCCCATTGTTTCTTTCAGAAAGATATTTGCAAACTTTTGGAGATTTGTAAAATTGGGTTTTAAGAGGTTTCTTAATCCTTTTAGACGATTATTTAGAAGAAAACCCTTGGAAATTAAAGTTTACAGGGAAAGAAAGATTTTGCTCCGCAACATTGCAAACCATTATGTAAAGAGTGTTTTTGTTCAACAATCGGCTGAATTACTGAGCAAACTTTATGAAAGTCAATGTAAGGCATTAATTGATATCTGGACTTTCGACGAAAAGCTAGACTCAATATTTCAGAAAGATCTTCAGAATACCGATTTGAAAGAGGAAGAAAAATCAAGCAATCAAATTTCATTAGATCAAGAAATTGAGAGTGTTTTTAACCAAGCAGTATTACTGCAGCAGAAAACATTGGAGGAAATTAAAAATCAAGTTTCTGTGAATGTTATTTCAGCAATTTCTTCTTTCGATAAATCATACCAAAAGGTTGACACACTTGATCTTCCTGCGAGTTATTTCAGCAGGAAAAATTATCTTAAAAAGCAAAAACAGGTTAACCTTTTATATGAAAGCAAAATAAGAAGTTGGACCAACACGCACTCTACACTCATCGACGATTGGTCAATGGATTTGGAGTTTACAATTCTGTACTACTCTGTTTTCAAGGAATTTAACTTGCTTCGTGATAAGATTGATAATATCATTGAAAATGATTTATCAATAAACTTAGGACAAATCAGAACGTTTATTAGCGAGAGCCAGAAAAGTATTGAAAAGGCAAAAGGAGACAAGGGACTTGTTGGCACACTAAATGCTGAACGCAAACGTATTGCCAATGAATTAATTGACAAAACTCTTTCAAAGGCAATTGAAAAGTTAACGGTTTGTTTTACTGACGACTTTGAGGTTTTTTCAAATAGCATTCTCAAACTTATTGAAGAAATTTCAACACAAAGAACTTTCTTACGCCACAAAGAGTACCTCAAACCCTCGGATAAAGAACAAATTAAATATTTATCACCCAAGGAGCTGGTGAATTTTGAAGCACTTCCTGTTTTTCTTCAAAACATTTCAAATGTTAAGGAATTTACAAGTAGTAAGCTTGTGAAAGCCAGAGCAAATCTTATGGGACTTGGTACTGTTTGCGATTTCTCATTGGAGTCAGCAGTGCTTATGATTCAGCAGCAAGATGAGAATAGTATCAATGCTGTTGAGGTTGCAATTGATGGTTATAAACGAGCAATCAATCATCTAGAGAAAGTAGAATCAACCTTGTCGATTATTAGAAACAATATTTCTGATGAGTTGAGCCAAGCAGTAAATGGCTTTAACGACGATATTGAAAAACTTAAAGACACTGAGAATGCGATTGCTTTAAATCTGAAAATTGCTCGAATAAAAGCCGTTGAGCGGACAAATCGGTATAAAAATGTACTTAAACTATTTATCAAAAACTTTATTCCCAAGTCTTTAAAAGGTTTAAAAAGAGCAAAGGAGATTGTATCTGAAAAATATAGGGAAATTAAATCAACGTTTGGATTTGCTCCGCCCAAAAAGTATGTTTCGTTTGAGTTAACCGAATTTATTGGTCAAACCCAGCAGGCACTTAAAAAACTGCCATTTGTGTATCAGCGTTTGTACCAGCTAAGTCCAACGGACGAGGAAAGGTTTTTTGTGAACAGAGAGAAAGAGTTGGAACAACTTACAAAATCATTCGACAATTGGAAAAAGGACAGATTTATCACTGTTGCAATTATTGGAGAAAAGGGGAGTGGTGTTACCTCGCTAATCAACGTTTTTCTGCGAAGAACAGAAATTAAAATGCCAATAGTAAAGTTTAATCTCGATCGTAAGATTCATACTATTGAACAGTATTTCAATGTTTTCGAATCGATATTCGGACAGAAATTCGAAAACAACGATCAAATAATTTCTTATTTAAACTCAAAAGAGGAAGGGCTAACGGTTGTTTTTGAAAACCTTCATCACATGTATTTAAAAAGGGTACACGGATTCGAGTGCATGAATCTTTTCTTTGACTTGATGGCAAATACCATGAAAAAAGTGCTTTGGATTGGAGCATACACAACCCATTCGTGGGATTTCCTGAACAAAACAATTCAAATTGCCAACTACTTTACAAACGAGATTTTTGTAAATCCGCTCGATCAAAAAACAATCGAGAATATCATTTATAAGCGAAACTCACTCAGCGGATTTCAGCTGGTTTTTCAACCAGATGAGCACGATTTGGAAAACAAAAACTTTGTTAAACTGAACGATGAAGACAAGCAAAATTTTTTGCAAAAGCAATTCTTTGCAAACCTCCATCATCTTTCGCATGGGAATATTTCTCTTGCGCAGCTTTACTGGCTTCGTTCTACTCAGGAAGTTTCCGATGAGTACATAAGCATAGCACAAATTAATGAAATTGATTTTTCGTTTATCAGCGCTCTTACAAGTGACGAACTTTTTGCGCTTCAGGCAATGGTTTTACATGACGGATTAACACTTGAAGACTTTTCAATAGTTTTTGATAGAAATATCAATTCATGTCGTAATTTATTGATACCCATGTTTGAGAAGGGCCTTCTTATTAAACCTAAAAGTAAATACAACGTTAACCCAATAATATTTGAAGCGGTAGTAAAGTATTTAAGTCAACGTAATTTCATCAATTAATCAGGTATTTATGAAAAGCATATTATTAATTCTTACGCTTGTTTTTAATGTTGTTGTTTTGTTTCCTATGGAAACATTTGTTTCGGATAGCATTGTACTGAAAAATGATACGTTGAGTTTACATGCCAAGAGTGATACAACACAAACAGATACCCAAAATTTTATTGATCAGCAAATAACCCAGAAACCTACGGAAGTTCTCGATGCAATTTCGTTTTCAAAAATATTTTGGACCCTTATTCTATTAGGAGTTGGTTACCTTCTAATTAAACTGATTATTAAGATTCTGGGAATGCTGGCAGAACGAAGCGCAAAGTATAGGATAAGTATAAAGAGCATGATTCCTATTATAAGGATAATTATTTGGGCCATAATAATATTTGCAATTGTTAAAGGAATTTACAATCCACCAATTGAAACGCTTATCGCAATGACCGCATCCGTTACAATTGCTGTAGGTTTGGCTGCGCAGGATTTGTTAAAGAATATTTTTGGAGGAATTATGCTCCTCTTCGATAGACCCTTTCAGGTTGGCGATAAAATTGAAACCGGAAATTTTTATGGAGAAGTTCTTGAAATAGGTTTGCGCGCTACGCGAATTGTTACTCCCGACGATTCCGTAGTTTCTGTTCCTAATATGGAACTGATGAATTCATCAGTATCAAACTCCAATTCAGGAGAATTGAATTGTCAGGTAGTTGCAGAAATTTATCTTCCCATTGATGTTGATACGCAGCTGGTTCGAAAAATTGCCATTGAGGCAGCACAAGTTTCAAAATTTATTTATTTAAACAAACCAATTGTAGTTCTTTTTTTCAATGAGGTTAAGGAACGTCGATCATACTTAAAAATGCGGCTAAAAGCTTACGTTATGGATATTCGCTTCGAGTTCCAGTTCAAAAGTGATATGACCGAAATAGTTATTAGAGAATTACTAGCGCATGGTGCTGTTAAAAAGGATGATTTATTTTAGATGTTATTAATACAAAAACAGTTAAATGCATATCCTCATTTATTTTACTAATATTCTGCCTTCAGGCAGATATTAGAATATTACCATACGTACTATTCTTCTTTAATGCAGCGTACAGAGTAAGCATGGTCTTTTGATTGAGATTGATTCACGAAATTACATAATAAATCGGATTGCCATGTTTTATATGTGGTTGAAGAAACTTCTGTTGAACTCATGAAAAAGGCATAATTACCAAGGAACCCAAATGCTATCCCAGTCGTAACCTCACCACCGGGAAGTGCAGAGAAGCCATAAATATCTGTATTTGGGGGGAAAATGTCGGAGGCTGGTTTGTAATTCCATCGTGGGTGTTCGCTTGTAGAGCATTCTCCACCTAAAGGTGAATCAACCTGACGGCATGAACTAAGCTGGCAGCCAATGTCAGCGTTATTAATAGAAGCCACGTAGTCCTTTAATTGTTGAAAATCTTCATTACTTGGAACTCTCCAACCAACAGGACAAACCCCTCGTGCGTCAGTAACTGCACCCCAGGAATACATCGCTCCATAGGCATTTAATACTTCAGGTTCGGTACTTAACCCATCAATTAAATCAGGAGAATAAATAGTGTAGTAATCATCAGGAAGAGGAAGGACTGCTGCTAAGATTTCAGGAGCATATGGAATTGGGTCGCCATTATTATAATGAGTAACTAAAAGATTCTTTGCCAACCATTCTTGTTGTCCTATTTTCACGGTTGGGTACTCATTACCTTCATTATCGGTTATGTTTTCACCTGGCATTCCGTCTTCGGTAAAACGTATTATTATTTTATCGGTTGATGAACTACAATTCGTTGCAATGCTCCATTGAAGTTCGTACACTTGGTAGAGTTGTCCTGTGAAACTTGAATTAGGATTGTTTGTTTCACTAATACTTCCACCAACTCCACTAAGAATTGCCCACTGACCTACACCGTGTCCTGCTTCGGGAGTATTCGCAGATAAGTTAATTGATGTAGAACCATCTCTAACGTGAATATCTGCCCCGGCATTTGCTTGAGTTGGGGTATTGTTGAAAGAAATAGTTGTTGAACTCTCTGAAATTCCACAAGTGGTTGAAATTGTCCATTTCAACTCGTATGTTGTGCACTCTTCTCCTGAAAAAGAGGAAGTTGGACTATCTGTTGAGCTGAATGAACCTCCTTCACCGCTAGTTACACTCCATTGCCCGATACCATGCCCTGTAATTGGTTCGTTTGCGTCTAGAGTTGTTGATGTAATATTAGTTGTAATACTTTGAGATGAACCAGCATTTGCTTCTGTTGGTTCAGGCCAACAGTTAATAGGCATCGACAGCCATTTTGTACCATCATAAACTTGTAACGCATTCTCCGTTTTATTAAGCAAAGTATAGCCCTCTGCAGGTGAAAGTTCAAGTATTTCAGACGTAGTTTTTACATCTAAATAACTTGGATTGATGGTTGAACTTATTGTAAGATTTGTAATATCAATCCCTTCTCCAGGTGTATAAACCTCTTTGTTATTCCAGTTTGTAATATCTTCTTCACTTATTCCTGCTGAAACTGAAACTGCGAAAACGGGATCTGTTTCTTCGTAGTTATCCAATTTATTGTTCCAATATGTAGTGTCGCTTGCATTGATTTTTGCTGCTATTGAATTACTGAAAACTGGATCTGTCTCTGTGTAGCTAGTTAAATAATTTGGAGTAAGTTTAACCCATTTTGCCCCATTGAATTGAAGTATATCTCCAGTTGAGGCATTTGTAAAGTCAAAATTCTCAGCAACATTTGGGTCAGTTTCAGTAAAATTCTCCAGTTTATTGTTCCAATTAGTTATATCGTCTGTGGTTATTTCAGCAGCTACAGATGATGTGTAATTTGGATCAGATTCCGAAACAATATAATCACCCAAATCACTGATTTGACTTTCTGTAATATTTACCCCGCTTGATTTATCCCAATTACTAAATACGGGATCAGTCTCATTTATTTCACCGTTTAACGCACCTGCTGTTTTTGCGTGTAATGCATATGGAACACTAAGTATCTGAGAAATGCCAATTACAACTTCGTTAATCGAAACCTTTAAAAAATGAGCACCTAAATCCCACTCAACAACATCAAGGTTTTCAACCGAGCCTACTTTCACATTTATTATTCCTTGGTTTGAAGTTGTTACTTCATGGTTTTCCGAAAACACAATAGCACCATCAATACTCTCTTCAAGTATTTCAATTAAGACAGAAACTTGTTGGTTTGAAAGTATGCTCCCATCAACATCTCGAATAACTGCCTGGTAGGAAAAGGAAGAGGGGCTTTGTGCAAGAACCATTACTCCACAAAGTATTGTTAAAAATGTAAAGAAAATCTTTTTCATACACCTAAATTTATTGAGAGAACTATTGTTGTCTAACATTTATAATACAAATAGATGGGAAACAATCGTTTTTTTCTTTATAATGATGAAAAAGAAAAATTAGATTTCAAAGCATAATAAACAATTCATTCATGTTGGTGATGTGTGATCAAAAAAGTACTTTTAAATTGATTTGTTTTAAGAAGTTTAAACAAATAAAATTTGGACTATGAAGAGAAATTCACTTATCCTATTATTTGTGATGGGAATAGGAGTATCGTTAGCGCAGGATAGAATTACGGGACATAACTTCGCCACTCGTTCCGAGGTAATTGCACAAAACGGAATGGCTGCAACCAGCCACCCCTTGGCAACTCAGGTTGCCGTTGATATCCTGAAAATGGGAGGAACAGCGGTTGATGCAGCCATTGCGGCGAACGCTGTTTTAGGTTTAATGGAACCAACCGGTTGCGGGGTTGGCGGCGATCTATTTGCCATTGTTTGGGATGCCAAAACTCAAAAACTTTACGGATTGAACGCAAGCGGTCGGTCGCCAAAATCGTTAACGCTTGATTATTTTCGAGGAAAGGGAATTGAAAGAATTCCCTCGTTTGGTCCTCTTCCGGTTACCGTTCCCGGTGCGGTGGATGGTTGGTTCGAACTGCATAGTAAATTTGGGAAGTTACCAATGGTAACAATTCTTAATCCTGCTATTAATTACGCACGCGAAGGTTTTCCTGTAACGGAACTTATTGCATTCTACCTTGAGCGATCAGTGAGAGTTTTAGGGAAATACCCAAATTTCAAGGAAACGTACTTGCCAAATGGCAAAATGCCAGCAAAGGGAGATATTTTTAAAAATCCTGACTTAGCGAATACATACGAAATAATTGCCAATGAAGGTCGCGATGCATTCTATAAGGGCGAAATTGCTCAAGCAATAGCAAGTTACATTAAGGAGCAGGGTGGGTTTTTAAGCTACGAAGATTTTGAATCACATAAATCAGAATGGGTTGAACCCGTTTCCACAAATTATCGTGGTTACGATATATGGGAACTTCCGCCCAACGGGCAGGGAATTGCAGCTCTACAAATTTTAAATATTCTTGAGGGATTTGATATTGCTTCAATGGGCTTTGGAAGTGAACAGTACCTTCACCATTTTGTAGAAGCAAAAAAGTTGGCTTTTGAGGATCGAGCCCATTATTATGCTGATCCGCAAACTGAAAAAGTTCCAGTTGAAAAATTGATTTCTAAAGAGTACGCCGCTGAGCGCCGAAAACTAATCAACCCTGAAAAAGCAGCACGCCGCATTGAACCGGGAAACATGGACACTCCTAGCACAATCTATTTAACCGTTGCCGATAAGGAAGGAAATATGGTTTCATTAATTCAAAGTAATTATCGAGGAATGGGCTCTGGAATGACTCCCTACGGTTTGGGTTTTGTTCTGCAGGACAGAGGTGAAGCGTTCAATCTTGAGGAAGGATTTCTGAATACCTACGCTCCAGGGAAACGACCTTTCCACACAATAATACCGGCATTCATTACGAAGGATGGAAAACCTTACGTTAGCTTTGGGGTTATGGGCGGAGCCATGCAGCCGCAAGGTCATGCGCAAATTGTTATTAATCTTATTGATTTTGGCATGAATTTACAGGAGGCTGGCGATGCGCCACGTATTCAACACGATGGTTCTTCTGAACCAACAGGTGAAATTATGACAAATGGAGGGATCGTTCTTCTTGAATCAGGATTTAGCTGGGAAGTAATTCGAGAGTTAATGAAAAAGGGACACAAAGTTCAATGGGATTTAGGAAGTTACGGAGGTTACCAGGCAATTATGTGGGACGAGAATAATGGCGTTTACTATGGCGCTTCGGAGTCGAGGAAGGACGGACAGGCAGCTGGCTGGTAAAGGTCGGTATTTTAACAAAACGAACAGTCGGTATGTATGTGGTTGGCTTATTCTTTAAGGTATTTGCAATGAGTGTTGTAAAATCCTTTACAATGAACCTCCTAAGGTTAGTTTGTTTTGACTATGTGGTAATTTACAGCACCTAAAAACATCCGCAACACTTATGTTTATTGATGATATAAAGAAAAGCATTGAAACCACTTTCAATGCTTTTCTTTTGTTTCATGCAAAAGAATAAAAAAGATGCCTGATTTGTGGTTCTATGAACACGCAGAAAAAAAAGCAGAGATAATAGTGTCAGGACTGCTATGCCTACTTCTCTTGGAGAAATGAAGATGTAACACCTGGCAACCTCTTTGATTATAAATGCCATCCCCAACATGTTCAACTGACTCGATGACTCGGATATTCCTTACAGTAAAAACAGGTAGTAAAGCTATTTTAACGTGAGTTCGATATAAAAAAATACACTTTTTCAATTGCTGACATAGCGCAATCTGTTCAAAAACAATAAGGTAATAAGGTTGTATCTCAAATAAGGATAGAATCTTTTCTAAGGTTAGTAATGAAAAATAAGGTTTTTTAGTCGATATCAACCTTATTTCTCTTCAAACAACCTCAGTAACATTACAAAAGGGACATAATAGAACCTTATTGCCTTGTTAATCAGCACTAAAAATTTGCTCTTACATCGAACTCACGTTATTTTACCCACCTTTAAGAGAAGTTAACCCATCATCGAGGGACTAAGGCTAACGACCAAAAGAACTTCCTTAAATGGAATATTCACTTTAAAAACTAAAAACAACGCTAGGTTTTTTTTACATGTCTGTGTGCCTATTGATTATGAAAAAGGATGACCAACGGTCATCCTTATAATCTATAGTTTACGCATTAAACCTATTTCTGATTGGTTGCTCCTCAGCAGAGCCTATTTCCACTTCAGTTTGATTGTCAAAGGCAAAATAAGTATTCTACTTCAACTTATCAAACATGTACCCAATCATAATCTCATGTGAACCAGCATGATGCCGGCTAATTCCCGTGAGCGAAAAATCGAATGAGTATCCAAAAAGGTACTTGTTATCAAGGTTATATCCTAGTAACAATGATATTCCATCCTGCCAGCGCCCGGTAATTCCGGCCCAAACCTGCTTCCGGTACATAACCTTAACGTTTAAGTCAACCTGCATGGGTGAACCTATCATATACTTTACAAGCGCGGATGGTTCAATGTCCCAATCCCTGTTTAGCATAAACAGGTAGCCACCGCTTAATGTAAAATGCTGCTTAAGCCTGTTTATACCATAAACGGTATCCTGATATTCACCCCCACGAGGTAAAATGGATTTGTAAAGTCGCTGCCCGAACAGCTGGTGAGCTGAAATTCCTGCGAAGTAGTAGGTTGTATAAATCTGGAATCCGATGGAAGCATCAGGTGTAAAAACCGATTTTGAGTTCCGAAACATTGCAGGGTCGAGAGTCCCTAAACTCATGTCGCCCATATCAAGTTTCGACCCATCGACACGAAACATTAGGAAGCCCAGAGAAACTCCTCCTGACACCCTAATCTCCTTGTTAATTGGCATGTTATACGAATAGGAGAATAGTCCGCCAGAACGGCTTGTTGGACCTGTTTGGTCGAGGTAGAAGTATCCACCAAAGCCCATGTCCTTGGAGCCATGGGGACCGTACACGCTAAAGCTGAACGTTTGCGGTGCATCGGGGACGCCGATCCACTGGAAACGGTTGTTAGTACGAATTTGGTAGTAATTATACACTCCGGCCACAGCTGGGTTTACTATGTAGTTATTAAACATATACTGAGTAAACTGTGGCAGCTGTTGCGCTTTCGCTTGCTGAAACCCAACAACCATTATGGTTGAAATTAGGGCTATTTTAAGAACCTTTTTCATAGCTTTAAAGGTTTTACTGTTTCTTTTCAGATTCGGTTTTACAATTATTCTTTCAACTCTACCTAACTATAGTAATGGAGCCTGAAACGGATTTCCATTTTGTGGTACCCTCAACGTTGTAATCAATAACGTAGTAGTAGGTTCCAACCGGATAATCCTTTCCGTTGCTATTCTTACCATCCCAACCATCGCCAATTTCAGTTCCTTTTGCCGACCAAATTAGGGCACCCCAGCGATTATAAACCCGAACGGTCATGTTGGCAAATAGCTCGGCGTATGGAAGTTTCCAGAAATCGTTAATTCCATCGCTGTTAGGTGAGAAGGCATTAGGTATTCTAATTTGATTTAGAACGATTGCTTTGTATTCAATTATTTCAGGGCAACCCATTGTAGAAATCACCGTAAGTTTTAAAGGAATATACTTCTCGATTTTTCCACTTGGAGAAACTATTTCGCCATCTTGATGGTCTAAGTAATCGGGCGTTTTAAATTCCATGTATGGAGTAACGGTTTCATCAATCCAAACCTCGTCCCAAGTGTATTGAGCAGGGAAGAAAACTGGGTCAGGAGTCCATGTATATGTTTCTACTTTCCCCTCGCCACCTTCAACCACAGTGAATTCATATTGTGTATCGGAGAGCACCGCTATCACGGTTGTATCCTCATAGTTATTAAATAGGAACGGATGGTACTCAAGAATTCGAGGAATGTAGGGTAGCATACGTGCGTGTACGTCAACCGAATCGGTAACCTGAGCCAAGCATCCATCGCCCGACATAACGTCTACCCTGAATTTTGTTTTCTCAGTAAGAACCGTTGTATAGCTATCCTCTCCCTCGAATACTGGTTCGTTATCGGAGGTATTCAGGTCGAACCACATATATTCGGGATTAGTTACTAGATACGGTTGAGGATCAATAACTCCGTACTCATAGGCTGCAACACTCATCTCAACATCCGAACCGTAGCAAGCCGTATCGATGGCCAGAAGTTCAAGGGTGAAGTTCTTGGTTTCATCGAAAGGAATGTAGAAATCAAGGGTATCCTTACAATCCTTGGCATCGGTAATTACTGCAGTATAGTAGCCGTAGGTTTGCTCAATTGGATCCCATACATTATCTAGGTTCTCAATGTGTCCAAGTTTTTCACTATACCACTCAATGCTGAAATCGACAGGGAAGACTCCGTTTCCACCGGTAAGTCCGTTAATGGTTATTCCTCCCACATCGCCCTCAGGAGCTACAATACAGTTTGCAAGTGAAATATTGTAATCGAGCATAAGTGGTTCTGGACCCGGAATCTTCACGTCTTTAAACGCAGTACATCCCTGACTATCGGTTACACGAATGGTGTAGGTTCCGGGAGTTGGGTTGTACAAATCGAGCGTTTGTTGCCCGTTGCTCCATAGGTAGGAGTAATCTGGCGTTCCGCCACTTACCTGCATGTTGATAACTCCGGCAACATCATAGTGACAATCCAACGTATCAATTTCGTTAACAAGCGTTGAAATTTCAATGGAATCGGGTTCGTTTATTACAATCCTGTTGCCCTCCTCGAAAAGGTATTGGCACCCGTTAGCATCGGTAATGAATAAATTGTATATTCCAGGAAGAAGCTGCGAGAAAACTCCGTTGTTATTACTTTCTGTGAATCCTTCGGGCCCTTCAACCGTGTAGGTAACAGGAAGAGTTCCACCTTCAACATACATTGAAATGTAGCCCGAGTTATCACCGTAGCAAGGAATATCGAAGAAGGAAAGATTTGTCAGTGTCATACCCTCTGGATAAGTAATAACAACCTCCTCCTCAAAAACAAACTCACAGCCATTGGCATCGGTTATGGTGAACAGGTATGTACCTGCGTCAAGATTTTCGGCAATCAGTCCCGTTGCGCTTCCGCCATCCCACGATATTGTGTAATCGGGAGTTCCGCCCTCAATATTGAATACAACGTAACCCGAAGCAACTCCGTAGCAAAGGGGTTGAACTGCCTCAACAATCGACGCAATTAGCTCAGCAGGTTGAGTTACCTCAGCAGTTTGGGTAATTGTGTGCCCCGCATTATCGGTTACCGAAACGGTGTATGAACCAGCAGGTAGAACTGCATTCTCTGCATTTATTCCAATACCCGAATCGAAGGTTTCTCCTGTTTCAATAGAAGTTACAACTGTATTAAATGGAGGCAATCCGCCAAAAATCTCAACCTCAATCCAACCATCACTTCCTCCGAAACAACTAACAGGATGAGGTGTTATTTCAAGAGTAATAGCAGTAAGAACTATGGTTTCAGTTTGAACAGAGCAGCCAAACTCGTTCTCAATAATAACGTAGTAACTTCCTGCTCCTAATCCGGAAAATGAGCCTGTAGTGTTGTTTTCAACCTCAGTTCCACTTTGTGTAAACAGGGTGAATGCATAGGTGTATGTATCTGGAAGAGCGCTAACCACAATAGTTCCATCGGTTTCGCCAAATCCTGTTGGATGCTCTTTGATAACACTATAGGTTATTGGTTCAGCTTCGGGAAGTGTTAGCAGCGAGCTAAAAGTACAACCGTTTGCATCCTCAATATTTATAGTATAATCGCCAGCGGCAAGGTTCTCGTACAAGCCTTCGGAAGTTGCGGTAACCTCCTGGCTATCGGCATCGGTAAGGGTATAGGTATAGGGAGGTGTTCCGCCCAGAGCCTCAACAAGTATCGCCCCATTTGTGTCGCCCGTACAAGTTGGAGGAGTAATAGTAGTAGAAGTTTGCAGCTCATCAGGTTCAGTAATATCCTGAACCAATGTTATATCAATACCCTCCGAGTCAACAATGTAAACAGTGTATGTATCGGGAGCAAGGCCGGTTATTAGCAACATATCGTTGAAATCGGGTAACGGACCTGCTGTATTCGACCATGTTATGGTGTATGGCAGGGTTCCTCCGTCAACAGTAATCTCAATTTGACCATCGTTGGCTCCATTGCAGGAAACATTTGTAGGAGTAATGGTTACCTGTAAGCCAGCAAGGAAGATATCTCGTGTTGTTACGGTACATAAATTATCATCGGATATTTCAACGTAGTAAACACCGTTATACAGGTTCTCGAACAAGCCTGTAGTATTGTTGGCTATTTCACCCAACGTTTGCTCAAAAAGTGTAAACGTTAGGGTGCCAATTCCTCCTTCAGCTTCAAGGAATATTAAACCGTTTCCTGCACCCGTTGGGTTTTCTGCTTGTTCAGTAATTATATTATAATTTATTTTAGCCGGTCCAACATTAATAAATCTGTACTCAGGGCAAACGCCATCGGTTACTATAATACTGTAATCGCCTGGTTTTTGCCCCTCAAACAGGTTGT
>ERZ795057.2490-NODE-2490-length-13794-cov-55.759589_pt1 | contig 13794 bp, 8 predicted proteins | sample MGYA00375141_ERZ795057 | MGnify/ENA primary metagenome ERZ795057 (study PRJEB30186, sample SAMN05720163) | activated sludge metagenome | isolation source: Anaerobic digester | place: Hong Kong | collected 2015-01-26 ... | reverse complement strand
CGAATCATAATGCTTTTCAGGGCAAACATGCATCGGTTGGAGAAAGGTCTATGCTTGGAGTATTCCAGCATGTAATTCAGCAAATTGATACCAAAGACCAGAATGCTTTCGTTAGTTTTGATTTGTTGTTTGAGGGCATTCGTTCTACCATACGAGGTGAACTTCAAAGTGCTATAATACTTGCAGAGCGACAGGTTGATAACCCATTTGCCGTAAAGGTGCTGAAGGCACTATTCATGGTTAAGTATTACAGCAACTTCAAAACAACCGCCAGAAATATCTCGACCCTGATGATTGACAGTCTTCAGGTTGATTTAAAAGAGCATGATAAAAAGGTTTATGAAGCACTTGCCCTGCTTGAAAACCAAACCTATCTCCAAAGAAATGGTGACCTGTATGAATACCTGACTGATGATGAAAAGGACATTGAAGAGGAAATTAAATCAACGGATATTGACGATGGTCAGGTAACCGACCTGTTTAAGCAAATCATTTTTGATTCGATTATTGGTGAGAACAAGATTCGCTACTTGGAAAACAAGCAGGAGTACGACTTCACCAGTAAAATTGATGGGGTAATATTGGGCAAGGAGAAGGAACTTACCGTTGAAATCATTACACCCAATTTTCAAGACCACGACAGGGAAGATTTCTTTAAATCCCAAACCATGGGTTACAATACCTTGTTAATGATGGTGCTGCCATATGATGAACATATGCTTATGGATATCAGGATGTATCTGAAAACCGAAAAATACATCCGTCAGAACCAATCCACGACCAACAAGGATAACGTGAAGCGCATTCTCTTTGAGAAGGCACAGCAGAACACTATCAGAAGAACCACCCTTGTTACCCTGCTCAGAAGATTATTAGGAGAATCAGCCGTGTATATGAACGGCATGAAGCAGGATGTAAATGGCACATCCGATGGCAAAACAAGACTTGTCAATGCGTTCCAGAACCTGATTAAACTGGCGTATCCGAACCTAAAAATGCTTGGAACAATTCAATTCTCAGAAGATACCATTAAAGCCATTATCAGAGACAGGCAGGATGATTTGTTCGGAACAGATGATTCAACTATGTCAGAAGCCGAGAGTGAGGTTCTGAATATTATTCAAAGAAGAAAAAAGATGTCGGAAAGGACATCCCTGACTGATATCCGTGACCACTTTGCAAAAAAGCCATATGGTTGGTATCAGAATGCCGTATTCTGCATTGCAGCCAAATTGTACAAACGAGGGAAGGTTGAACTGTCTCAGGATTCAAATCTTTTGGATGATGATGGTGCTCTGAATGCATTCATGAACAATAGATTGTACAGCAATACCCTGCTTGAACCACAAGTTGATTATGACCCAAGGCTAATAAAGCAATTGATGACTGTGTACAGTGATTATTTTGATGAATCCTGCCCAGCAAAAGAAGCCAAAGAAGTGGCTTTGGCATTTAAAAGCAAACTCACTCAGGAATTAGGATGGTTAAACCAGATGCTAATGAGCAAGGAAAACTACCCATTTCTGAAAGTACTTGAGCCTGTGGCTGAATTTGTGGAGAAACTGACGAAAAAAGAATACAATTACTACCTAACCAATGTATCTGACTTTGAAGATGACCTGCTTGACTTTAAAGAAAAAACGGTTGACCCAATAAAGCGGTTCTGGAACGGTGAGCAAAAGAAGATATATGATGGAATCCGTGGATTCTTTTCTGGAAATCAATCCAATCTCGAATATATTGAGTGTGAGGAACTGGATGTGCTTCGTGATGTAAATGACCATGAGACACCATTTTATGGGAATCTCATCAGGGATGCAAAATCGGCAAAAGATACATTGACCAAAAAGGTTCTTGCACAAATTGATGAAGAAAGGAAACTTACGGAAGCAGAAATTACTAAAGCGATTGACCGAATCCAATCCCACGATGATTTTAAAGCATTGGATGATTTAAAGCGGAAGCAGGTACTGAAACCTTTCGAAGAAGAAGCCAATAAAGTTAAGGAACAGCGTTTTATTGCCAATCTAAGGGGTACACGTGCTTATGTTAAGGGAGAGTTGCTGGAAAAGCAATTGAATGAAATGGCAAAACTTGCCATGCCCCCCGAAAAGGATGATACACCTGTTGTTCACTACCAAAGAATTAACAATGTGAAAGTGGATTTCCCGAAAACCGAACTCAAGACAAAAGATGACGTGGATAAATACGTGGAAGCACTCAAAGCCAAACTCAACGAATTGATTAACGATAACAAAAGGATATCCCTGTAAACCATGAATACCAGTCATCTTAAAAAATTTGCTCAGGAAGCCAGAAGGAAGTTACTCGAACAGGTTGGTGCAAAACTCAACTTTGTTTTAACCACCGATTCGGCTGAGTTAAGGGAAAAAACTGAGCAATTAAAGCAACTCAGGCAGGAACTCGGTAGAACCACAAAAGAGCAGTTGATTGAGAAGGTTGCCTACACATGGTTTAACCGACTGATGGCACTTCGCTTCATGGATGTTAATGATTATCAGCCGTTAGGCATCAGGATTATTACTCCAAAAGATGGTTATACAATTCCCGAACTTCTTGATGAAGCAAAGCGTGGAAACATTCCTGATGAATTGAAGGTAAACCGACAGAGAATATATGATTTGCTGGATAACAAAATACCAAGTACCAATCCACAGAACGAAGCCTACAAAGAATTATTGATTGCAACCTGTAACCACCTTCATACTACATTCCCATTCTTATTCGAGAGAATAAATGATTATACGGAACTTTTATTGCCCGATGACCTGACCAGCGATTTCTCCGTTGTAAAGGATGTTAAGGATGGAATGCTGATTGAAGATTGTTTCAACGTAGAGATAATCGGGTGGTTGTATCAATTTTATATTTCAGAGAAAAAAGATGAAGTATTTGCATCCAAATCCAAGGTAAAGAAGGAAGACATCCCAGCCGCAACCCAGTTGTTTACACCAAGATGGATTGTAGAATACATGGTTCAGAATACTCTTGGTAAGTTGTGGCTGCAAAACCGACCCAAATCCAGTTTACGGGAGCAAATGCCCTACTTTATTGAATCCACATCCCTCGAAGCCGAAGACTATTTGAAGATACAATCACCAGAAGAGATAAAATTGGCAGACCCTGCCAGTGGAAGCGGACATATATTAGTTTATGCATTTGATTTGTTCACCAAAATCTACGAAGAAGAAGGTTACAGTATCAGTGAAATACCCAAACTCATAATAGAAACCAATCTGTTTGGATTTGAGATTGATGAACGTGCTGCACAACTTTCTGGCTTAGCGCTAATGATGAAGGCACGAAAGTACCAGCGTAAGGCATTCAGTAAGGCGATAAAGCCGAATATAATGTGCTACGAAGATTTACTACTCAATTCAAATGAGGTAAAGGAAATACTTAACTCCTTAAACATCAAGGTTTCCGATGAAATGATGCATGATATAGTGCAGATGCAAGAAGCCACCAATTATGGCTCAATCATTATTCCACATGCCGACAAAAGTGAACTTATCACAATTAGTAATAAATTAACTCAATCAGCATTTAATAGCGACGTATTCCTGAAGAGAAGGATTGATGCCCTAATATCTGCAATAAACCAACTGATTGCTCTCGCCAAAAAATTCCATTGTGTTGTTGCTAATCCACCCTATATGGGCGGTAGTAATATGAACCCAAATCTATCAGATTTTGTAAAGAGTAATTATCCAGATAGTAAAGCCGACCTAATGGCTTGCTTTATGGAGAGTGGCTTGGCTATGCTACAATTAAAAGGATTTTTGGGTATGATAAACCAACACAGTTGGATGTTTTTAAGTAGTTATGAGAGATTAAGAAAGAGATTAATTGATAGTGTATTTTTTGATACACTACTACATCTCGGGGCAAGGACATTCCCTGAGATTAGTGGAGAGGTTGTTCAAAATGCCTCTTTTACCATTTTTAACAACATTTCCGAAGATAATGGTAACTACATTCGTCTTGTAGATTTTGATAAGTCTGAGTTAAAAAGAAGCAAAACTCTTGCTGCAATTCAAAAATCCAGCGGTGAATTGTTTTACTCTTCGAATCAAAAAGATTTTAATAAAATACCAAGTAGTCCATTTGGATACTGGGTTAGTAATAAAGAATTAGAATTATATGATTCAGGAGAACTATTATCAAAATATACACATCCTGCAAAGGGTATTGATACAGGCGAAAATGATTATTTTCTAAGATTCTGGTTTGAAACAAATTATGAGGAAATTGATACTACACCCAACCCACAAGGTAAATGGGTTTTTTACAATAAAGGTGGAGAGTTTAGACGATGGTATGGTAACAGACACTATGTATTAAGATGGGGGGGTGATGGAAAAGAACTTGAAGGTAGACTCCAATGGGAGAAAAAGAAACCGACACTAAGAAACAAACAACATTGGTTTAAAAAAGGATTCACATGGACGACTGTTTCTGGTGGTGGTTTTTCAGCAAGGTTTTGTGAAGATGGTTTTTTATTTGACAATGGTGGTTGCACATTATTTGCCGAGGAAAATTTGAATACTTGGGGAGCATTGATTAACTCAATAGTAGCAGATAGATATTTCGACTTTTTGTCGCCCACTTTAAATTTTCAACCCGGGGGGACTGGCTCTATTGCCGTTAATACAAAAGTATTCTCGTTGATTGATATTATTGAACCAATTACGGAATGCTGTATTGAATTATCAAAGGCAGATTGGAACGCAAAAGAAACTTCATTTGATTTCACGAGAAATAATTTAATCATAATAGGTAATAACCAAATTGAAGATTTAGATGAAATATTTGATTTATTTAAGTTGAAATGGAAAAAGTTATTCTTTGAATTACAAAGGAATGAAGAAAGATTAAATGAAATATTTATCCAAGTATATGATTTAAAAGAGGAAATTACTCCCATAGTCCAGATTGAAAGAGTGACAATTCTTCAAGATGAACTTTCTCAAACCTTTCTTCCAGAATTCAATAAAAAACTCATTCGTGACCCAGAAACCCATTATGTACTCAACTACAATCAAATAGAACTACCTTTTATTGCCAGTGAAATTATGGCACAGTTTATCAGTTATTCGGTGGGTTGCATGTTGGGAAGATATAGTCTGAATAAAGATGGTTTGATACTATCAAATCAGGGAGAGTCCCTCAGAGATTACATGCAAAAAATTAGCAAATCACGCAATGAATGTATTTTTCTTCCTGATGAAGATAATATTATACCAATTCTTGATGATGAGTGGTTTGAAGATGATATTGTCGGTAAATTTAACAAGTTTCTCAGGGTTACCTTTGGGGAGAAATACTTTAATAAAAACCTTGCATTCATTGAAGAACACATTGGCAAAGACATTCGGAAATATTTCATCAAGGATTTTTATCCTGACCACATTAAACGTTACAAGAAACGTCCAATCTACTGGATGTTTTCATCACCCAAGGGTTCATTCAATGTGTTGATTTATATGCACCGTTACACACCTGATACGGTCAGTAACATCTTGAACAAGTACCTGAAAGAGTTCATCGGCAAGTTAAATACCCGAAAGGAACATCTCGAACGTGTTAAGGAAACTGGTTCTGCTTCAGACAAAACCAAAGCCATTAAAGAAAGTGATAACATCCAAAAGATGCTGGTTGAACTTCATGAATATGAAAGAGATATTCTGTACCCATTGGCAACAGAACGTACTGAAATTGATTTGGATGATGGGGTTTTGGTGAACTATAACAAGTTTGGGAAAGCCGTAAAAGAGGTTAATGGGTTGAATGACCCTGCGACCAAGAAGAAGGTGAAGCAGTTTGATTGGATTGATACAAGCCAAATAAAATGAACAAGATAGAGGAAGCATTATCGAAACTATTTGCTAAGCATCGAATCATCTTTTGGTACGATGAGAACGAACAATTGAAAGAAGAGTTCGATGAACTGGTTTTGGATGGTGTAGAAAAGGTTATTGTCAAGGACAACCAGTTCTACATCAAATATCTTATCAGTCGGGAAAAACCAAGCACTCAGTTTTTACTCTATCTTCCTTACAACAAACCGAATAATGCTGAAAACTGGCTCTTGGACATGGAACTTGCATATTATGTGTTTCAAACCAGACAAGAAGCAATGTTTGCGCAGGAACTGGAACTGGATTATGATTTCACCAACCTGATTGCCGAACACATCGAATTTTTCAAAAACAAGGAACGCAGAGCGGATTTGAAGGAATTGCTGGGAAAGGACGATGATTACCAAGCCATACGATATAAAATGCTGGCTGTTCTATTCAATACCGATAATGTTAGCCTTGTATCATTTCTTCAGGTTCATGCATCTGCTTTCAATGATGGTAATGAACGTTACGACAGGGAATTGGAGCGGTATAACCTGAAAAAATTCTACTGGAAAGAGATTGCACGTAAATATGGTTATACCAATGAAACACCAACCATATATGATTTCCTGTTGGAAGTATTCAATAACAATTTCTCCATCGGTAAAAAAACTGGCATTGCGAAAGAATCCAAGATACTCATCAGCATGTGGAAGGATTCCATATCCTACCAACAAGCATACCGAAAACTTTCACAGAAGATTGCTGGTGATTTGAAGATAGAGTCGGCTCTGAATAACATCAGGGTGGATGATATTATTCAGGATGATTTATTCGAACTGATTGATAAACGAATTATATCGGAACTTGCTCAATTAATATGTGAAGAATCCATATCAAATGACAGGCTGAACCAACTCATAAAGCAAAGGGAAAACAAATACTGGTATCAGGATTACGAAGATTTTTATGCCTGTCTGGAGAACGGGATGCAGATGATTACATCGGTCAGAAAAACGGACAAGTTGAAGGTCGAATCATTTGGTGAAGGAATCCAGACCTATGCCCAGAACCTCTATAAGATTGACCATTATTATCGGAAGTATATTTACCACTATCGTAAAGCCAAGCAAAATAAAGTTTTGCAACCCTTGACCGAGAAAGTGGAGAAGGTTTATTGCAATGATTGGCTGCTTAACTACGGGAACAAATGGCAGAAAGTAATCGATACCTCTGAGAGATGGTATAACCAACCAAAAGTCGCACAGCACAGATTCTTTACTGACCACGTTAAACCGTTCGCCACCAAGGGACAACGGCTTTTTGTTATAATTTCTGATGCATTACGCTATGAATGCGGGTGGGAATACTTGCAGAAAATACAGACCGAGAAACGCTTTGAAGGGGAATTGGAACACATGGTTTCATCCCTGCCTTCCTACACCCAATTGGGAATGGCAGCACTGCTTCCCAATGCAAATATGACATTCCAGCCAGATAGTGAAAACATCCTCATCAACGGCAATTCAACCCAAGGGGTACTGGCAAGAAGCAAAATATTGGAACAGATGGCTGGTGTAAGAGCCACGGCTATCAATGCCGAGGATTTCATGAAGATGAACTCTTCCACCGATGGTCGGGAATTTGTGAAACAATATGACTTGATTTACATCTACCACAACCGCATTGATAAGGTTGGCGATGACAAAACATCCGAAGAAAAAGTGTTCGAAGCAGTGGAACAGGAACTGGAATTCCTGATGGATGTGATAAAAAAGATTGCCAATATGAATGGCAATAACATGTTTATCACGGCTGACCACGGTTTCCTTTACCAGAATAACGAACTGGCAGAGAGTGATTTTTCCATCGGTGAAGTTAAAGGTGAGTTATGGAAAGAGTCCAGACGATATGTAATCGGGAAGAATTTGAAAGGTGATGCCAGTACCAAACATTTTACCGCAGAACAACTCAACCTGTCTGGTGATGCTGAGGTATTGATTCCAAAATCAATTAACAGGATTCGAATCAAAGGCGCAGGTTCAAGGTATGTGCACGGTGGAGCATCGCTTCAGGAAATTGTCATACCCCTGTTAAAAGTCACCAAAACACGTCAGGATACCACAAAACAGGTAGATGTGGATATCATCAAATCAACCGACAAGATAACCACCAACATATTGGCTGTTTCATTCCTGCAAACCGATTTGGTGAGTGAAAAAGTACTCCCAAGACAAATCAGAAGTGCCATTTACGCTGAAGACGGTGAAATGCTAAGTGACCAATTCACCTACAACTTTGATATCGCTGAGGGCACAGAGAGAATGCGTGAAGTGAAACACCGATTCCACCTGAGTTCAAAAGCAAGTGGTAAGTATAAGAACCAAAGGGTGAAACTGCTGCTGGAAGAACCCGTGGAAGGTTCAAGCAAATGGAAGACCTACAAAGAATATTCCTATACACTGAATATTTCATTTACAAACGATTTTGACGACATGTAATATGAATGAACTGGATAAGAAAATAAATCAACACTTCGGTGGCAAAGTGGTCAGAAAAGACCTGACCAAACTGGTGAAGGGTAACGCCATAGTACCAACTTATGTGCTGGAATACCTTCTCGGACAATATTGTGCCACAGACGATGAACCAACTATTGCTCAGGGAGTGGAAACGGTAAAGAGCATTATCGCAAAGCATTTCGTTCATCGGGATGAAGCACAACTGATAAAATCTACCATTCGTGACAGCAAGTCACACCGTATCATTGATAAAGTATCTGTCAGGTTGAATGATAAAAGGGATTTGTATGAAACATCCTTTGCTAACCTTGGTCTAACCAAGGTGGTGATAAACGAGAATATCGTTAAGCAAAACCAAAAACTGCTCTCAGGTGGTGTTTGGTGTTTGATAACTATGGGGTATCAACCCTCAGAAGAGAGGGATGCTTCACCGTGGATAATCGAAAACCTGAAACCCATCCAGATTTCCAATGTGGATGTGGATGAGTACAAGGAAATCCGAAAGAAATTCACCACCGAAGAATGGATTGACCTATATATTCAATCCATAGGGTTAAATCCTGAAGAATTTACCTTCCGTTCCAAACTCATTCAACTGGCACGTTTAATACCCTTCTGTGAGAATAATTACAACCTGATAGAATTAGGACCGAAAGGAACTGGCAAGAGCCATATCTACTCAGAGATGTCACCACACGGCATACTTATTTCTGGTGGAGAGGTAAGTAAAGCCAAACTTTTTGTAAACAACAGCACAGGAGATATTGGTCTGGTTGGATATTGGGATGTGGTTACCTATGATGAATTCGCAGGAAAAACCAAGAAAGTTGACCGTGGATTGGTGGATATCATGAAAAACTACATGGCAAACAAGTCCTTCAGTCGTGGAAAAGAGATTTATGGTGCATCCGCATCTATGGCATTCATAGGCAACACTGAACATCCAGTTCCATATATGCTGAAACATAGCAACCTGTTTGATGCGTTACCGAAGGAATACTATGACACAGCATTTCTTGACAGGCTTCATTGCTATTTGGCTGGATGGGAAGTGCAAAAGTTGCGTAATGAGATGTTCACCGACAATTACGGTTTTATAGTGGATTATATGGCTGAGGTCATGAAGGAACTACGGAAGGAAGACCGCATGAATGACTACACCAGATATTTCGACCTCTCAGATTCAATCACAACCCGTGATAAAACATCCATTGCCAAGACTTTCTCTGGGTTAATAAAAATCATCTTTCCACATGGTGAATTTACCGAAGAGGAAGCCAAGACAATACTTGAATTTGCCATTGAGAACAGGAGAAGAGTGAAAGACCAACTCCGTAGAATGGATGAAACATTCGAAAAGGTTGATTTTTCCTATATCAATAAAAAAACCAGCAAGAAGATATATGTTCAGACACTTGAATACATTGAGCACAGGGAAATGTTAGGGTTGAAAGATGATGACGAACCCTTACCAGAGATAGAAAAGACCATTCCAAAGAAAGAACAGCCTGAAAAAGGCATAGAATTAGTCGAAGGTCAGAAGATTATCCGTGACAACCAGTCAGGAATATCATACGACATGCTGTTTGGTGCTTACCTTATCGGTGCAAAGGAAATAACTGTAACCGACCCGTACATTCGCCTTCCGTACCAACTCCGAAACTTCATGGAGTTCGCAAAACTGTTATCAACAAAAAAGGATGAACTGGAAGAGGTAAAACTACACCTGATAACCAACAATAACGAGGATTACCTTGAAAACTCGAAGGGAGCATTTAAAGAGATGGCTGATTCACTGGAATCACTGGGCATTCAATTTACCTATGAGTTTGTTGAAAACACACATGACCGTTCTATAGTACTGGATAATGGCTGGAAGATAGTACTTGGTCGTGGTCTGGACATTTACCAGAAGACGAATGGGTGGTATGATATAGCGGAGTACTATCAGGAGAAGAGGTTGTGTAAGGGGTGTGAAGTGACGTATGTTAAAACCAATCAGTCATGAATCTACTTAAACCCGATAATTACATAGAAAAAATAAACTCTTATACAGAGGAGGAATGGAAACCACTTCTTGATTTAATACCAAAGATTGAAAAGGTTGAGAAATTCGGTGATGACACAGAAGCGATGAAACTGTTAGAAAAAGGTATCATCGATATGCATCCTTATTTGGAACACGAAATAGTTGGACAGTTCCGTGAAGTAGTATATTCAATACCAATCATTATCGACTTTGATTGGGGTTCTTGGGATGAAGGACGGGAGATGCTCAGTAATAATAACTTTGATTATGATACCATAGACATACCTGCTAAATGTAAAATCATTACTGCTTTGGTTAGGAATGACCGTTTCTGCGATGGGGTTTTGGTTGGTGCATTTGAAGCAGGGATGATACTGAAATTACTCAGGTCAATCCAGCAGCAATTGAGATTTAATGGAAAATTTTGATATAGAATAACGCAACGCTACATATTATGGAACAAGAAATAAAACTCGGAAAGAAAATATTCATACGAAACACTGGAAAAGATGAATATTGGCTACAAGAAATAATTTACTCTAATCCAGAGAAACTGGGTCTTGGCAACTTGGTAACAGTTAGAAAAGAAAAAAGCCAGTCAAATGGTGGAAGACTCGACATTCTTTTAAAAGACCCAACGGATAACACCATGTATGAAGTAGAAGTAATGTTAGGTGATACAGACCCATCTCATATCATTCGGTCAATTGAATACTGGGATAATGAAAAAAGAAGATATCCTCAGAGACAACATTTCGCTGTACTAATTGCAGAATCATTTGAAAGACGGTATTTTAACGTCATTCAACTACTAAGTTTAACAGTGCCAATGATTGCTATTCAGGCAGACCTACTGGAAGTTGGAGATGAGAAAATCCTGAATTTCACAAAAATCCTCGATGTTTATGTTGAACAAGAAGAAGAGGAAGAAGCGAAGCAAGTTACTGAAGCAACATGGAGTGATAAAGCAGAATGGACATTAGAAACTGCAAAAAAACATCTTGAGTTATTGTTGGAAGTTGAGAAGAATGTTGAGTTGAAATTAACTCAAAGTTATGTTAGTATTGTTGTAAATGGCAGAAATACATACATGTACGATAAACGAACCAAACCAAATTCTGTAGTTTGGTTTAATATTAAAGAAGAGGAAAAGGTCGATGCAATAAAGAAATTGCTTGATGATAAGAATATTGTTTATAGTTACGGTAAATACAAAGATTTCAGTTTTACATATGATAAGCAGTTTTTGGTTAAAAATCAGGATTTGATGAGGCAAATCCATGAAATAAAATTTAAGGAATTCGCCTCTGAGGAATAATCCATCCTTGAATAATTTGGATGATAATTCTGTGGCTAAAATATATTTATTAAGAAAAGTTTGACAGGTTGTATTTATCGTGCGAAAATTATTGGTCAATATCACTATAAATTAAGAAAATGATACCAGACTACCAATCTCTCATGCTCCCTCTATTAAAACTTGTTTCTGACAAACAGGAATATAAATATCGTGACCTTATAGAAAAGTTAGCATCAGAGTTTAAGTTAACAGATGAAGAGAGGAAAGAACTGCTGGCGAGTGGCAACCAACCCGTGTTTGACAACAGGGTTGGTTGGGCAAAAACATATTTAAAAAAGGCAGGATTGATTGACTCCCCAAAGAGAGCAACGTTTGTTATAACCGAATTGGGACTTCAAACATTGAAGGAAAATCCTGACCGAATTGATGCAAAATATTTAAGAAAGTTCCCTGCTTTCATTGAATTTGTTCATGCGGGGAAAGGCGATAGTGAAAGTGAAGAAGAACCAATTTCACAAGAAATAACAGCGCAAACTCCTGAAGAAAATCTTGATAGAGCATATCAAAGAATAAGAAAGTCGTTAGCGTCTGAATTGCTAAGCAAAGTGACTGAACTATCTCCTGCCTTTTTTGAGAGACTGGTAATTGAATTATTGGTTAAAATGGGTTACGGTGGTTCAATGAAGGATGCAGGTAAAGCAATCGGTAAAAGCGGAGACGAAGGAATAGACGGTACGATAAAAGAAGACAAATTAGGTCTTGACATTATTTATGTTCAAGCAAAACGATGGAAAATAGGAAACGTAGTCGGTAGACCTGAAATTCAAAAATTTGTTGGAGCGTTGGCTGGTCAAGGAGCAAAAAAGGGAATATTTATCACAACTTCAAGTTTTACAAAGGAAGCCTTGGACTACACCCCGAAAAATGAAACCAAGATTGTGCTTATTGATGGTGAACGACTGGCTCAGCATATGATAGATTTTAACATTGGATGCACCATTCAGCAGACATATGAACTGAAAAAGATTGACAGTGATTATTTTGATGAAGAATAACTTATAATCTTCAATATGTACTTCTCCAACATGCAACACTTCCTTGACGAACAAGGAAACATCCCCAAGCAAATGCCCAAGGAAGCACGGGAACTGGCGAGTTTCTTCGCTATAATAATTGACACAACCACCAAGACTTATCCAAAAAGGCTCAAGGCAACTGATATAAGGTGCTTTGAAAAGGGATGTCAGGGAACGGCAAGGGTTGAAATAATACCATCAGGTGAAATTCACTGGATGTGTTCACGATGCGAAAACGAAGGGAAGATAAGCCATTGGCAGAGGACGAGGTGGAATAATATGGAAAAAGCACTCTAATATGGCAAATTACGACAGTGGTTTTCAAAATATGAACACCAGTATTTATAAGACACATCGGGAAAAATATTTACCTGAGAAGATAAAATGGCTTTTTGTCGCTGAATCACCACCAGCATTTAAAGGAGAAATTCCTCAAGCATACTTTTATTTTCCAGAGATTCCAAAAGCCGATAGTCTTTTTTACACCATTATCAAAGCCATATATAAAATAGATTTTGAGAAACATGTCCATAACCGTACTGAAATATTAACTCAATTTTGCAAAGATGGTTATTACTTGATTGACAGTGTTGATTATCCAATAAATAAGGACAGGCAATTTAATGATATCAACAATAATTTAAGAGAGTTTATTATTGGAAAAAATATAGAAGCATTTGATAATCATATTGCCAGTTTAATCCAATTTGGTAATATTAATGAAATGACAAAGACTATTCTCATTAAAGAAACCGTGTATAATCAACATTTTAACAATCCTCTGTTAAAGGTTGCTAATGATACTTTCATCGGATTTCCACAATACATAAAGGACAGGAAAATGATTAAATCCATCAGTGAAATAATAGAATCATCTTTTGAATAATTAATGTTCTTTGAATTAAGAGCGGTTAAGTGTTCCATAAACTAACCCTCTCCCCAAATAATTAACATTAAATAACCAGCATCCAGAACCACCGATTTTCCGTATTCATCCCCC
>ERZ795057.2488-NODE-2488-length-13803-cov-4.451047_pt1 | contig 13803 bp, 15 predicted proteins | sample MGYA00375141_ERZ795057 | MGnify/ENA primary metagenome ERZ795057 (study PRJEB30186, sample SAMN05720163) | activated sludge metagenome | isolation source: Anaerobic digester | place: Hong Kong | collected 2015-01-26 ... | reverse complement strand
GTGCACGACGGCGACACCGTGCTGGTGGACCAGACCGGCGGCGACCACCTGGAGACCATCGGCAGCGGTCAGGTCATCATCTTCGACGGACACGAGCTGCAGCACACGAACATCGCAGAGGTGAGCGAGGGCGAGGCCCTGAGCATCGAGCACATGGTCGTGCACATCATTGCCCGCGGCTACCACTACAACGTGGCCAAGCGCACCTTCTTCGCACCCGAGCGGGTGGAGCACTGAGCCGATGGAGCAGGGCCTGCAACGTCCGGAGCGCACGCACTGCCTCAATTGCGACGGCCCGCTGAACGGTCCCTACTGTCCGGATTGCGGTCAGAAACGCGACCTGCCGGACTTCACCTGGCACTTCCTGCTGCAGGAACTTCCGGCCAGCCTGTTCCAGGTGGACCGCGGCATCTGGTACACCATCCGGCAACTGTTCACCCGGCCCGGCCATGCCATCCGGGACTACCTCGCCGGCAAACGCGTCCGGTATTTCCGGCCCATCTCCCTGCTGGTGCTTTCCGCCGGTCTGTACGGTTTCCTGGGCCTGTTCCTGGACATGGAGTTGCCGGGATTGAAGATGGATGATGCCCAGATGAAGGTCATCGAGGTCATCAACCGGCACTATGCGCTGGTGGAACTGGTGCTCCTCCCCTTCATCGCCTTCGGTACCTGGCTCTTCTTCCGCCGGTCGGGCTACAACTTCGTGGAGCACCTGGTGTTGAACGCCTTCCTGGGTGCCCAGCGCGTGATCGTGACGCTGGCCCTGCTGCCGGCCATGTTCGCCATGAACGGGTCCCCCTTGCTCTTCGGCATCGCGACCGCCGGGAACGTCATCAGCATGGGGCTGTTCGTCTGGGCGCTGGTGCAGCTGTTCCAGGAGCGCTCGGCGGTCTCCGTCCTGTTCCGTTCCCTGGGTGCCTTCGCGCTCAGCTACTTCCTGTTGGGCGTGGCCGTGGTGTTGGGCGTCGTAGCCTTGATCATCGCGCAGAACGAGTTCGGCCTATTCTGATCATGGAGACCATCATCCCCCGCTTCCGCCGCATCGCCATTGCCGAGGGCTGGAGCTTCCTCGTGCTGCTGTTCATCGCCATGCCCTTGAAGTACGTCTGGGACCTGCCCCAGGCGGTGAAAGTGGTGGGCTGGCTGCACGGCATCCTGTTCATCGCCTACTGGGTGTACGCCGTGCCGCTGTTCACCAAGCTGAAGTGGCCGGCGGACCGGGTGATCGGCCTCGGACTGGCATCGGTGCTGCCCTTTGGTACCTTCGTGATGGAGCGCAAGTGGCTGCGTTGATGCGGCCACCTCCAAAACGATAGGACCATGAGCGACGAACGAGGATCCACTTTTCTGCCATTTCTTGCTGGAATAGCCACCGGAGCGCTGCTCGGGGTGCTCTTCGCCCCGCAGAGCGGCAAGGAGACCCGGGAGGCCATCACGGGGCAGGGCACTGCCGCGAAGGAGAAGCTCGAGGACCTGGTGGCCGAGGGCAAGCGCCGCTGGAGCGAGGCCAAGGGCCATGCGAAGGAAAAGGCCGAGCTCACCGCCGAAGAGGTGGATGACCTGCTCACCTTCCTCATGAAGGAAGGCCGTGATCTCTTCGAACGGCTGGAGAAGGAGAAGGCGAAGCACGCATGAGCAACGACCGGAGGAACGAGCTGGAGCAGCTGGCCGACCAGGTGATGGCGGAGGCGAAGGGGCTGATCGAGTCCCAGCGCCGCCTGCTGCTGCTTTCCACCGCCGACCGGGTGGGCAAGGCCTCCGCACGTACCGTCACCGTGGTGGTGCTGATCGTGGGCGTGGCCCTGGTACTGCTGTTCGCGAGCATTGCCGGCGCCCTCTACATCGGCCGGCGCCTTGGCGACATGGCCCTCGGCTTCCTGATCATGGCCGGGGTGTTCGTGGTGCTGTCCGGCATCTTCCTGCTGATCTGGCGCGGTGGCCTGCGCGACCGCCTGCACGTGGCCGTGATCAATGAATTCCAGAGCGACGATGAGGACGAAGCGCTTTCCTGACCTGGCCGCCGTGCAGGCCGAGAAGGAGCGCCTGCGCCGGGTGCGCGATGTGCATCGCCAGGCGCTGGAAGGCCACTGGCAGCGCGTTTCGCATGACAAGGACTACCGCCTGCGCCTGACCGGCGATGCCGTGAAAAGCGCGCTGGGCATCCGGCCCGGATCCTGGGGCAGCGTGGCCACCGGACTCCTGAAGGAGAAACGCATCCTGATGCCGCTGGCCAGCATGGCCCTGGGCAAGGGCATGAAGTTCGTGGGCAAGCGCTGGTTCTGGGTGGCCCTCGGGTCCGTGGTGCCCATGCTGCTGCGCGACCGCAACGTGGAGGACGTGTTCCGCGAGGTGGGCGTGACCATGGCCCGCGTGCGCGACCGGATCCTGCACCGCAACGGGGACGAGGCTCCCGATCAGGAAGCGGAGGACTAGTTCCCGAAGATCGCGGTCACCGGCTCGCCGTCCGGTCCGATGTGGCCGCGGTACATGCCGGAGCAGTTGAAGTCCAACACCACGTTGCCTTCGCGGTCCACCGCGATCAGGCCGCCATCACCGTCCAGGGGAGGCAGCTTCTCGTGCACCACTTCCCGCACGGCCTCGGCCAGCGAAAGCCCCTTGTAGGCCATGAGCGCGTGCACGTCGAACGCGGCCACCGCCCGGATGAAGCTCTCGCCATGCCCGGTGCAGCTCACCGCGCAGGTGGCATTGTTCGCATACGTGCCCGCGCCGATGATGGGGCTGTCGCCGATCCGCTGCCAGCGCTTGTTGGTCATGCCGCCGGTGCTGGTGGCGGCCGCCAGCCTTCCTTCCGCGTCCAGGGCCACCGCACCCACCGTGCCGAACTTCCGGTCGTCGGTGCCCCCGCTGTGGTCCAGCTGATACACGTCGGTGCCACGCGTCTGCTGCCATTGCTGGTAGCGGAACTCGTCGAAGAAGTACTGGTCGTCCTCCAGTTCCACCTTCTGTTTGTGGGCGAACTCGAAGGCGCCCAGGCCGCTGATCAGGACATGCTGGCCGGTGTCCAGCACCCGGCGGGCCAGCGAAACGGGGTTCTTCACGTTCTGCACGCTGGCCACGGCGCCGGCCTTCAGCGTGGAGCCGCACATCAGGCTGGCGTCCATCTCATGCTGTCCGTCGGCGTTGAAGACCGACCCGCGCCCGGCGTTGAAATGGGGGGAATCCTCCAGGGCACGGACGGCGGCCTCGACCGCATCGAGGGCGGCCCCTCCCTCCTGCAGCACGGCATGCCCGCGTTGCAGGGCCAGGGCGAGGGCCTCGCGGTAGGCCTTCTCGCGGGCAGGGGTCATCAGCGAGCGGGAGATGGTTCCCGCGCCGCCATGTACGGCCAGGGCTGTGGGCATCAGTCGCGGATCAGCACACCCTCGGCGATGAAGCCGATGCTGGTCTCGGGCTCGGTGATGGCCTCGATCTCCTCCTTGCTCTTGCCGGCGTCCTCGGCGTAGTGGCGCAGCGTGGCCACGTCCACCGTCTCGCGGGTGGCGGTGCCCTGCAGGATGGCCACCTTGCCCTCCATGCCCTGCTTGGGCACGAAGAAGCCGTAGTCCTTGAAGCGCACCTTCATGGTGCTGCCATCGGCCAGGCGCATGTCCATCCAGCAGCCCTTCACGGCGCAGGTGGCATTGATCTCGCCTTCCACCTTGGCGTCCATGGTCTCGGTGCCGGTCATCGCTTTGGTGAACTCGGCCATGCTCATGGCCCCCTCCGGCGTGATCTCCGCACCATAGCTGGTCATACCCAGCGGCTTGCCCGAGGCCTCACGGGCCTGTTCCTGAGCGGTGGCATCGTGGCTGGCGGTGTTGCAGGCAAGCACGAGCAGGGCGCTGCAACCGAGGGCAAAGAGCTTCTTCATGGTCGGTGTGTTCTGGGCGCAAAGATCGGTATTCGAGCGTTGCAGGTTGAACGTTGGAGGTTGGGTGGAACCCTGCCGCCTTGCCTAACTTCCCGGCGATGCCCCGGAAGAAGACCACCATCGGACGGCTGGAGCACATCGCCCTGCCGGAGCTGGGGGTGCAGCGCGTGGAGGCCAAGATCGACACCGGCGCCTACCGCAGTGCCCTGCACTACCAGCGTGTGCGGGTGGTGGCCGATGACGAGGGCCCCTTGCTCGAGGTCTCCTTCCACATGGGCCGCCGCCGGGTGAAGCGCCACTTCCGGGAGTTCAAGCTGGTGGAGGTGAAGAGCAGCAACGGCCAGGTGAGCGAGCGCTACCTGATCCGCACCGCGGTGGTGCTGAACGGCCGCCGGGTGCGCACCCAGTTCACGCTGTTCGACCGCAGCGACATGAAGTTCCAGGTGCTGCTGGGCCGCAAGTTCCTGCGCGGCCGCTTCGTGGTGGACGTGGACCGGGTGAACGTGCTGGGCTGATGCCCCTTACACGTGCCGCTCGATGTACTTGATGATCTCGCCGGCGATGTCGTGGCCGGTGGCGCCCTCGATGCCTTCGAGCCCGGGGCTGGAGTTCACTTCGATGACCAGGGGGCCGCGGTCGCTCTGGAGCATGTCCACACCCGCCACGTGCAGGCCCAGGGCCTTGGCGGCCTTGATGGCCACCACCTCCTCGTCACGGCTCAGGTCCACCAGCTCGGCGGTGCCGCCGCGGTGCAGGTTGCTGCGGAACTCCCCCTCCTTGCCGGTGCGGCGCATGGCGCCCACGATGCGGCCGTCCACCACGAAGGCCCGGATGTCCACCCCCCGGCTCTCCTTTATGAACTCCTGCACGATCACGCGGGCCTTGAGGCTGTTGAAGGCCTCCACCACCGCGATGGCCGCCTTCTTGCTCTCGGCCAGCACCACGCCCAACCCCTGGGTGCCCTCCAGCAGCTTGATGATGCAGGGCGTGCCAACGCGGTCGATGACGGAGGCCACGTCCTTGGAGTAGTTGGTGAAGACGGTCTTGGGCAGCCCCACCCCCGCGCGGGCCAGGATCTGCATGCTGCGCAGTTTGTCGCGGCTGCGGACCAGCGCCTGGCTCTCGGTGGTGGTGAACACCTTCATCATCTCGAACTGCCGCACCACGGCGGTGCCGTAGAAGGTGACCGAGGCCCCGATGCGGGGGATCACGGCGTCCAGTTCGGTGATCGGCTCCCCGTCATAGATGACCTGGGGATGCTTCTTCTCGATCACGATGTCGCACTTCACGTGGTTCACCACGCGCACGTCGTGGCCACGCAGCTGGGCGGCCTCCACCAGGCGGCGGGTCGAGTAGAGCTTGGGGTCCCGGGAGAGGATGGCGATGTTCATGGAAGGCACGGGGCGCTAAGCTAGGTCCCTTTGGGAATGTGGGAATGTGGGAATGTGGGAATGTGGAAATGAGGGGATGTGGGAATGTGGGAATGCGCCTTAGTCGGGGCGCTTCCAGCGGATGCTCCAGAGACCGCGCAGGTCGCCGAGGGCGTAGCCGGTGGCCTCGTCGTCCGGATAGTTCGTCCGGATGGCGGCGTGGGCGGTGCTGTCCAGGTTCTCGCCGGCCACGCCATGGCACGTGAGGCAGAGCGGTGCCTGGATGAAGATGGGCGCGTAGAAGGCGACGCTGTCCACACCATGGGCCACGGCCTTGGGCTTCAAGGGCTCCCCGCCTTCGGACCACGAACGTGCGTAGGCTTCCAGTTGCTCCCGTTCAGCGGGGTCGGGCGCATCATGCGGGGCGCGGAGCTTGAGGCTGGTGCGTTTGATGCGTGCACCGTGAGCCTGCGAGAGCGAGTCCACCAACGGAAGCGCCGCCGCATTGCAGTACGCCACCGCATGGGCCGGGCCGCCCTCGGCCATGGCCTGCTTCAATCGGCCGCTCAGTGCCTGGAACGAGGCCTGCGCCAGGGCCTGTCCACGTTCCACGGCAGCGGCCTCGTCGATGGGCTTCACGGACGGGGCGCAGGCAGATAGCAGCAGCGCAGTGATCACGGTGCACCCAGCGATGGCATGTGAATGCTTGCGCATGGAGCGAAGGTATGGGGCGGTCGCATGCCCCGAACTGATGTACGCATGTATGGCCATATATAGGATGATGTTCCGGCCAAAGCCAGCAAGAGGGCCGGATCCAAGCCGATCAGGCCCGATGCCAATTGCCAAGGGGATGAAGTCCCTGTAGAGAACATTTCGGCAGTGGTCATGCCTTCCCGGTGTACGGCGATCAGACATGGAGATCCATGCATGGCCATACATATGTGGATCTCAAATGGCCAAGGTCCTCCCCTCCGCTCCCGTAGCTTCGCCGCATGGCCTCCACCTGGCGGAACCTGTTGCCGCGCGACCCGCTGACCGCGCTCACCGTGCTGGCCCTTGTGCCCCGGGTGCTGACGGCCTTTTTCTCGGGCGGCTACTTCGCGCACGACGACCACTTCCTGGTGATCGAGGCGGCTGGCAGCTGGGCGGACGGTTCCGACTACAACAACTGGCTGCCCTGGCACCAGGAGGGCGAGCCGCGCCCCAGCGGGCACAGCTTCTTCTACGTGGGCTTCCACTACCTGCTGCTGGTGCTGCTGAAAGGCATCGGCATCACCCACCCGAAGGTCATGATGGTGTTCGTGCGCCTGGTGCACGCGGTTTGGAGCCTGATCGTGGTGCGCACGGGCTACCGGATCGCACTGAAGCTCTCCGGGGATGAAGGCATCGCGTGGCGCACGGGGCTTCTGCTGGCGCTCTTCTACTTCATGCCCTTCCTGGCCGTGCGCAACCTGGTGGAGGTGGCCTGCATCCCCTTCCTCATGCTGGGTGCCTGGCGGCTGGTGCGCGATGGCGACAAGCCCGCGTTGGGCGCCGTGCTGGTGGCGGGCATCTGGTTCGGACTCGCGATCAACGTGCGCTTCCAGACCCTGTTCATGTCGGCCGGGGCCGGGCTGGGGCTGTTCCTGTTGCGCGATGTGCGCCGGGCCTTGGTGTTCGGAGCCGGGGTGCTGCTGCCCTTGGTGGTGTTCCAAGGCGGCATCGACCTGTTCATCTGGGACCGGCCCTTCGCCGAGCTCACCGAGTACGTGATGTACAACATGGCACACTCCACTACTTACGGGGTGCTGCCGTGGTACAACTTCCTGTTGCTGCTGGCCGGGGTGTTCATTCCTCCGCTGAGCCTGGGCGTCCTGTTCGGGTTCTTCCGCCGGTGGAAGCCACTTCCGGTATGGCTGGCCCTGTTCGCCTTCCTGGCCTTCCACAGCTGGCACCCCAACAAGCAGGAGCGCTTCATCTTTCCCCTGCTGCCGCTGTACTTCGTGCTGGGCTTTACCGCGTGGGAACAGTGGCGGCTGGCCTCGGCCTGGTGGCAGGGGCGGCCGGGTCTGCAACGCGGGCTGCGCATCTGGACCTGGAGCCTGAACATCCTGCTGCTTGTCGTGCTCACCTTCAGCTACAGCAAGCGCAGCCGTGTGGAGGCCATGGCCATGCTCTATGGCCGCACCGATGTGCAGGGGCTGGTGGTGGAGGACACCGCCGAGGGCGAGGCCCCGATGACGCCCCTCTTCTACCTGGGCAACTGGAACGTGACCGTGGTGCCCTGGACCGATCCGCAGGCCGACCTGGCCGGGGAATTGGACCGGTACCCGGACCTGCAGCGTCCGAACTACGTGGTCTTCATTGGCGAGGAGGACCTGGATGCCCGCGTGGCGCGGACCGAGGCCGCCATGGGAACGCTGGAACTGGTGGGCAAGGCCCAACCGGGGCTGGTGGACCAGGTGGTGCATTGGCTGAACCCCGTGAACCGCAACGAGGTGCTGCAGGTGATGCGCACCACCCGATGAGCTGGAGCTGCCCGGACTGCGCACGCACCTTCGCTCAACGGCCCACGCTTCACAGCTGCGTGCCTTCCGATGTGCAGGCCGCGCTCCGGGAAGTTCAGCCCTTGTTGCTTCCGGTCGTTCTCAAGCTGATGGAGCTGGTGGACGACTGGCCGGGCGTGCGTTGGGAGTTCGCCTCGGGCTCGTTCATGGCCAAGGTGCCCACCACCTTCCTGCGGGTCCGCCCACGTTCCCGGGACGTGCAGGTCACCTTCATGCTGGATCGCGTGGTGGACGAGTTCCCGGTGACCAGGCACTTCCGGCAGAGCGCCCGTCGGGTGGCCCATGCCGTGCATGTGGACGACCCCGCTCAGGTGGACGGCCAGCTGCTGAACTGGCTTCGCGAGGCGCATGCGCTCTGCCGCAGGTGAGGCTGACCGGCCTCAGGCGCCCCGTCGGCGGAACCCGGTAGTTTCGCGGCCCGATCACCCTTCTCATGGCAAGCAGCGACCACCCCTTCCGACCGGAGAGCCTGATGATGAGCCACGGCTACAAGCCGGAACTCTCCGAAGGCGCCATCAAGTGCCCGATCTTCCAGACCAGCACCTTCGTGTTCCGCACGGCGGAAGAGGGCAAGGCCTTCTTCGAGGTGGCCTACGGCATCCGGGAGAAGGGCGAGAAGGAGGAACTGGGCCTGATCTACAGCCGGCTGAACAACCCCGACCTGCAGATCCTCGAGGAGCGCTTGTGCCTGTGGGACGGAGCGGAGGAGTGCGCCGTGTTCGAGAGCGGCATGAGCGCCATCAGCACCACGCTGCTGGAGTTCCTTTCGCCCGGCGATGTGCTGCTGTTCAGCAATCCGGTGTACGGAGGCACGGACCACTTCATCAAGGGCGTGCTCACACGGTTCGGCATCGAGGTCATGGGCTTCTACCCCTGGGAACAGGAGGAGCTGGCGGAACGGGTGAAGGCGAGCGGCAAGGCGGACCGGGTGAAGATGATCTACATCGAGACGCCTGCGAACCCCACCAACACGCTGATCGACATCCGCGCCTGCGCCGCGCTCGCCCAGGCTCTGAGCACCGACGAGCGCAGGGTGCTGCTGGCGGTGGACAACACCTACATGGGTCCGCTCTGGCAGCACCCCTTGAAGCTGGGCGCCGACCTGGTCCTGTACAGCGCCACCAAGTACATCGGGGGGCACAGCGACGTGATCGCAGGTGCCTGCCTGGGCAGCCGGGAGCTGATCGCCCGCGTGAAGGAGCTGCGGACCTTCCTGGGCTGCATGGCCGGACCGTGGACCGGATGGCTGCTGCTGCGCAGCCTCGAGACCCTGAAGCCCAGGATGGAGACCCAGGCCCGCAACGCCGCACTGGTGGCTCAGTTCCTGGAGGCCCACCCGAAGGTGACCAAGCTGTACTACCAGGGTCTGATCGACGATCCCGCGCAGGAGCGCATCTTCCAGGCGCAATGCGAGAGCCCGGGAGCCATGCTGAGCTTCCGCGTGCAGGGCGGTGAGGCCGGCGCCTTCCGCTTCCTCAACGAACTGGACCTGGTGAAGCTGGCCGTGAGCCTGGGCAGCACCGAGAGCCTGGCCGAACACCCGGCCACCATGACGCATGCCGGCGTGGACCCCGTGAACGGGAGAAGCTGGGCATTTCCGAGGACCTGGTGCGTCTGTCCGTGGGCGTGGAGCACCCGGACGACCTGATCTGGGACCTGGAACAGGCCCTCAAGGCCGTCTAGGGAAGCAGGTCGCTGCGCGTGGCCGTGGGCACCGTGCCTCCAACGGTCTGCAGGAGGAGGTCCCGGTCGTTGTTGGTGCCGGCATAGCGCACGGTCCCGTCCAGGTTGGCATCCGCCGCGTAGTAGCCTTGAACGACCTGAGTAGGCACCACGCCACCGATGGCGGAAAGGATGGCATCCCGGTCGTTCCCTCCGCCGGAATAGGCGACCACACCGTTCCCGGTGACGTCACCCGGCCACAGGCACTTCTGCCCATCGATCACCACGGCGGCCTGACCTCCTCCGAAGAGGGGCATGCTCCGCAGGTCCTTCAGCGACGGGGTCGTGGAAAGCATCTGTGGGTTCTGCGTCATGAGCCCCAGGTGGTTCCGATGCCGGACCGCGATGTAGTGATCGCCAGGAGGCACGGCAAAGGCCACGGCCGAGGAGCCGTCCACGTCCACCACGTTCCCGTTGCGCAGCAACAACGCCGAACGGGTGGCCACGACCGCCGTGGGATCGTTCGCGTCACGCAGCTCCAACACCACCCAGTCGGTCACGGCCAGGGGTCCCGTGGTGGCCAACACCCCGGCGCTGGTGCTCTCGTTCCCACCACCACCCACATGGGAGAAACCGGCTGCGGTGTATGGCTCGGTGAGCGGTACCATCCCGGCGGCGCGCAAGGCGTCCGTATGCAGACCGGTGTTGGGGTCATAGCACCCGCCCAGCAGCGTACGTACCTGGACCAGCACGGGCGGAGAAGGCTGACCATTGGGATCGAAACCGTCCAGGGCCGTGGTGCTGTTCGAGGGATCCAACCAATCACGCAGCCGGTTGGCTGGCGAGCTTCCGTTCCAGCTCCGGTCGAACTTCGCGAAGCCGGTGTAGACCGTGGCCGAGTTGCTGCACGTCTGCGCCCCTTCCCACATGTGGCCCACCATGCGCTTGTTCTGGTCCAGCGCCGGACTGCCACTGCTCACCGCCTGCACGATGCCGTCGTCCCAGTAGGTGCGCCAGAGGTAGGTGTCCTGTGGTGCACCCTGGTAGGGCGTCACCTGATAGCTGGTGGCCGGGTCGTCGTCGAAACTGATCTTCTTGACGTCGTAGAGCGGGTGATGGATCACCGTGGTGCTCTGGGGGGTGTTCCCACTGCGGTCCCAACCCAGGTAGTACACATCGTACGAGGGTGGCGGCGTGTTGAACAGTTCCAACAGCACGAAGTCGTCGAAGTAATCGCTTGCACGGACCGTGGCACCGGTGAGCACATCGGTCGTCGGTCCCGTACTGCCCACACAGGTCGGGCTTTCATAGTTGAAGTAGAACACCCACTGGGATTCCGTGGCGGTGTAGCAGTGGTTCGCCACATGGAAATAGGGCGTGCCGTCCTCGGCCGTGTTGTTGAGCAAGGCCCCGGTGCAGCCGTTGCCGTCGGGACGCAGGAACATGGCCACGGCACTGGCCTGGTCCTCCCAACCGTTCCCCTCGGGACAAATGATGTTGTTGTGGCAGGCAGCGCTCTGGTATCCCGGATCGTAGTCGCGCGAGGCGCCCTGCGGTCCAAAGGCGAAGATGTCCCGATAACCGTGGGTAAGCCCTGAGACCACGAGCCTGGAAACCCCGAGGGCGGGTACCGGTTCCACGTACTCGATCACCAAGGCATCCCCAGGTACGACGGCGGTGGGCAGGTCGCCGGTCGGTTGCTCGTTGGCCTCCGTGAAGCCACCGAGGAAGTGCGTCCGGTCCTCGTCGTAGAGGAACAGCCTGGACTCCGGCGCCATGTCGAACACCCCGAACTGCAGGCTGAGCATCACCGCCCCGGGGCTTCGCAGCACGAGCCTGCACATGCGTCGATCATCGGGCAGGTCGGTCCAGCTCCCTTCCGCGAGCACGTCCACGTTCAGTTGACGGGGAACTCCGTAGCGGAACTGCCCCGGCGCATCCAGTGCGTCGGACCCGACGAGCGCGGCGCGGTCCAACGGCGAAAGGGACACCTCGGAAGCAGGCGCCGCGATCGCCTCGTCCTGCCCCCACCCGTAAGGTGAACCACCATGGGACACCTGAGCAAGCAACGCAGCAGGCGCAAGCAGGGCGAACAGGCTGTGTAGCGGCCTCATGACGGCAAAGTTATCAACATAAATTTCTCGAATTGTTAATAACTCCTCGAGCAGCTCTTCAACGGGACACGATGACGAACTCGGTCCTCCGGTTGCGGGCCCTTCCCTCCGGCGAGTCGTTGGAGGCCACCGGACGGTTGGGACCGAACCCCTCGAAGCTCAAACGCCCGGCATCGATCCCGTGTTCCTGAAGGTACGACATCACGTTGAAGGCCCGTTCCGTGCTCAGGGTCATGTTGTCGGCCAGGTTGCCCACGTTGTCCGTATGCCCATGGATGGCGATGCGCACGGACGGGTTCTCGGTGAGGAACACGACCAGCTGGTCCAGGATGTGCAGGGAAGGCCCGGTGATCTCCGCCGAATTGGTGGCGTAGTTGATGTCGTTGACCCGATAGCTCTTGCCCACCTCGATGGGGGCCACGGTCATGTCGGCGTCGGCCACGCCCTTGCGCACCGTGTCGGCAAGGGTGTACACGCGGGAATCGAAGACGTGGTCGGGCTTCTTCACGGTGACCACCACATCGGCGTCGGCACGCAGGTTCAACACGGCGGCGTAGGTCCCGTCGGCCTGGTCCACTTCCAGTAGTTCGCTCTTCCGGGTGTCCATGTAGGTGATCTCCACCACGGCGTCCTTCACGGGACGTCCCTGCTCGTCGGTCACATCGCCCTTCACGATCAGGATCTCCTCGGGCCGTACGTCCTTGGGAAGCGCGAACCCGTAGATGTCCAGCCCACCCACACCCTGGAAGCGACTGCTGGCGAAGTAGGCGGTCCGTCCGTCGGCGCTCACCACCAGCCCATGTTCGTCCTGCGGGGTGTTGATCGGGTGGCCGATGTTCTTCGGCAGGGTCCAGGTACCGTCCTCGTTCAGCTTGCTGAAGAAGATGTCATACCCGCCGATGCCCTGGTGGCCCTTGCTGGCGAAGTAGAGCGTGCGGCTGTCGCTGTGCATGAACGGGGCCTTGTCGTCCCCGTCCGTGTTGATCGGTGCGGGCAGCGGCTTCGCGGTGCTCCAGACGCCCTTGTCGTCGCGGGTGCTGCTGTAGATGTCCGTGCCCCGGCTGCCTTCGCGCACGGTGGCGAAGTAGAGCGTGCGGCCGTCGGCGCTCAGGGAAGGCTGGCTTTCCCAGCCGTCCGGCGTATTGATGGCCGGCCCCAGGTCCTCCAGGCCGGTCCACTCCCACACCTCCATGCCGCTTCCGAAGTCCATGTGGTTGTCGTAGTGCGTGCGGAAGATGTCGCAGTTGCGGTACCCCTCGCCCACCGGCTTGCACACGGTGACGAAGAGCTCCTTGTTGTTCACGCTGATGGTGACCCCTCCGTAGCTGTCGCCCTGGTTGAAAGGCTCCGGCAGGGCCTGGCCCCGGTCGAAGTCCAACTCCAGCGATGCACGCCTGCTCTCGGTGAGCTCCTCCACGTCCTTGGCCACCAGGTCGCCCTTGGCCTGATACTTGCCCACGCGGGTGAAGAACAGGATGCTGTTGTCCGGCGAGAACATGGGCAGGTACTCGTCCGACGGGGTGCTGACACCACGGAGCACCTGGGGATCGAAGGGCAGTTCGTTGCGGTAGAACTCGGTGTAGAAGGCCAGTTCGGGCATCACCTCTTCGACATCGGCGCTCTTCTTGTCCACGTCCTTGCCCAGCTTCGAGGGGTCGTCCGAAGGGAACCGCTGGAACGCCTGGAAGGCCTTGGCGGCCTCGGCGTACTCCCCCTGGGAGTAGTGCATCAGTCCCGTGTAGTAGTACACGTCGATGTGGTGGCCAGGACATGTTTCCTCCAGCTTGTCGAAGTACTTCAACGCAGGGGCGAAGCTGGCTCTGGGGCTGTCCCGCAGCTGGCGGTAGGCGGAGACACCGAGCTTGAACAGGATCTCGGCCCGGTCGGGATCCTCCTCCAGCGCCTCCTTCAGCTTCTGGTGGTGCTCGGGGGCGGTCCTGGCCTTCTCCGCATCGGCCAGCAGCTTCACCACCTTCTTGTCGGTGGGCGGCTCGCAGGGGTCGTCCTGCGCACTGCCTGCCAGGGGCTGCAAGAGCCCCACCATCAGCACGAGGAGCCCTGTCGCGTTACGCGTGGTCGGTCGCTTCACCTTCCTCACTTCAACTTGGTGTCCGTGGCCTCGGCCTTGCGGATCAGGTCATCCCCCTTGGCACGTGCGGAGGCCACGATCCCATCTGCGCGCTTGTCGGCCTCGGCGATGAACTGTTGTTCCTTCTTGTCGGCCTCCTCCTTCAACTTCT
>ERZ795057.2487-NODE-2487-length-13805-cov-3.482327_pt1 | contig 13805 bp, 17 predicted proteins | sample MGYA00375141_ERZ795057 | MGnify/ENA primary metagenome ERZ795057 (study PRJEB30186, sample SAMN05720163) | activated sludge metagenome | isolation source: Anaerobic digester | place: Hong Kong | collected 2015-01-26 ... | reverse complement strand
ACGGATATGACTGATTTACTCACTAATACGTTAGATATGGTGGGTTTCTTTTGTATGGGTTGTTAGCTAGAATTTTTCCTAAAAAAATACTAGATACGCTTTTGTTAAGCATGGGAACCGTTGCAGTGTGTACATTTGTTTTTTTATGGTAATCATGTTCAAAATGAATCACGTTCAACTCAACTATTTCTAGCATCAAGTTACCGTTTGCTGCGCATCACGAGGCTGCCAGCCGTAATTGATTGCTTTTTGATTGGTATGCGTATAGCTTCTCCCTAACATTGGGACGAGTGCACGCAGATTTTTAACGAATTTTGCCGCTATTTTCAAACTACTATTCGGTAAAATAATCGGTCGTTGGCTATAAAGACGACTCATTTGTGCAAACGTTAAATCGCCATTTTTTGCCAAGATTCGTTCGCCGATTGTTTCGGAATTGTCGAGAGCCAACAAATGTAAAGCTGCTAAATCACGGACGTCGGTTACTTCTAACGAAATGTTGGGCACGAAGCATGAGCGGCTTATTTGATCAAGCACTTGATGGGAAGAACGATTAACCGTTAATGTAGGTCCGAAAATAGCACCTGGTAAAATGGTGGTCACATGCAGGTCATACTTTTGGGCTAATTCCCACGCTTTTTGCTCGGCAAACAATTTGGAAAGACGATAGGTATTTAGTTCAGGATTTTCAGGATTAAACCAAAAATGTTTATCGCTAAATCCTGTTGTCTGAGCAAGGGGGTGGCCGTCTCTTGACTGGGGGTCATCACAATTCGTTTGACACCAGCTATATGTGCCGCTTCGAAGACATGTTCAACACCAGCCACAGCTTCTTTAATTAAGCGAACATCATTCGCATTTTCATGATCTAAGGGGCTAGCTACATGTAAAATGGCATCGACACCAGCCATAGCTTCTACCCACCCATCAGAATGAGTTAAATTTGTTACTACATACGTGAGTCCTTTGAAAATTGTTGGTTGCTTGTTGAAATTTCTAACTGTTCCAACGACATCATGACCTTGGGCGAGTGATTGTTGAATGATATGGGTAGCATCAAATCCGTTGGCACCTGTGACTAATAGTTTCATATTTTACCTCCTAGTGTTACACTTGTTATAGATGCTATTGTAGAGAATACAAAACAAAAGAACAAGCAGCGTGACCGCATTTGTGACAGATAGGAGAAAGTGTTATGGCAGCGACGAATTATGCAAAAAATTTAAAGCAAGATAGTAAAAACTGGATCACAATTGCAACTTTAGAATTATTACAGACAAAAAAATTATCCGAGATGACGGTTGCTGAAGTAGCGAAGAAATCAGGTGTTAGTCGCATGGCATTTTATCGCCATTTCACTAATTTGCCACAGGTGTTAACCGAATATTATGAACCAAAATTTCAAAAGATATTTGATCAGACGATTCATAAAATTAGTGAAGAACAAAAGATAACCGACTTAGGCGATTTTTTTACGGAATTGACGCCTGATTTTCAACGTGCGATTGTAGGTGATTACACGATGATTATTTTTCAAATTTTTACCGAACAAATGGCGCGATTTTATGATACCACTACAACTTGGAGTGATTGGGAAAATCCTAAGCGATTATACTGGATTAAGTTCATGTCAGCAGGGATTTTTGAAGTTTGGTTGACGTGGATTCAAACTGGACAAAAAGAGAGTTTAGCAGAAATGACACAATTGATTAAAGCATTCCATGAGTAGGAGGTGGCGAGTATGTGGGAGTTGTATCGACAACTAAAAGAGCAGTCGGAAGTTCAGACGATTAGTCAGCAATTGCAAAGTTCTGGATGGGATCAAGCAGCTATTAAAGGATATCTTCGCAAAACCATCCAACTTTCGGATAAAGATTTAGCAGCGAGTATCGCAAATGTTCAAACGTATTATTTGGATACTTTTGCGATTGGTTCGCCTATTTATTTAACCTTGTATCGTGCTAGTGACTTGTCAGCTAAAGAAAAAATTCAACTCGTTTTTAATCAATTAGAAGCAGAAATTGATGAGTTCCATTTTATGCATTTATTGTCGAATACGTATCAGTTAGATGAAGAACTAGCACCCCATGCAGCTTTTTATGCCTACTTTCGTCGAGATGTGTTGTGTGCTTTTCCAACGAAAGAAGGATTAAATGGCGATGAATTAGGAAAGAAAGTCCATTTGTTCCGTACCTACATTGATCGTCAAAACATTACGTATATCCGAACACATTTTCAAGGGACAACTGATTATGAGAAGTTACTTGCTTACGGAGAAGCCTTTCATCTATCGTTCGATTATACGACAGGTGCCCGCTATCATAATCGTTCAATGACACCATTTGATTATCCAAGAAATATGAAAATACAAGTACCAAAACGCAAAACATGTTTGTGGGGACCAAATGATGCGCGAATGTCGGAATTTATTGTGCGAATTAGCACGGGAGAATTTGTCAGCGAATGGGATATCTATCGCAAATTGGCAAATGGCCGTTATGATAGTCAGCCCAATCATTATGCTGTACCGGAATTAGGTCCTGTCGCAAACACCGAATCATTTAATTATGGCTTTTCCTATGGTTCGAACTTTGATGTTTTACCTTGGAATCATTCTCATGAATATCTGGATGTCTTATATCCAATTAATCCCGCCATTCGTCGAAAAGCCTTACGTCATTGGAAAAGTCCAGTGGCGTTAAAACAAGAGGGTCCGTATTTAGATATTGTAAAAAAACCATACGATGCCCATGCTTGGCAGCAAATTCCTAAAGCACAACGTCCGGAAGTGTATCAGTCATATTGCCATTACTGTCAAAAAAAGAAAATCCAGTCAGGCTTTATGAAATATCATAAGAAAAAATATAACACACGACAAAAACACCCGAACGGTCTGTAAAAAGAGCGTTCGGGTGTTTTATAAGCAAGACTAATTGGAAGCTTCAAGTACTTTAATAAACTCACGCATATAGTCTGGTAGATCAGGTGGTCTTCTACTTGAAACGATGTGTCCGTCTGTAATTGCAGGAGTATCAACCCAAGTAGCGCCTGCATTGGTCATGTCGTCTTTGATACCTGGTGTACTTGTGACTGTTTTTCCTTGTAAAATGTTGGCAGAAATTAATACCCAACCAGCATGGCAAATTTGACCAATTGGTTTTTTGTGTTCATCCATATACTGAACGAACTGAATTACCTCAGGGAAGCGACGTAATTTATCAGGCGCCCAACCTCCCGGTACCAAAATTGCATCATAATCTTCTGGATTCACCTCATCAAAGGCATAATCAGATTCAGCGGGCACGCCGTATTTACCGATATACGTTTTCTTTGCTTCTTGTCCGACTAAATCAACTTGTGCACCTTCTTCACGTAAACGATGAACAGGGTACCATAGCTCTAAATCTTCGAAATCGCCATCAATTAAAGCAATAACTTTTTTGTTTTCTAAGCGCAAAACTATCCCTCCATTTCTTATTTGTTATATAGTCAGTGTAACAGAGTCAATCATAAATGACGATTGAAAAGATTAGCTTATTTATGATGAGTTTTTAGAAAATTCATACTATACTAATAGTTATTTGAGTGAAAAAAGGAGAATGTGTATGTCAGCTATTATAGGTGTAATGCCATTATATGATTCAGAAAAAGAAAGTATTTGGATGTTGCCTAATTATTTAGAATTAATTGAAAAAAATGGCGGCATTCCACTGATTTTACCCTTGACAAATAATCGCGAAACCTTGGATTATTTTCTTCAAACGTGCGATGGTTTTTTATTTACAGGTGGACAAGACGTCGTACCTACTCTTTATGGAGAAGTAACGCAGGAGACTTGTGGGGAAAGTTGTGTATTACGTGATGAAATGGAAACCTATTGTTTACAGCAAGCAATCGCATTAGATAAACCGATATTAGGTATTTGTCGAGGTCTGCAGTTGTTAAATGTTGCATTGGGTGGCACACTTTATCAAGATTTACCAACAGAATCTTCGAGTTCGTGTCAGCACCAAATGACTGCTCCTTATAATCGCGTTCAACATAAGGTAACGATTTTTCCAGATAGCTTATTGTTTACGATCTTAGGAAAAACTCAAGTTGGAGTGAATAGTTATCATCATCAAGGAATTAAAAGATTAAGTCCCCAATTAAAAATTGCCGCAACGGCTAGTGATGGGTTGATTGAAGCCGTTTATATGTCAAATAAACGCTTTGTTTTAGCTGTTCAATGGCATCCGGAATTTTTTGAAGCAGGCACCAAAGAGAACCAACACTTGCTACGCTACTTTCTTGGCCGATGTGTCAGAGCTACGTAAAGGAGAAGAATAGGATACATGAGAAGAAAAGAGGAATTTATAACCTGAAAAGCTTTTTTAAAAGAGAATTTAGTCGTTACAGCATGCTTATTTTAATAATGTTTATTGGTATTTTGATTACTTTATTGTATCTCGAAAAACGAAGAGTTGATGCCGAATACAACAAAACAGTATCGGAAATTTTAAGAATACGAACAAAAGGGGATGCCAAGCATATTGAACAAGCAATTGAAAGGAATCAAAACTCATTGCACGCTGTCGAAGCGATGTATCAATTGATAAAAACAGAAGGGAAAGTTTCCTCGCCAGCAGAATTTTTAAAATACCAAAACAATGATGATTCAGTTCACCGAGTTGAATATGCCACAATGGCAATGGTTTTAAAAGATTCTGAATCAATGTTAGGAGAACAAGAAAAACAAGAAATTCCGAGTCGATTTGCAAAAGGTAAAGTTGTCGTTAGCACCAATGCCTTGTGGCTTTTGTGCTAAGTAGGGAATATGGACGACCCAATACGTCCAGCAGCATAAAAGGCTAATTTTTTGGTCGTGGTATTTTCAATCCATGAACTGACTCCCCCGGGACTATCTTTGAAGGTTGAGCCTAATTGTCCGACAATTAATGCATAAGGAATAAAGTAGAGAACGAGGATAATGATCCATGAAGTAACGACAGAAAGACCTTATTGGGCATAGTTATTCACGACATTTCCTAATCCCCAAACCATACTAAAGGCAATCAGCCCTACGTTGGTCCATCGCAACTGTTTTGTGTTTGCTTCCATTTTTGAAAACTCCTTAAATAAAATTAGTTGTATTAAAATAACAAATAATAAAATGAAAATAATCTATTCTTGTTATTTTAGTACGAAAATTAATATCCTTTCCGATTATAATCCTATCTGTACAGCCGTCAATGTTTTTTTAAGAAACACTCATTTTTCTTCTAATAAACGGAAAATAATAAGAGAAAACAAGTTATTTATTAATAATAAATTATTTGGATATCATAATTTTGTTAAAAAAATATAATATTCCAAAAAAACAAAAAATATACAAAATTTACAGTTTGTTTACAGGATATTGATTACAACTTAATAATCCTTTGTTATTTTTGAGAGGTAATAGATAGAGGAGGAAATGTTTAATGAAAAAAAGTACGTTAGGAATGAGTTTACTTAGTTGTCTAGTCGTAGGAGGGATTGTTTCTACAACGGTTTTAGCTAGTAGTAACAAAGAAAAAGCCCCTACGGAAACGACGCAAGAACAGCCTAAAAACATTATTTTTATGATTGGCGATGGAATGGGTGTTTCGTATACATCTGCTTATCGCTATTTTAAAGAAGGAAAGGAAAAAATTGCTCCTGATACAGCTTTTGATCGCTATTTAGTGGGACAACAAGCAACACATCCAGAAGACCCAGAAGAAAATGTCACAGATTCGGCAGCAGCTGCAACCGCTATGTCAGCAGGTGTAAAAACCTACAATAATGCGATTGCTGTCGATAATGATTTATCAGATACACCGACTGTTTTAGAACGCGCCAAAGAATTAGGCAAGTCGACAGGGCTAGTTGCGACTTCAGAAATTACCCATGCAACGCCAGCAGCTTTCGGCGCACACGATGAATCACGTAAAAATATGAAGGAAATAGCAGATGATTACTTTGATGATTTGACTAATAATCAGCACACTGTTGACGTTTTGTTAGGTGGTGGCTTAGATTATTTTAAACGTGAAGACCGCGATTTAGTAAAAGAATTTGAAAAAAGTGGGTATAGCTACGTTACTAATAAAGACGAACTACTCAAAGATGATACCGAAAAAGTATTAGGATTATTTGCACCAGAAGGCTTACCGAAAATGATTGATCGACAACAAGAAACACCCTCATTAGCAGAGATGACCACAGCTGCGATTGAACGTTTGGGTCAAAATGATGAAGGATTCTTTCTCATGGTAGAAGGAAGTCAAATTGACTGGGCAGGTCACAGCAATGATGTAGTTGGCGCGATGAGTGAAATGCAAGATTTTGAGGCAGCTTTTGAAGCAGCGATTAAATTTGCTGAAAAAGACGGCAATACTTTAGTAGTGACAACTGCCGATCATTCAACAGGAGGTTTCTCTATTGGCGCCAATGATGAATATAATTGGTTAACTGAGCCACTTCATGCAGCAAAACGAACACCTGATTTCATGGCGAATGAAATTTTAACTGGCACATCTGCAAAAGAAGTCCTTGAAAAATATATTGACTTTGAGTTAACCAAAGAAGAATTAGCAACAGTGACTAAAGTTGAAAAAAGCCAAGAGTTAGAAGAAATTGCCGTGCCGATTCGCAAAATTTTCGATGCCCGTTCGAATACAGGTTGGACAACAGGCGGACATACAGGGGAAGATGTGAACGTCTATGCGTATGGGCCAAAATCCGAAGCATTCGCTGGCCGGATTGATAATACCGACCAGGCGAAATTAATTTTCAATCTCCTTGAAGGAAAAGACGGCAAAGCTAAAATTAACGACCAAGATATTCCAAAAAATTAAAGATTCAGCCAGATAAATACTTGGAAAAACTTATCTTGTTTTTCCAAGTATTTTTTTATGTAATTGCAATTCTGGTAATCTAGGGTACTATTTTAGTAGAGAAAATTTGCGAGGAGGAGTGACATGCAAGACTTTATTTTTATTAATGACCCAACTGATGTGGGGAAAACGACGCTTGCAAAGAAATTGCATCAACATTATCAAGGTGTCTATATCGAACAACATATGATTCCTGATTTCTACAATCAGTTGACAGACGCCGATGAAGCCGCGTTGCTGGAAGAAAAAGTTTGTTGGGAAGCAATGTTGGCAATGGCTTGGCAATTTCATGATCTAGGTTTTAAACATATTATTATACTGGACTATGACGATGTTCGTGCAAGAGAAATCCCTAGTCGTTTTAAAGGAAATGCGTTTATTTGTTTGAAATTAATTTCGAGCGATTTTGAACAAAACAAGCAACAAATGCTACATTGTGAACTACCAGGATTAACACATTTAGAAACTTTGATGCGTGGAACTGAGAAAATTATGCAGCGTGCTTTATTACCCAATGAACGTTTGATTGATATTGCCGGTAAGACGCCAGAAATGGTTTTTGATGAAGCAGTTTCGTTGATTGATACGTATCAATCGCAAAGAGAGTACACGTATCAACCACTTCCTGAAAACGCGTTTGATTCTTGGGTACAGATTAAGCGAAAACGAATGGCTGAAACATAATCACTTCGGTTCTGCGACAATCTCAAGTTTAAGACGGTCAGAATCTTCAAAGTAAAACGCATAATGCGTAGGACCACCCGCAAAAGGATATAATTCAGCATAAAGTTCCTGGATACCTCGCGCAAGCAATTTTTTTCGTAAATGATTGACTTGAGATGTGCTCTTTACTCGAAAAGCTAAATGGTTTAAACCGATATTTTTTCTATGATAGCCATTATTTTTATGAACTGCGGTTACTTGAACAAAAACAATATAGGTATCTTCAAATTTGTAGCTGATGCCATTATCCCATTGCTGATAAGTCGAATAATTCAATTCAGATAATAAAAAATCATAAAATTGCTTGGTTTCAGCTAAATTACGAACATATAATTCAAGATGATGAATCATGCAATCACTCCTTTATCATTAAGTATAAAGAAAACAAGTTTGATTAGAAAGAAGTTACTCCAGATGAATGTAGAAATTATGCGTTTTAAAGTTCGAGCTGGGCAGACGAATCCTAGGAAATTATCGGAAAATGCTCAATAAAGAGCTATTGCCGTATGATTGGCGAAATTTGTAAAGCGATTTCTTGTCTTAAAAAATATAAATCGCTATACTATAATAAGTAGATAAAAGGAGGGAATCACTATGTCAGAATATCAAATCCCAAAAGTTTGGGAATGGAATCAAGAAGAAAAAAGCGTGTCTGGTAACCAACCAGTAGCAGGTAGCCGTTTTGAACAAAAACTTCCAGTCGGAGATAAACCGTTGCAAGTTTATTCATTAGGAACACCTAATGGGATGAAAGTCACCATTTTATTAGAGGAATTAAAAGAAGTCGATGTGGCAGGTGCACAATACGATTTGTATAAAATTAACATTGGCGCAGGCGATCAATTCGGTAGCGATTTTGTCAAAATTAATCCTAACTCTAAAATTCCAGCGATGATGGATTATTCAGCAGATCAACCCATTCGCGTCTTTGAATCGGTATCTATTTTATTGTATTTAGCAGAAAAATTTGGCAAATTTATGCCAAGCACACTTGCTGAAAGAACAGAATTAATGAACTGGCTGTTTTGGCAAACGGGTGCAGCTCCATTTGTTGGCGGTGGCTTTGGTCACTTCTATCATTATGCGCCTTTCCCACAAGAGTATCCAATCGACCGTTATACGATGGAAACGAAACGTCAACTAGATTTATTAGATAAACACTTGGCAGATAATGCCTATATTAATGGAGATGAATACACCATCGCTGATATGGCAATTTGGCCTTGGTATGGTCGTTTAGTTCAAGGCGAACTATATGGCGATGCAGCTGAATTTTTACAGGCTGAAGAATACACTCATCTGAAAGCTTGGGCAGATAAAATTGCTGAACGTCCAGCTGTCAAACGCGCATTGGAAGCTGAATATAAAGAAATTAACTAAAAAAATAAGCAGAAAAACGTAGCGTTTTTCTGCTTATTTTTTAATTGCATTCATTTAACGGCTTCAAATGCCTTTCTGAGATTTCTTTTACTTTATTGACACGACGAATATATTTTTCTTCTGCGAGGAAGTCCGTTGTCATCCAGACACGAACGATTTCTAGTGCAATTGCTGAACCGATAATTTTTCCACCCAAACAAAGGACATTACTATCCGTATGTTCACGTGCTAGCTGCGCACAAAACGGATCTTGGCATACAACCGCATCAATACCATAAATCCGATTGGCGATTAAGGCACTACCATAACCTACCCCATCAACAAAAATGCCACGTTCACCTTTTCCTTCCGCCACAGCTAATGCTGCTGGGTACACATAATCCGATAAATCTGCCGCTTCTTTCGTATATGGACCCATATCCTCAACCTCATGTCCCATGCTTTTCAATAAATCAATAATTTCCAGTTTTAAGTCAACACCTGCATGATCGCTTGCCATAATAATTTTCAAAAGAAAAACCTCCTTTTTCTTTTAGAGTAACACGATGCTAGAAGAATGACTAGGTAAATTGAGAAGTGAAGTTTGGTATACTAGTTAAAGGGAGTGAGTGTCATGAAAATTTATTTAATTCGCCATGGCGAACCAAATTATGGACAAGTTACCAAATCAAAATAAAAAGCCTAGAAACGCTGAGTAATCAACGTCTAGGCTTTCTTTTTATATTATTCCCACTCCACTGTTGAAGGTGGTTTGCTCGTAATATCATACACGATGCGGTTGACGTGTGCGACTTCGTTTACGATGCGGACAGAGATTTTTTGCAAGACATCCCAAGGGATACGAGCAAAGTCAGCAGTCATCCCATCGATTGAGGTTACGGCACGGATACCAACTGTGTAGTCGTAGGTGCGGCCATCGCCCATTACACCAACTGAACGGATACCAGGTAAGACTGTGAAGTATTGCCAGATGTCACGGTCTAAGCCGGCTGCGGCAATTTCTTCACGCAAGATAGCGTCCGAGTCACGTACGATTTCTAATTTTTCTTCAGTGATTTCGCCCAATACACGGATACCTAAACCAGGACCAGGGAATGGTTGGCGCCATACGATAGAGTCTGGCATACCTAATTCAGTACCTAATGCACGAACTTCGTCTTTAAATAATGTATCAAGAGGTTCGATTAAAGCAAATTGCATGTCTTCTGGTAATCCACCTACATTATGGTGAGATTTAATTGTTTGTGCTGTTTCAGTACCAGATTCAATGATGTCTGTGTACAACGTACCTTGTGCTAAGAAGGCAACACTACCGTCGCTGGCAATTTTTGTTGCTTCGTCATCAAAGACATACACAAATTCATTCCCAATGATTTTACGCTTTTCTTCTGGATCAGAAACGCCGGCTAATTTTGATAAGAAACGATCATGTGCATCGACTTTTACGATGTTTAAGCCAAATTTGCCACCTAACATTTCCATTACTTGTTCTGCTTCGCCTTTACGCAATAAACCGTGGTCAACAAAGATACAAGTTAATTGGTCGCCGATAGCTTTTTGAAGTAATACACCTACAACAGAAGAATCAACACCGCCAGATAAACCTAGCAATACTTTTTTATCGCCGACAGTTTGACGGATTTCTTCAATTTTCATGTCGATGAAGTTTTCCATGCTCCAGTCGCCTGTACATTGACAAACGTCTAATGCAAAGTGTTTTAGTAAATCATTGCCGTATTCAGAATGACGGACTTCTGGATGGAATTGCACGCCGTACATTTGGCGTTCGCTATTTTGGATTGAAGCGATTGGGCAATCTTTACTTGTTGCCACTGTTTCAAAGCCTGCAGGTGCTTGTGTTACTAAGTCACCATGACTCATCCAAACGGTTTGTTTTTCAGGAGTACTCGCGAATAAATGAGCAGCAGCATCCATCACTTCTAGCTCTGCTTTTCCGTATTCTTTATTTTTTGCTGGTTCAACTTTACCGCCTAATTTGTAGGTGATTAGTTGCATTCCGTAACAAATACCTAATACTGGAATCCCTAACTCAAAAATTTCTTCATCAATTCCAAAAGAGCCTTCGTCATAAACGCTATTTGGTCCACCTGATAAGATGATTCCTTTTGGATTGATTGCTTTCACTTCTTCAGCAGTGATACGATGGCTCAATAATTCAGAAAAGACACCGAATTCGCGGATACGACGTGTAATCAGTTGATTGTACTGACTGCCGTAATCCAAGACGATAATCTTTTCAACGTTTGGCAAGTTGTCAACGTTTGTCACTATAAATTACCTCTATTCTATTTGATTTATGAAAAATAAATTTTCAAACGAAAATGAACTGCCTCCATGATAAATGAGGCGTATGAAATTTGCAAAAACAACGGATTGATTTTCAATATTTTCTTAAGAAGACTTGATCAATCTGATGATTTGCGGTTTTATGAAGAATAATATCGGCACGACTGCGTGTCGGTAAAATATATTCTGTTAAGTTTTTGAGATTGACATTTTTCCAAACTGACTGTGCCATTTTCAAAGCATCTTGTCGGTCGCCAATCGCGAACTTGTAATAATAATTATTTGGATCTTGAAACGCAGTGTCTAAGAGTGATTCGAAACGTTCTAAGTACCACGTTTCGATTAATTTTGGCGCAGCATCCACAAAAATTGAGAAGTCAAAAAAGTCACTGACATAAATTTGTTGGTTTGCGGGTAACTGCAAGACATTAATTCCTTCAACAATCAGAATATCTGGTCGCGAAATCGTTTCAAATTTACCCTCTACAATATCATATACTTGATGAGAGTAAGTGGGAATTTGTAAATTGTTTTCTCCCAATTTTACACTATTTAAAAATTGAATCAAACGCTCCATATCATAACTTTCAGGAAATCCTTTGCGCTCCATCAATTCACGTTCAGACAAGATACGATTAGGGTACAAGAAACCATCTGTTGTGATTAATTGAACGCTGTGTCGTGGAAATAAACGTGCTAATAATGTTTGCACCAAACGTGCGGTCGTACTTTTCCCTACTGCAACGCTTCCAGCAATACCAATAATAAATGGGGGAACTTTGACATAGCGATGTAAAAAAAGTCCTTTACTTAACGTCAACGACTCAAATTCTTTCATATATAAATGAATCATGTGGCATAAAGGAATATAAACATCTTCTACATCTTGCATAGAGATGCGGTCATTTAAACTTTTGATATTATCTAATTCTTCTTGTTTTAGAGGCATGTGTTCTCTAGTATAAAACCCTTGCCATTCTTCACGAGGAATTTGATAGTAATTCATCTGTTCCTTCATCAGAAACCTCCTTCAATCACTCGAAAATAGTGTAACATAAAAAGAGAAGGTCTTACAGAAGAAGTCATGAAAAAGAAAAAATTCTCTTGCAGAAAAGAAAAGATAGTTTACAAGAAAGAATTTTTCGGTATGATGGAAGAAAATAGACGATAAAAGAGGGAAGACATGAGTAATCATTATTATAGTCAAAAACCAGATACAGCACATGACTTTGAAGAATGGTATTTTGAATTAAAAGGGAAAAAATTTCATTTTGTAACAGACAGTGGTGTTTTTTCAAGAGATACAGTTGACTATGGTTCACGCGTTTTAATTGACGCATTTGAATGGGATGAATTGCCTGAAGGAACAATTTTAGATTTAGGCTGTGGTTATGGACCAATTGGCTTGTCTTTAGCGTATGCCAGTGGGCGTTTAGTGGAAATGGTTGATGTGAATGAACGAGCAGTTGATTTAGCGCAGCGTAATGCAACGCGCAACCATATTGAGACTGTTGACATTCATACGTCATATATCTATGAAACATTACATCATGAAAAATATGCTGCCATTTTAAGCAATCCACCGATTCGTGCCGGCAAACAAGTCGTTCATGAAATTTTAACTGAAGCCTATCCTCGTTTGCATATGGGTGGAACGTTAACAATTGTGATTCAGAAGAAACAAGGCGCGCCAAGTGCACAAAAGAAGATGGAAGATACTTTTGGGAATGCTACGATTATCAAAAAAGACAAAGGGTACTACATTATTCAAAGTGTGAAAGAAGAGTAAGAAATATAACGGCAATCGCAATTGATTGTCGTTTTTTTTTGAAAATTTTGCTAAACTGAGCTTGAGAATATGAATGAAAGGAGTAGAACATGAAGCTAACGATTCGACAAATTGCAGAAATGGCGGGTGTTTCGGTTACCACTGTCTCACAAATCTTGAATAACAAAGGTAGTCGCTTTAGTGACGCTACGCGAAAAAAAGTCTTAGATATTGTGAATGAACATCAATACAAACCAGATTTTTTTGCTTCGAATTTAATCACACGTCACTCCAAAACGATTGGCATGATTGTTCCTGATGTCACGGATTTTTTCTTTTCAAAAGTTGTAGAAGGTGCTGAAAGTTATATGAATCCCTTAGGCTACATGCTGATTTTGTGCAATTCGCATCACAGTTTGGAAAAAGAACAACAATTGTTAAAACAATTAGCGCATCGTGCAGTAGATGGCATTCTCTTAGCAACACCCAATCAATTACCCGAGGAATTTGGCGTGCAACATTCTTTTTATAATAAGATGCCCATGATTTTGATTGATCGTGGAATTAATCAACGTGAAGCTGGACGTTTGATTGTAAAAGAATACGAAGGTGCGTATCAAGCTGTTAATTATTTGATTTCGCAAGGGCATCGTAATATCGGTTTATTGAAAGAAAAGACGGGCTATTATCAGTTAGAGGAACGTTACAATGGGTATCGTCATGCATTG